>Ga0154020_10002379_pt1 | contig 22935 bp, 8 predicted proteins | sample Klosneuvirus_201_FD_109709 | JGI IMG/M metagenome (GOLD analysis project Ga0154020, IMG submission 109709) | Active sludge microbial communities from wastewater, Klosterneuburg, Austria - Klosneuvirus_20160825_MG | ecosystem: Engineered > WWTP > Aerobic digester > Activated sludge | place...
GCGCCGGTGCCTACCTTCTTGTAGATGGAGAGGACCTGACCCTGTGCGTCGCGCAAGTACCATGTTGTAGACTCATGCACGTTTGACGGTGTCCACGCACGGGCACGCACACGGTTGCCCATGGCATCGTAGGTGTACCCGATCTTCCTCGTAGCCGTGACGATGGAGTCGATCTTGTTAGCCGGTGTCCAGAAGACTGACGTTACATCAGCCCCCTGATCCTTAGTCAGATTGCCGATCTGATCATACTCGTAGTTGTCTGCCGACTGAGTCTCGAGATCATTGGGATGTGTGGCGACTGTAGTGTAAGCGTCCGTAATGTGACGCAATCGGTTTGTTTTCTTTGGACTGGTTTGGAGAGTGTATTCTAGGTTGTCGAACTGGATTCCGGCAGCATCGCTGCGACGAAGCTCCTTGATGTTCCCGTTGCCATCATACTTGTACTCTGAGCCCCAGTAGAGTCCGCCGGGTTGTGTCCAAGCCGTGGATGGACGGTCGTAATACACATCCGAGCGAATGCGATTGAGGATGTCGTATTGATACCGCGCTCCAAGCGATGGAGGGGGCGTAGTTCCACCTCCAACAACGCGACTGTTCCATGCCCACCCGGCGATGTTACCGTTGTAGAGTGGGTAGGAGCGCAGTGCATTGTCGCTGGCATCGTTCTTGTGCGGTGAATCAGTACCAGCAACAAAGTCGTTGTCGTGGTAATGAAGCATCATACCGAATGCATCACGAGCAAAGGTGCGGTTGGTTCCTTCAGCGTAGTGACCATCCTTGCCTGGATCTTTTTGAGTTGAGAGACTTGGTAGGTTGATACCCTTGAGCCAGCCGGTGATGGTATAGGCATAGTCTAGACCTTGAACAGAGTCCTGGCCAAGTTCCACACGCTCAAGAAGGCCCACTCTGTCATACGAGTACCGTGCGTCCTCATCCCATATTATGCCGTCGAGGGAGGACTTAGAGGATGTTACCTTGCCGTCATGGTCATAGGTGAACTCACGAAGCAGTTGATCGAACCGGCCACGTTGCTGCCGGACGCCTGCTACACGACCCGATAAGAGATCATAGTCGTATTGAATGAGGACGCCGTGCCGAGCCGAGCCGCCATCGAGCCCCGGCAGATCCTGCATGATCCACTCAACATTGCCGTGTTCGTCATAAGAGAACCTGGTGATCACCCTGTCGTCTGTTGTTGCGCTGCTACCATCTTCATCCGTTACGGTCTCGCTCACACGGTTAACGAGATTCCTCTGCTCTAGCGAACTCCACGGTCCCGGAGTACCTGTGCTTGGATCAGAATACAATGTCGTAGTTAGCCAAGTTCCGTTGTTGGATGACTTGAGGAGTTCCGCTGAATTCGTGAGTACATTGTCTGGCGTTGATGCTAATGTTCTTTCGCCAACCTCGATCACTCTTCCGAGGTCATCATAGTGCGAATACGAAAACACATTTGCCTGCGCTTGCTTGGCATTCTGTGAGAATCGGAGCATTCCTAAGGCGTTGTACCAGTAGTTCGTGATTCCACCGTCTGGCGTTTCGCTCTTGACCATCTGCCCAAGCGTGTTGTAGGCATACTTCGTCACAAAATCATGCTCAGGGCACGTTTCGCGACCTTGACTGTTCGTAAGGAAATTCACTCCTTCAGGTGGAACGGTCTTAACGAGGAGGCCGGACCGGTCATAGTAGTACAGCGTGTAGTGACCGATCTGCTCGTTTCGCTCTGCCGTGAACGCATCTGCAACGCTATCGGGCGTGAAGCATGAGTTGTAATACGAGATCTCGATGTTGCGAAGCATTTCGTCGAGACATGGCCCGTTCAATTGCGATTCAAAACTCTCGATCACACGCTGCATTTCCTCAACGGCGCACGTTGAAGGCTTTACATAAGAGGTTACAGGAATTGTGTCTGACAACACCCAGCGGAAACACAGGTTCGCACATTGCACGGTTCCACACGGAGCGCAAATGCGTGCAATGTTGCATGAGTCGGCGGTGCTGCGCTGTGGACACGTAAAGTCGAGGCATGGGAATGTGACTTCCATGTCTCCGACGTAATGTTCGTCATTAAAGTAGTCGCCTTCAAAGCGGAGTTGGAGACGGGGCTCCATACCTTGGCCAAACTTCAGGACGCCCTTCCAGATCTCGCGAAGAAGAGCATACCCAATAGATTTTGTGCTTGCTGCAAATGCCGAGCCATCGTCATAGTAAATAGCTTGGCTCTTATCAAGACTTGTTGTTGGTCTCTTGGGGTATACATAGGTGGTCCAGTAGCCTGTACCAGCTCGTACCTCATAGGCAATCTCTACGAACAAGGCCAACAATTCATCATCATCAATCAACGCCGGATCGCCACACGGCTGAACGGCAATACGTTCGATGAGAACTGCTTGTCCTGCCGCATGATTCTCTGGGGCATGAACATACTTTTGCGAGTAGGATTTAATGTTCAACAACTGCTCTATGTCTGCCAATGTCTTGGTCTGCCCTCCAATGCACTCAAACGGAATGTCCTGCAGATCCCAGTAACGTTCAGCTGATTTGGCTTGAGGCTGGTTAGCAAATGTTGGGGCAGCCAGGTTAGCGCCTGTAACATCACCTAGAACAAGTGGAGGGCCAACATTATAGTTTGGTCGCGTAACCGTCGTCTCTCTGTACCAGTGACTTGCACTACCCCAATCATTCGCTGTCGGGTTGGGTAGGTAGTGCTTATCAACTGGCGTCGGATTCATCTCTTCACCATTCGGGATCAGAGTTGTATCTACGTCCTTGGTGAACGTCTTGTAGACGTGGTCATTCAGAATCTGAACAATCGGGTGCGGATTTTGGGCATCATACGGGTTGCCTGTCTGCTGCACTGGGTTGACATAGTCTATGAAGCACCCATTGGCATTCTGCACGTACCTGAAGCCTTGCCTCGAATCGCCCTTCTTCACAAGCACACTAAATGGGTCGCGTGGATTTCTCTGGTTAGGAGGGATAGACCCCCACCAGCCTGACATATTACTATCAGCCCCAGAGATACAGCCACTAATCTGCGGATATTCTATAGCAAGTTGATTGATGATTTCGCGTATGCTCCACCTACTAAGGTCAACCTGAATTGTGTCTTGGTAGTGGCGCAACTCATCGTTCATGTAGTTCACGATCAGGTCAGCTACAGGCACTTCATGTGTTACATGAGTCCACGAGTATCCCTCCCCAGGGGCCGGGCAGTTCTCTCCATCAGCCATCGTGATCCTAAAGGAACGAGCCGTCATGGCCATTTGCCAACGTTGCAATTGCACTGCATCGGGTACGGTGATTTCATTATTCACGATTGTAACAGGTGCGATGTTGCAATCTTGTCGACACTGTTCAATCAAGGCTAGCGCACTACAATGAATCTTAAACTGGGAAATCGAGTCCGTTATGCCCTCTACCAGTGTAGGAACCAGATCCGGCCGTCCTGCAATCTTGTATCCGGCCTTGAGGTACATCGAGTGCAATGCGTCGATGTAGTTCTTTCTAAAAGCTCCACATCGTCTCATACAAGAGTCTTCGAGACGTTGCATATAGGCTTCAACTCCACCGGGCATTGTGTCAAGTGGCTCATATTCGGACCTCTCCGCGTAGTCGAAGGCTAAGGCCTTAATGCCCGGGAAATGTACTTTTTGATAGAGTGCGCGCAGTCTCCGATAGGCCTGGTCAACTAGGCGGTCATTGGTGGGATCCCCTGAACACGCAATTAGTACTCCACTCACTAGAACACCGGCCTTCTCTTGCAGAACCGTTGTATCAGTAGCTAAGGGCGACGGAAGAAACCTCCACGCGTTCTCTACCCATTCAGCACCTGTATACGTCTCCGAGATGGCTGCACTCTGGCAATACTTCGTACCGGTACACTCTAAAAAGGCGTCAATCAGGTTGTAGACTGGATTGATTTGGAAATTTGCACCACTGTTTTCAAATGCTAGCTGCCGGTATGTCATCACCACACTGGACCAGCACTCATAGAGCTGGCGGCAGTCATATCCGTTGTTCCTCATATTCACAATAAGGGCATTGATCATTCCCCCAGCACCCTGAATGTGATGGTCACCACCATAGTTCCAGGCGAGCTTCCAGAACGTAGAGCCAGTGAAATTTGAACCACCATTGAGTTCGTTGCGCACTTCTGAGTACTTGTTCGCCTCGGCGATGAGCATTGCCTCATAGTCTATCGACTCTTCACATCCGGTAGTACAGTTAACGATAGGATATTGAAGTGTACAGCAGCCGATCGTGGTGTCTGTGTTGTCCCTGTTCTTGCGCATGTCTTTGTACCGCTCAAGAAGTTGCTCGGCAAGGCGTTCACGGTTGATGACCTCTAATGGTGTTGTGGCTGTGCGCCGACGGAATTTGGTTAATGAGTCGACGGATACAGACGGACCCAATACATAGTGCGCAATCCTCTCTTCAACGAGCTGAGCATGTGTCGCACGTTGTGCTTGCAGCTCTTCGTCGATTTTGAGCTGTTCTTCGGATGTTGATGGTTGCCAAGGACGCATCATTCTCTCCATGATGTACGTCCCGGTCGTTAACGTTAGTGATGTTGCTGCTTGTTGTTGCCAAGATTGCGAAGTACACGATCCACCTGAATAGATGAACGGATCCGGACTATAGATATACGAAGACTCACCCTGCCGCCTCACGCGCACCGTTACTTCATAGTCACAAGTCTTACAAATCTCTGGGCAGGAAAGCGAATAGTCGCCGAGTTTCATAGCGTACTGGAACTCGTACAGGGTGTCCTTGGGCACGGTCAGCGTGTAAGACTGGTAGATGGAGTCCCTACCAACTCGAACGCCCCTTCTCAGACTGTCACGGATCTCAATCGTTTGTTCATTTCCGAACGGAAGGTCCAGCATCGAGGCAGCGTTAGTCGATGACGACATTGCTGTAGCGAGGATCTTCCCATCCTCACGTTGATAGGCGTACGACACAACGCCGTTCGGATCCTTAGTGATGATCTTCTGCACAGCTTTCGGGGAGGGGGCTTCACAGCCAAAGATGGAGACAAGCTCTCGCTCAGTTGCCGTCCCATAGGTAGTAGTTGTGGTCCGGTCCGCGGATGGTCTAATTCGAAGAATATCGCCGGGTGAAGACGATCTATATTCGTTGGCCGTAGGGTCCGATGTCAATATGCTTCGAGAAAATGGGAACCCTTGGTCGTCCGGTACAAATCGGCCATCAAGTTCCTCGCCTTTATAATAATCCTCAGGCGCGCCAACCATCTGAAAAGGGCTTGTGAAGTTCGTTACCCCATCAAAGTGCACCGCACTATACGGCACACCAGCTTCCTTCAAAGCAAAGCCCGGCGCATACGATAGTACGTCGTCGCCGGTAGTAGACTTTGGTGTTGGCAACACGTTCAACAGTGGTCTTCCCTGGTAGTCCAGGATCGTACTCTGCACCACTACCCTATTTGTTGCCTGACTTCTCCTCTGTGTCTGTACTGGAGATAGTGCTGTTGTGGCATACGTGATGCTCTCGGCAATACCATTCCCCCCTTGCCTGTCTTCAACAAACACACGATCATGACGCCAGTTTTTATCAGCATCGAATTGCTCATAGAAGAACGATGAGTTGAACATACTGCCACTTGTAATCCCAGATTGCGAACCGATCGCAAGTCCTCCAGGGCCGTTGTTGAATGCAACATCCTGCTCCGCTGCTACTGACCAGACACCATAGTTCGAATCATTGGCCATCCCCCCCTCGTGGAGATTGCCAATGGGACGAACCCTCCATACGTACCAACCAGTGCCCTCGGTAAGGGTGAGTTTGGTTGACAGCGCTTGATCCGGTGAGGTAGAATAGAGGTAGACATTTTGCGCCTTGTTCCAATCGACGTTTGCTTGGCAATACTCCGGGTCTTCTCTGTACTCTTCCTTGGTGTTATACAAACGAAGTATCTGCAACTGATGAAGGGGCATGTGCGGCGTGCAGTTTGCATAGCTCCATGCAAACAACATCTGATTTGCTTGCGTAGGACGAATGACATTGGGGATGATTCCGCCGGTAGTCGTATTGAAATGATAGAGCTGTGCCGTGGTTGACAACGGGAATGGATGCATCGAATAGTCGATGATCAGGGAGACTTCAAAACGCAAGCTGTCTTTTACAGACTGAGGAGTTGCGTTTGAGACTGTAACGGCCAGGATATCTACGTTGACACGGCTAAGATCAAAACCGCTTAGGTCGCACGTATTACCAGACTTGCTTGTTATATCATGAATGATCGCGGAGTGTGACTGTCTTTGGGTTGAAGACCCACTTATTCCGATTTCGAACTCCCCAGGAGTTGGAATGGTGTGCTTGAGAATGGGAACGCCATCATAGGTTGTTACGATGTAACTGATGGTGACGTCATATTCATCCACAACACTCAATAACCGATTGGTTGTACCACCCAAGGATAAGTTCACACCAAGTCTGATTATTCGATTGCAGCGGTGTTGGTTACTGCAGATGTCCTCTGGAATGTCTAAGGGGAACAACTCCAAAGTAGCATCATCTTGAACATCCGGACCAACCACTACAACTCGCGAAGTCGCAACTTGCTGAGGCACGAATTGAACTTGGTCGCTTGATTTTGGCTGAGCCTGAGACATTGCTGGCCCAAACAAAAGCACGATGTAGAATGCAATCTGATTAATTCTCATATAGTACCCCACCTATTCGTAGCGGGCAATTCGGAAACCGATATTGCTGGCTTGATCTTTAAATGTCACTGTCAACCTGTGCCATACAGTCACCTGATCATACACTGCATTGTCAATTCCATTCGACCCCCCCTTAATGACATTTTGAAATCTATAGGGCAAGAAATCTGGATCGATCGATTCATCGGCCGTATACAGGTAGGACTCTCCCTCTACACGCTCGCACACATTCCCATGAACATCATAAAGGCCCCAGGCATTTGGTTTGAGCTGCGCAACCGGTTGAGCATTTGGTCCACTTGCCCCTTGATTCACTCCACGATACCAAGCAACCTTGTCTACTTCTTGGTAATAGAGTTCAAGATCAGCTCCAGGTGCAGGGTCTGGAACTCCCGATATAGCAGACGTACTACCAGCTCTAGCTGCATACTCCCACTCAGCTTGAGTTGGCAATCGATAGCCATTTGCAGACTTGTCTATTATCGTGTTTTTACCATATCCGCTGTATACGGGTCGAAGCCCATGAAGGACGGAAAGGCGGTTACAGAAGGTTGTGATAGAATCAAAAGAAACGTTTGTTACAGGAAATCTCGACCCAACTACCTTACTGTCGTTCACTGGCATCACTCTTTGCCATACTGCTTGCGTTGTCTCTGTTGAACCGATCATGAAAGACCGCGTGAGTGTCACTTTATGGCGTGGCTGTGCAACAGGAAAACACAGGAACGTTCCATCACACCCCATCATAAACGTTCCTGCCGGAATCCGAACGAGGTGAACGGAATCTGCCGGTATCGCTGTTGATGTTTGAGCAAAGTCAACGTTGGTCACGTCTGCGTCTGAGATCTTTACAGCTCTTGATGAAGGCGAGAACGTGCTGCCCGTTTTCGATGGACGCACCTCGTGGTCACCTACAGCAACAGAATCAAAACGGTATCGAGATGAGTCATCCGTCGTTGTTGTGCGCGATCCGTCGAGCGTGAGAACTACGCCGATACTTGCATTGCCTTGAGGAGTTGCTGTCACCTTCCCGGAAATGGCCCGAGGAGTGTTCGGCGGAGCAGTTGGCTCGGTGCTTGCACAGCCAAGGAGTGCGAGAGTGATCAAGGCAGAAGCCGGAACACTCCTGCTCATTCGAATAAAGGTGTTCATCGCAGGTCCTTCACGACATAGTTCTTGAGTTCTGGTTTGAGTTTGCCTTTAGCGTCATAGACCAAGCTTTCAGGGTCAACGCGCGTCCTCATTTCCTCTTCGACTTCCTTTGAGCTAAGCACAGTGATTTTCTGCAATTGCTTCCGGCCATTGGCGATAAACGTGCGCTCTAGCTCAATGAGCCGACACGTTTCGTTGTTAATGACAATGCTCAACTGTTCCATGGAGAACTCTGCATTTGCGCCATTTTTCTTTTTCGGATCCGTTACGAAACGCAATTGATTTCCTGCGATGTCACACGCTAATACCTTGCGGCCCACTATCTCCGATACGAGCTTGTTCCAATTCTGCATCGCAGACTCCGGTTGTGCTTGCCCCTTACGCAACAACACAGTTTTTGCTGGGTGTGTAATTGTCACAAAACTGTCTTCAGTTACGATGAGCGAGTTTGTTTTCGATGTGGAGTAGAAGTATCCGGGTCCGGAGACAACGTGGACCGTATCTGTGAACGCAGCAGTACCCGTTGACGCAGTCACTACAACGTAGTCGATTGACTTCCAGCTGGGACTGTTAAGCCACGCAAGGTGCTTATCAAGACACTCACGCACATGTTCAACACAGGACCCGCCCGCGCCGGTCATCGTTGACGTGAATGAAAGAATCATCACCAGCACTAGTATTCTACCGGCCATCAATACCTGCTCTTGAAAGTTTGAATCGATCGACGATTTTCTTGTATTGCTTGATCAGATCCGGCTCACAGCGGCTGATGCACGGCGCGAACATATTTGGCGGAGGGGGTGGTTCTTCTGGGGGCGGACATGAAGAGCATAGCTTGTCAGAAAACTGACTCGCCAACTTGCCAAGGGCTTCGTCGTTCGCCGAACCTTGCTCTTCCGTTGGAATGCTTACTTGCCGATGAAGTCGGACGTATTCTCGATCATCCGGCTCATAGAACGTGTACGCTACATCGCATTCTCCAAGGAATGGATACATGACGTTGACGCAGCAATCCTCCGGATCACATGGTAGCCACCCAGTTGGAGCGTCGCTCGGTGGGATGGATCCATCTTCAGCACACGGTACTCGGCCTGCGGCTTGTCTCATGCGCCAGCAGCGCGGTTTGATTATGCGCCAGCATCCATTCTGGCCTCTGTTTGCTGTATCTGGGAAGAACTCCATAGAGTTTGTTACGATGAGCTTACCCAAAACGAGCGAAGGGATGTCATTCGTAAAATCCGACCCTGATCCCGGAGGCTCACCATTCTGCGGACCAAATGCGGTGCACGGAACGGGATCGACTGGGACAATAGAAAGCACCTTTAACTCTTGGCAGCCATCGGTTCCGCAGATCCGTTTCTTGTAACGAACAACAAACGAACAACCATCGAGTTGGACAGTAGCACTGTCTACTTCTGCGTCTGCCCACTCCTTCGAAGGATAGTTACAAGGATTGCAGGGTTCAGTCACAGGTCGAAAGTTGCCGGTCCATCCAGCCCATGCCTGTGCTTGACTTGCTTGGGCACAGAAGACAAACAAAGCGAAAGTTGTGAGGAGTCTTCCGATCATCTCCTGCCCCCTCTCGGAGACGCATTGCTCGTTGAGTCGGTGCGGATCTCACCACTGTCCGAGCCAAGCACTTTGTATTGAAGGCGAGACGGATTGATCTTTAGCTGAAGCATGTCAAACGAGCCACCCATCTTCGAAGGAGAGACAGAAGGTCCGACACCGTTAGGAACGTATGGGATTGATAGTGATGCTCCCGGATTCCTGTACCCACTATTCTTGGTCATCATCAGCGAATTGTCCGCGCCGAAAGCAACCGTTGGTCTGTTGTAGTGTACTTCATGGAACGGCATACGACCGCGAACAGTCTCTCGGTCTTTACGCGTCAATCGGCCCTCTTGGTCGTACTTGTAGATCACAGCAAAGTGCTGATCGTCGAGCTGCGCCACGAGCCTGAGCGTAGACGGATCATATACATAACACGTTGAAGCGGCATATAGCGGTTGGCTACGCACATCGTCAATGTATGATGTGCCGGATGCTCCGCTGACTGTAACCCCAAGTTCATATGTACTACCCACCGTACAGCCTGACATTTGGTTTGAAGTGAATTTTGCCTCCATGAGGTGCCATCCGTCTACCTGTGGTCGAATGACTGCAGTAGAACTAACACCGTTGAGCGAGAATGTAGCCGAAAGGTTGTTACTTCGCGCCTTTACCCATGCTCTAATCAAGATACCTTGACTCATGGTCCTTGCCGTTGTCGTAAGGGTAACTAGGCCGGTGGAGCCGCTCGTGTTGAGCGCTTTCGAACTCTTCCCCGTGTGGGGCATGTTAGAGGCCGCAACATCTTCTTCGTATGATTGAAAGACCACCGATCCTGCGTCAGCGTTTTGTGCGATGATTGCTGGCACAGACTGAGCGTGACTGTAGACAACCGTTGACGGTACACCTAGAGCGTTGAGTTCTTCAACCGGTTGTCCTTGCGGTGAGATCTTCGTTGTGGTTGTCATCAACACCCACTGAGTTGCATTGGATGACAGAGTCTCGAAGTTAAATGCTGACATTGGCGTTTCGGTTCGACCAATGACTGCAGGATGAGTCGAGCCTGCACTAAACACACCGGTCGTCGGAGCCTTGTACACAAAGGCCTTCCACGGTTTCCACCGTCCGCGTTGGCCAACATCCCATATGTTCTTTCCTGAAGGGACGCTTAGTAACGGATACTGTTCAATTTCATCGCTGTAGACAGTTGCCGAGGCATTAACGACATTTGATATCGAACTTGGAATGGGATTAGAATAGTCTAGCGCTTCGTTGTGCCTTGTAAACGTAAATGCAACCTCGTGCAGTTGATTCGTTCTGGCAGGGCGAACAACGACAACTTCCACATTCTCATTAACAAAGCCTGTTAATAGTGGTGAAGTAGTACTGTGGCCAGAAACTAGCGTCGCTGTTGTACTCCCAGCAGTTTCGACTCTGTAGAAGCGCCCTGCCGTGTGCGTTGTGGCGCTTTTACTCACGATATATACGACGTCACCTTTCATCAATTTGAGAGCTTGCATCCCTGCGGTGCCAAGCGTAAGTGCAATCGAAGTTCCTGTGCTATTTGTTGTTGCGGACACCGCTTGATTGTCAGCGGCACCAAAAATGAGTCCGTCGTTTTCAGAAGTTGCCCCCATTCCTTTATAGTACTCATAGGCAGGGATGGAATACTCAAGCCTTGTACCACTATTAATACCGGTGCTGAGCGGCATGTCGGCATATTCATCTGTCGTCTTGACGATTCTGGGGTCGCCTGTCAAGGCGTCAAAAGCTAAGTTTTCGACCCTTGTCACGATGCTGCGCCGTTGCACAGTAGTCGATTTCAAGTAACAAGGGTGGGTAAAGACCTTCGTTATTGTTGAGAGATCTACTCGAGCATCGGAATAGTTTGCAGAGGGTATCCCTATGTGTGCAAAAGGCGCTACAAGTCCAAACAGCCCGATGTCAAATGGGACCGATCCATTGAAACTTGCGGTCTTGTACTGCCGAGAATCGATACTGATGTCCTCTTCAACTCCAACGTTTGCTAGCCGTACTTTGAAGTAGCCATACTCATCTCTATATAGAATCGGCTTAGGTTCTTCCGGGGCGAAGTAGTCATACGTAATCGATTCAACAATGCTGTTTTGGCCGTCTGGCGTTCCTGAATACTTGGTGACGGACCGCACTCGACCATGCATCCCATTTGTATGAATCGAGAACCCTTGTGTTGCAGTAGCGAAGTCAGACTGGATGTTCGTTATGCCTGTCATTACCAACGGCAGGAACAATGTATGCTTGATAAGCTCGGTATTGTGCACACGAACTGGATGATCACGCGCAGTATAGTATTGTGAAACAGTAAAGCCCGGAGAAGTTGGAACGTTTGCGATACTCCTTGTCATCACACGTGAATAACCGATGGAAGGCGGCGGCAACGCGTCACCTCCAATTGGCCCAGCATATTGATCGATTTCCTCTCCCGCAGTTATCTTTTGATACCATGAGGCTGCTTCCTTTCCAGGGATGAACCTGAAGAGTGGGTTCTCTTCACGAATTGCTGCTGGCTCATTCGTAGCAACTCCAGACGACATTAGAGCACTATTTTCTGTCATTGAATAGTCATACTCAGTGCCATAAAGCCCTCCAACCCCATTTTCCAGGCCTATATCGTGAATGAAAATGCGTTTAACACGCACGCCCCCTCCGTACTTCCAAAGGCAAGGAATTCGCACCGCTGACATCTTGTAATACGGAACCGGGCCACCATTTGCGGTGAGCGTGTTTACATCTGTGATTCGATCAGCAATGCTAGGTCCAGCAGACGACAATTGATCCCATGAGCTGCGGCTATTTTGTGAACCGGCAGTTGGAGGTTCTGGCGGCTCTACCTGACTACGCATTGAGCACTTCGGAAACGATCCGTCCCGGTTGAAGAGATATTCTCGCAGCAACTCACCCGGTGTTGGTTCGGAGTTGAACCTGATGGTTATCTGTCCTGTTGTTTCATTAAACGAAATGTCTGATGAGCTAACTGGAGCAAAGCCTGAAACAAACTCCGAAGTGCGCGGCACATAGTCTTGATTGCGTGTTGAATTGCAATTCGCAACCGGGTAGAGGAATCTGAAGAACAATCGGTCGTCTTTCTCTAGACTTCGCAGCAGTGCGTGATAAACGTCCTTTGCTGGCCGCCCCGGAAGTTCGGTTGCGATATCGAGTGTACAGAAAACGATACCTTCCTCGTTAATGGTTGCATTCGACAGGGGAACAAGGGCCATTGCTTGTCGGTCTTGTACAAATGAGTATGTATTGGACTCATACTGAATATGTATCTGAGCACCCGATGGAAGGGTGATCATCTTCAGCTGCCAAGCAGCAGGATCATATCCTCCCCCACCACTCCCGAAGCCAGGCGCAACACTTTGCCTAATGTGCTGGCGCCACTTGTTTCCTTGGTCACCGCCCGTATGAGTATACGACCCCCAGGGGTCGATGTTTACAACGTCATATGCCGGATTCTGGCGCAGCTGATTTCTTCGTTTTACCGAGACGCCATTCCCGGTGCTGGTCGTATAGTTCTCAGAGAAGTTCCTTGGACCGATCCATACGTCATCATTGCTCACGGCGTCAGACCACGCAAACCCGTCTACGCCGTCAAGTGGATAGGTGTAGTGGAATACATACGGAGATATTGCCGCGCCCTTAACATCACCATACTCCGTCCAGACACGTTTCAGCGTGAGCTTCCCATATTGCTCCATGTTGACCATCTTACCGCTGTGTTTCTCACGAACGGAGTCAGTCGTAAATCTATAGGCAGAGTTTAATGTCCCATAGCAGTAATAAACGCTATCCCACAAAGGTTCAGGAATAGTTCGTTTGACCTCTTCATATGGATCCCATTCTTCAAACCAAATACTCCAGTCGGCTGGCCTAGCCTGCAGTTCATAGGAGTATTCAAAGTTTACCGTTTGCACAACCTCACGAAAGGCACCCGTTGAGTCCTTCGCAATCAGGATGATCTTCTCCAGGTATTCCGATTTGTTTTTCCGGGTGTTCTTTTTGACCCAGTCTTCAGTTACTTCTTTGGGTCTCTTTACACGGCCTAGCCACTTACCAATGCCAATGGACGCTGATGACGGATCGATAGAAGTAGCAAGGTTTGAATCGACCATTGGATGCCTGCTCATCATGTTCTCTTCTGTCAGGCGAAGCTGATCAGATTCCCCAAAGTTGATTGCCTCATATCCATCCCATCGTTCTTTCTGCGATCCTTTAATGAGGAACTCTTTCCCGCCCACTGTTATGCTCTGATTCGTCCTATTGGTTACGAAGAACGCAACGTGTGTCTTAGTATCGATTGATCCAACATAATAGAGCTCCTTTTGGCCCATAGAAACGGCGGCTCTGTCCATATACGGCTGCGATACGCGTTCTGCTGCATAGCTGTAACCCATGTATGGCGTGCGCCAGCGGTACCAGTCTTTCTGGACGGGCGCGCTCTTGAGCGTCGTTCCTGCGGCGCGTCTATAGCGGAGTGCTACATACCCACCTAGATCATCAGTCGACGGGCCGGATGCTCCCATGTCGACATAATCGGGGGTGTAAATGTCAGTCAACAGTAGTGCGGATGCATACGGAGTCTTCTTGTACGTTTCCGTGCGCGGTGACCACTTATCAAATGCACCACTTACGAATCTGTTGCTCCCGCCATACGAACGATGGCGGACATGTTCTCCGGAGTACATGTAGCTGCGCTCTTCGCGAGAGTACACAGGCAGGCCATAGACGTAGGTCATCCCTGCCGGGTTGACAACAGAAACCTCACCAATCTGATCTTTGATGGCAGTCTCAGTCCGGTCGAGGTATGGAGTATGCACACCATTGGATCGAGGAGAAATTGATTGCAATGTCGAGCGACCACTTAACATTATGCCACCTGCCCCAACAGCAAGTTCCGCGTTTGTCTTAAACGAAACATGCGAACTAGAGCGAGGACGAGTTTGTCCAGCTTGAGAGCGATTTAGAAGACGCGACACAGATTGCGGATAGATTGGATCGCCAAAGACATCAATTCTCGGTCTCTCTTCAACGAACGAATCTGAATACCGCACAGAATCAGCAAGATCACCGGAAATGCGCATGAACACATCGGAGCGATTACTGAACGGATTACGTCCTTGGGCGTTTTGGTCGCCAACTGGTCCAAAACTGGAATACGGCGTTTCAGATGTGCTCAGTTTCGATGTCTCACTTGAATTGAATCCAATAGCCAGTGTTTTCCCACCAGCTACTTTCGCTGGACCTGCTGATGCTTCGAGGCCGATACTGAACGTTGTTCCATCACCAGTTGCCGTGGTCGGTCCATTGATTCCAAGAGCGTTGTGAATGAGCCTAGCAGAACCAGACACACCATGAGCACTCATCATGAAGGCGTCGTACATATTGTACGTTGGTGAAAGAAAGAGATCCCGTCCTTGATAGTCATTCTCACGCTCTCTTGTCACATCAGCAGTTCTACGGGAACTTGAAAATGATCCGAGCTTATTCGCATACAGCATGCCATAGGCACTTTTATTCTGGTTGCCTACTGAGTGAATAGTCAGGGATCCGCGAATGCCATAGTTAATGCCAACAACAATGGGAGCGGGAATCACATCCCCTGTCACTGCAAAGTTGACGTGGTACGAGTTTGTATTCGTATTCGATGTAGTCGAGGGAACGCCGAAGTTGCCTAGAGCTCTACCTATGTAGTTTGCAACGGATGAATACATCATTCCATCCATCTGCGCTGTTGAAGTCTCATTCTTAAGTGTAGGATCTTCAGATGGTGTTGGTGGATTAGACGCGGGCACTTGATCTTCAGCTAATTTTTGTGCTTCTGTCGTCGGTGCACTTTGCTCTTCGACCTTTTCTGTAGCTGCTAGAGCAGTTAGAGTCGAACCTGCCCATTGTAGGATATTCATCCAATTGGGATTTGCGGTAAACCTTGTAACTCCATTCTGACTCCGCCACGACAAGGAAACAAATCCACCAAGGGAGATCGAGAAGCCTGACGTGCTTGAGAATCCGGTCATTGTCGAATATCTGTTTGCCTGCTCATATGTAAAGAGATCTGTACTCATGGCCTGTAATGTCGATACTGTACCAATCACCCATGTTTCTACATCTGGTTGTTGGTTGATCTCAATGATCTCTACACCCTTCCAATCGTCGGGTACACCGCGCACAGCACGCTGGATTGCGCCTGGGTTAAGCGACCATCCACACCCAACCCATGACGCATCTTCTTCTGCTCCGGTATTGCTGTGATAGGCAAGCGTCAAGGGGTATGAACTGCCGTTAGGACCGGGCACTTCAAGCACAGGAAGGTTATAGGTAAACTGTCCTGTAAACTCGTTGACCATTCCAGTGGTGCCGAGTGGCTCGAAGTCCGAGAACTCAGGCTGCGCTGGTCCCGATGTCAATGCGAGCGCCACTAGTGGCGCTCCTACATTCAGGAGCATTTCTAACAAGATGACACATGCGGCTACCTTATAGATCAGACTCTTTCTCATGACGTTCCCTCCGGTACACGGCTGGCGATGTTTTCGATGCTGAAATGGTGAATCATCTTTCCCTCACCATACACTTGATCGTCGAATTGAATAGTGATCTCACTGCCTTGGCGCAGCGTCTCTTCATCGATGTTAAACGTTACATAGAGCGACACAGGCCGCTTCAATGATTGTGCATAGGCTAGCTGAGCTCCAATTGCCTTGACTTCCTTGCCATCAATCAACAATGTGGTCATCTGAGGGATGTGAAAGGCAATGTCGGCAACTCGTTCTCCGTACTGTTCGAATGATGTCACCCCGTCGAACGATGCGTCTGGAACTGTTGGGTCGGCTGGTGTAATTGTCAGGAGTGCCGCTACCGTACCGCTGGCCTCCGGGTTGACGGTCTGCCTCCACTTTACCGGAAGTATCGTTATGCTGTATTCTCGATCTCCTCGCCTGACCGTAGATGTGAGTCCACTTTCATCCGAAAACAACCAGCTGCGATACTCAGGAATAGTCATGCTCTTTTCACAGCCTCCAAAGAGAAGACTGGCCACTACGAGCACCATCGAAATCTGACGCGTCATCTGCGCATCTCGTTGCGGTAGTTCTTCTTCAGCTCTCGCAGGACATCCTCGGTGATATCTGTTGCCACGCCATTGTAGAGAAGCATGTTCTCATCTGTCACCGCAAGAACAATTCCGACATTCTTGCCGTCAGAGATCGATTCAACAGCAGTGCGCACATGCGAGATCAGCTGCTTGCTCAATGTCGCACGCTCTTCTTCATCCCTCTTCTCAATGGCTCGGATATAGTTTTCAATCTGAGCACGCTGATTCGGGGCATTGACGTCTTGCCCGCTTGCTCCAATCGATGAAATGATCGAGTCAATGTTTGACTGAACAGACTCTTGACGGCGCCTCAGCTGAACACTTGCATCAATAGCACCTTGGTACTTTTCCATGATGATGGGCATTCGGACAAAGTAAACATCGCCGGATGTCTGCGGCCAAAGCCAATGCCAAACAATGACGCCTAATGCCACGAGTGAAACTATAAGCGAGACGATTCCAAGTTTCATGTTCTGCTAACTATCGAATGTGAGTGAAGCTTAGCGTGCCGCGGTCTGAACCGGCAACCGCACTGATGTAGTAGAGTCCCGAGGCACAGGTTGCCAGTTCTTGATTGATGTCATATTCGTACTGAGCAGAACTCGTTCTAAGTTCAGGCCATGTCTTGATAATGCTTCCATCACTGCGGAGCAATTGAAGTTCAAGGTGCGAGCCCGGTTGCAATCCAGTGACGCTAACCTGGCCGTCTTGGATTTTCAAGGAAACGCCTCCGCTCACGATCTCAACAAACTGCCCCTTACCTTGACTTATGGCGTTATCACCGCTTAGTACAAACCTCTCTTGCTTGCTTGACTTGCGATCCCATATAACAGTGATTTCGTGTTCTTGTGTTTGGCCACGCGATGTCAATGGTGCAACGTTTGATAGTTGCATTCCTGCCCCATGAATGCGATGGCGCATCCAGACAGTAGCCCCATTATCACCGCTTATCTCCATCTCTTCCGGAAGCAGAGTGTTCTCCGGATCGGAGCGTACAAAGGATATAGGGGGCATGCCATAACCACCGCTTCCACGATATACTTCAAGATGTCCACGACGTGTTATAACGAGGTCTGGAGTGGAGTTGCCGTCCACATCTGCCACAATACCGTCTCGTACGTCGTCAATGCCCTGAAGTCCAAGTGCGAAGGTCGCATCCTTCCATATTCCATTGCCGCCGAACCAGGCACTTATGAAACGGCATTCACCCGTGGACAGACTCAAAAGTTCGGGTCTTCCGTCCATATCGAGATCTGTCTCGAGTAACGACGAAAGCGTTTCCTCACTTCTTGGTTCTGTACGAGTAGTGTTGTTATGCTCGTCGTCCGATCTTGTCGCCATCAACAACTCAGGTGTTGAGCCAGCTCGCTCGTCGGTACTGTGTGCTCGAAATGTAACGGACCTGTAGATAGAGGAATCACGTTTGTTGCCGTTTGTAACGCTCGTAACAGATGGCAAAGCTCCACCACAAGTGAAAACCATTGTTGAACCACGACTCAAGCGCACAACAATCTCTTGCAACCTCGAAGTACCACGTGGAAGTGCGGTAGCCGCGACGATTTGTTCTTCGAGCTTGGGCATCGGAACAGCAGTTATCTCGAGACCCTTCAGCCCACGCCGAATGAGCGAGCACGACCCGGACGTAAAGAGAAGAATTTCTTCACGGCCATCATTGTTGATATCGAGCACAACGTGTGCCGCTATTGGCATGTCGTTTGGGAAGGGGGATGCTCCAACATTCTGAAACGAAGCGTCCTGGCCTCCGGACTTTGCCGATGATTCACGTATGGGGCTTCTGTATTCATAGGTAATCACGGACTGGCGGCCACGTATCTCTGAAACCAATACTACTTCGCCATGTCCATCTCCATTGAGATCTGCTACCATTCCGTGTAGAGCCTTGGCCGAAGCATCTACGATGGTACCCGTCCAATCTACTCCGTTCCACTGCTGCACAACACCAAAACAAAGAATGTCTGCCACGTTGTCATTGGTTGCATCAGCAACAACGATGTTTGAGACGACAGATCCTGTATGTCTTGGGTCAGAACCCTCAATTGTTGTATCCCTCTGATAACGAAGTTTACTTGTTAGCTGCTTGGTGGTCGTTGCTAGTCGGACATCAAAACCAAACGGTAGTACCTTTCGCGAACCATCGGCATCAATGCGAACTTGATCGTTCCAAGGGACCCCTGCATCAAAACACGAAAAGGTCCGTGGCTGCATGTCTGTCACTAAGGTCACCCTTGATGCAACTTGTCGGAACCCGATAAAAAGTTGTCCGCCCGGATGTTCATACGAGATTGGGATTGAGATCTTCTCATATCCCAAAGTGGTCTTAGACACGAGAACGGATAGAAGTGGTTCAGCCGTTCGCAACGGGGCTACCCTTCCTTCCGAGTGCCCATAAATCTCCAAATAGCCTGCAGTGTCTACGACATCACCCGATAGGCCAACGACAACTGTATCGACCCTTGTGCCTTCGGGCAAGAGATATCTCTGCAGATGAACCGCATCCTTTTGGCCATTGTATTGACCAAGCTCACCTTCGCGGTTTTGGCCATGAAGTTGGACTACCGAAAGGACACAGGCGATGAACAACGTTAGAAAAGTAGTAGACGTGGACATCCATCTACTCTTCATTCCGGTATGCGGTCTCATACAATCCCTTTGCCATACTGCGAACGGCTAGAGCACTAACTGTGTTTGATCCGTGCTATCGTTGAACCGAGAATTGTGCTGAAAACCGCGCGTCAGCGCCAGAGCACGTTACGAGATATATGCCACTCGCCAACGATGAAACGTTGATGATGATCGTACCGGAGGTTCTGTCCACGTCAGACAACTTGACTTCAATTCTGCGCTGACCCTGCAGGTCAGTGACGAACATCCTATCACAGAGGGCCAGCTGCGCTGTGGAGGCGGCCACTTTCAGTGTCATGTCTGTTGGATTTGGGTAGACACTAATAGCATTTGGTTGGAGCGGATCATTGATTGAGGTTGTCCGAAGACCAATCGATCCGTCGCCTGTAGTGTCGCATGCATTCCTGCAAGGTGACCAGCGCGAAGTATCTGTGCACGTCCCGGTGGATACAATGTCAGTAGGGCGCACGCTCTTTCCACCCGGTAGGTTGGTATCACCGCAGATCTCATATGCAACGAGGCAGCAACCAACACCTGAACATGGAACCATCAGGGTGTCGCCGCATGGATTAGTTGTGTCACTTCTCCAGCACGACGCCTTTGCAACACGCCATTGTGTTTTGCAGGTGTCCTGTGGTATTGTTCCTGAAGTGTATTTGAGGAGTTCTCTTGTTACGGTCTCAAGAAAGACGGCCGTATTGTAAAAATTGCATCCCGGCACCGAGAGGATCCGAACTTCGGTGATGGCAACATCTTGGTTATATCCACATGCTAACCGCCGCCAAAATGTGACCTGCACAAAGCATGTTGGGCTCAGTTGCAAGACTTGTTTGTAAGGTCCATTGTACGTGCTCTGCGGACAGTCCGGCACACATGGTTGTTCGGCAGCCGCAAGGTTCGTTGAACCCACCACAAGGGAAGTAGCTACGAATAGTAGCGCTACGATGAATTGAATCATTGGACCCCTCCAAGAAAAACTATGAGTCAGAAACCAAAGTATGCGGCTTGTGTCGTACGCAACAATCCGTATGTATATCTACAGAACATTGCTCAGCGGCAAGAATAGATGCCGTAGTTGAGAAACCCAAATTATTTTTTCATGTGCTCACGTCTTGGTATACGTGATGATCGAGATCTTTGTCCGCCGAAGCCCCCTTGGACCACAACAACACGGCAGATGGGGCTCAGTTTTGCTCAGGTTTCGTTGTTGTGCTGCCTCAACATGCAGCGGATCCTGTTGGCTGCAACGTCGTTTAAAGGAGTGTACAGCTCACGGACTGCTTGCGGTAGACCGTGGATAGGCACAATTCCTAGCATTTGTGAGTAAATGCCCACGATGTACGCCAACCGATCTCCAATGACGGCAACCGGATGGCGACGATAGGATATCCCCAGCAAGTACGCCCAACAATCCGCAAATGTGTGCTGCAACGCCCGCAAGTGGACACTTACAAGGCTCAACTTGCGACTTCGAAGCGGTTTGTGTGCGTGAGATGGGCATGTTGCGACGGAAACGGGCTGTTGTGGACCATGAATTGACGGCTAGAGGACTGAATGCAGACCAAAGTTTGCTCTTGTTCACTCGTTCAAAGCACTTTTCCGACCATTGCTATGGACTTCCCACGACCTGGGCGGCATCTACAGTCTGTCTTGTAGAGAGATTGCGGTGACATGACGGACGTGTACTGAACTGGAAGTTCGATGCATTGACAGTTGGGTGACACAACTGCGGGAAAGACTGCGCAATGCACCTTGGTTTCTGTGACAAAGGCCAACTTGTGTCGTTCGGAACTAGTATTGCCGGGGATCAGCTCGACGATCCGCCTCTGAGTCGCACTTGATCGCGAGTAGTCTCTCAAGTCACCCCCTAATCGTCACAGGTCGTGACAAGATCATAGCGAGATCATTCGCCGACCGTAGAGAAGGCATGTCAAAGCCAGCTGTCAATTCATCGTTCCATAGTGCCAGCGATAGCGCCAGCTGACATCTACGATGATTTGCTATCTAGCTTACTGCGTTGATTGTTACAAGATTCCAAACGACTCCCTACGGGTCCACGACGTTATAGCAAAGCCGCATCGATGATGCGGCTTTTTGCGTTTGTACGGAGCGTCACCCCGAGCGGAGCCTGTCCTGCCGAAGGGAGGATCGAGGGGCAGCGTCACCCCGAGCGGAGCCTGTCCTGCCGAAGGGAGGATCGAGGGGCATCATAAAGTCGGGCCAAAGCCCAGTCAAGCAAGAACTCTCCCCCCATCCCCCTCCCTCACGCTTCGCTAGGGAGGGGGTGCCGGTGCGTGTAACCCCGGTCGCTGTGTCAATTCGTAATTGCGATGTGATTTAAGGCTATAAAACAACGTCGTGAAACAACGTCGGGAGCCTTACTCTCCCGGAGTCACGTCGGGAGTGGGTCGAAGACTATCTATCATGCCTTCACACGCCTGGAGATTCCGCGTGCGTTGATCACTACATTCCGCACGCAACTGACCACTGCATCTGATGACATGTTGACTTGCTAAGTCGAATGCTAGATCGCTTTTACGTATGCGTTGAAGAGGAGTGTTAGGTGGTCACTTTGAAGCGGAGTACGGTGGTCACGTTATGCGGAATTTCCACTTGCCTTGCTTTGTGCAAAAGCGTCATTCAAGACGAGCACGAAAGAGAGAAGTTGAAGCATCCAGTGCATTCTTTTCATACAATCACCTTCTTACTCTGTTCGTGCGATACGAAACCCGACATAGTACGGAGCGTCTTTAAGTAGCTCGCCAACCCGGGACCACATTGAAATTGAACTTTCGACCTTGTCACGAAGTCCATTGCATCCACCTTTGACAACTGCCCGACTGATGTACGGTAGATAGTCAGGGTCGACTTTATCTTCAGTCGTGTATGGATAGGCTTCGCCTTCGGTACGTTCACTAACGTTCCCATGACAATCAAATAGACCCCAAGCATTCGGCCTAAGTTGAGCCACAGGTTGAGCGCGCGGCCCATTTGCCCCTTGAGTTACACCCCTGGACCAGGCAACTTTATCGACCTCTTTATAGTACGGTTCACGATCGCTTCCTGGGACTGGATCTGGTATTCCTGAAATTGCGGACGTGCTCCCTGCTCCCGCAGCATACTCCCACTCTGCCTGTGTTGGAAGACGATAGCCGTTGGCCGTTCGATCAACGTTGGTATTCTTGCCCAAGCCACTGTACACTGGTCTCAAACCATGTAGAACAGATAATCGGTTGCAAAATGCTGTGATCGAGTCGTAAGGAATGTTCGTCACCGGGAAGTTGGGGCCAACGATTTCACTGTTGTTTATCGGCATCACCTTCTCCCAAACGGCTTGCGTGACCTCAGTTGAACCGATGAGGAATGATCGGGTGAGAGTCACCCGGTGCCGTGGTTGGGCAGTTGCATCACAAAGAAACGTTCCATCACAACCCATCATAAACGTTCCTGCCGGAATCCGAACGAGGTGAACGGAATCTGCCGGTATCGCTGTTGAGGTTTGAGCAAAGTCAACGTTAGGTATGTCGGCGTCCGTGATCTTTACAGCTCTTGATGAAGGCGAGAACGTGCTGCCCGTTTTCGATGGACGCACCTCGTGGTCACCTACAGCAACAGAATCAAAACGGTAGCGAGATGAGTCATCTGTAGTTGTTGTGCGCGATCCGTCGAGGGTGAGAACTACGCCGATACTTGCATTGCCTTGAGGAGTTGCTGTCACCTTCCCGGAAATGGTCCGAGGAGTGTTCGGCGGAGCTGTTGGCTCGGTGCTCGCAC
>Ga0154020_10002380_pt1 | contig 22934 bp, 16 predicted proteins | sample Klosneuvirus_201_FD_109709 | JGI IMG/M metagenome (GOLD analysis project Ga0154020, IMG submission 109709) | Active sludge microbial communities from wastewater, Klosterneuburg, Austria - Klosneuvirus_20160825_MG | ecosystem: Engineered > WWTP > Aerobic digester > Activated sludge | place...
CAGTCGCCCCGGCACTGCATTTACCCGAAAATAAACCCACCATCCCCTGTTGACATACCGCAATTTTTTGACATTTGCACAAACAACAGCATGACCATGAAAATAACTGCCTGCATTTTGCCTCGCTGTACTTGCGCAGCGGCCACCCTGTCCGTTCTTTTTTCACTTGCACCGGTGGAAAACGCCACCGCGCAACCATGCGACTTCATTTGGGCGCCGCAGAACCCTTGCCCGGGAGAATCCGTGACCTTTTCAGTGACCAACCCGCAGGCGGGACATGTGTACTCCTTTGTGTTTTCCAGCCCGGGACCGGCGCCACAGAAAGGGAACACCGTAACGGCAACCTTCCCGTTGAGCACCTCAGCCAATACCTATACCGTGACGCTGCTCGATTCCTTGGGCAATCAGGAAATCTGTTCCTTGCAGCATCAGGTGCAGGTGAAGGCAGCCCCGGCCCTTGTCATTGATCTGGCACCACAGGCCGATGTCTCGTTTAGCAACGGCATCATTGCCACCTGCAATGCATTGCCATCCGGAGGGCTTGAAATCAGAATTCGGAATACAACTCCCGCCGGATTGATGGGACAAAATGTACTCTATACGATTGACTGGGGCGACGGTTCGTCGCCGGAGACGCATACAAATGCCACATTCAACACCGCACCCCCGATTCCGCACACCTATACCAAACAAGGCTCGTCGCCAATAACAATTACTGTACAACATCAAAACGGTTGCACGTGGACATACCACTATGAATTTTACAGCGGTTCCAATCCCTCGGTTGGGTTGGGTACTCCGGGCCAAACCATAAACCTGTGTCCCCCTGCAACATTAACCTTCCCAGTAAATACCGTACAGGGCAACTCTCCCGGCACTACCTATCAGTTTCAAGTAAACGGAGTCACCAAACAAACTTTCAACCAGTCGAATATTCCGGCATCCATCACGCACACATTCACTGAGTCCTCCTGTGGACAGGGAGACACGGACAACCCGAATGCTTATTTTGTGACAATCATCGCCCAAAACCCTTGTGGGAGATCAGAAGCAAAAGTTGGCCCTATCACCGTCAGCAAAGCGCCCGTGGCTGTAATCGGCATGACTATGCCCCCGTCGCTTTGCCCCGGCGCGGAAATCACATTCTCCAATCAATCGTGGGGTGGAGCAGCCGTAGTCCAAAATCCCCCAGGCTCGGGCATGTTTTCCTGCGACAGCACTACCGAACAAGTCGAATGGATGATATCCCCCGGGATCAATGGAATTGACTTTCAATACAATCCTGCCGCCGTATTCGATCAATCCATCACCGTACGATTTCTGAAAACCGGCACCTATACCATCAAAATGAATGTGTTGAATCAAAACTCGACCTGCGGCGTGAGTATGGCTACCAAGGTAATCACGATAGCCGAACTACCCCAGGCAGAAGCCGATGCTGAAATCTTCGGCAGCGGCGATTGTGCTCCCAAAACGATCAAGTTTCACAACAAATCCCTGAATGTCACGATGCCGCCAAACTGGAAAGTAAACCCTTCCAATGGCTGGTCTTTCATCGCACCTTCCTCGGCTTCTTCGAACGACCCTACGCTCATTTTTACCCAGGCCGGAACGTATACCATCACGCTGATGGTCTCCAATCCCTGTGGGATGGATTCATGGGACACGACAATAGTTGTAAAATCGGCACCGGTCATCTCCCTCACCCTCCCCGCCGCCTCCATCTGCGCCCCCAACACCTTTTCCATCACTCCGGCCATGTTCGCCGTCTCCAGCAACGGCGGATTTGCCGACACCGACCTGACGTACAACTGGTCCATCCAACGGCCGGGAAACCCGCCGTTGACATCCACCGACAAGTTTCCGCAAAACATCCTGTTCGACCAGCCCGGCACTTATGTGTTTTCTGTCACCGTTACCAACGGGTGCGGCCCCGCCATCGCCACCGCTTCCCTGACCGTCGGCCAATCGCCGGATGCCGCATTTGCCTTCACCGCACCGTCGGATTCCTGCGTCGGCAAGACCATCGCGTTCACCAACCAGTCCGTGGGCACCAACCTCGTGTACCAACCGGTGAATGTGCAAGGCCCGCCCGGCGGGGCCGTTTTTACCACCAACATGCCAACCGGATTCACGATCAATTTTCAAACGGCAGGCACCTACACCGTCAGCCTCACGGCAAACAACAACTGCCCCATGCCCAACACCGACACCTACACGGCCACGTTTGTTTTTTACGACAAACCCAATCTACAGGCCTTTCTGGTATCGGCGCCTTGCGAAGGGGAGCCGATCGTGTTCCCGCCGGCCAACATAACTCTCAGTACCGGAAACCTGCCCTGTACCTGCACCTACTCCATTCCCGGCGTGCTGAGCCTGACCGTGCCCTGCAACCAGGCGAGCCCACCCACTGTGCTGCCCGGCAACGGCCCCTACACCGTTACCCTGACGGCCGCCAACGCCTGCGGATCGGCCGCGCGTACCGCCACGTTTTCGCCGGCAAAAAAACCGGTACCCGACTTCGATCTGATCCTGCCAAGCCCCGTTTGCACACCGTTCACCCTGCAATGTACTGACCTGTCCCAGCCCTTTTCCGCCAATCCGTTCCGCCAATGGATGCTGCTGGATGCGGCCGGGAATACCATCGCCACGTCTGCAGCGGCTAGTCCTGGTTTTCCGATCACGGCCATCGGCAGCTATACCGTCCGGCTGACGCTCGGCAACGGCTGCGACACGCTGATGCTTGAAAAACCGTTTACGGCCTATTCCGCACCGGTGGCCCAACTGACTGTCGGCGGCAACAATCCCTGCGGCTCCGGCGCCCCGATCCTGACCCTGAACATCCAATCCGACGGCGGGCTGCCTACCACGATCCAGTGGAATTTTCCCGGAGGAAATCCCGCCACGGGCACCGGCCCGCAGCCAACTCCCCCGTTCTACGGCCAGGCGGGCAGTTACACCATCACGGCAACGGTGGACAACGGGGTTTGTCCCCCGGCAACCCTGCAAGACAACTTCAACGTAACGGCCATTCCGCAGGCAAATGTGATGCTCGACCCGCAGCCGGACTGCCTACCGCCAACCGGCCAGACGATACCGCTCAGTCTCACCAGTTTGGTCGGTGTGAACTACCAGTGGACTGTCACGCGCCAGAACGACGGCACTACTCCGGCCAACCCGTTCACGCTCACCAACCCCAATGCAGCCACACCCAACCTGAGCATCCATGTCTGCGGCATCTACACCTACACGCTGACCGCCTGGAACGCCTGCAATACCGTAACCTGGAGCCAAACGGACACGTTTTTTGCGGCGCCCGCTGCCGTCCCGCCCCAGTTCCCCGATCCTTTTTGCCAGTCGGCAATGCTCGATCTTTCCGGCACGAGCTACCAGTTCGGCTGCGACCCGACGGTTTCCATATCCTGGGAATCGCCCTTGGGCCAGGTGCTTTCCACGGCGATGCACCCGCAGGACATCGTGTTCTCGTCGCCCTCCAGTGTACAAACCTTCACCCTCTACCTGCTCCTGGATGGACAATGCGGCGGCGACACCCTGAGCACCACAATCACTATTGATGCGCCGGAGGCACTTGCCCTTGGACCGGTGCCGCTGAGGCTGTGCAAAAATGATGCAGCAGTCGCGCTCATGGCCAGCCCGGGCGGCGGAAAGTGGTACCTGAAGGGAAACGAAGTGCCGGGAGGTATGGTAACGCCTGCCAGTTTGCCGGCTGACACGTATTGGTTTGTTTATCAAAAAGGCAGCGGCGCCTGTGTGTCCGAAGACAGCATTGAGGTCACGATCTACGATTTGCCGATAGTGTCGGCAGGAGCCGACATCACGGTTTGCGTGGAGGCCGGCCAGGTGACACTGACACCGTCGCTGCCTGCCGGCGCGGTCGGCCAATGGACAAGCAGCCATCCGGGCGTGATCATTTTGGGCGACACGGCCACGTTCGGTACCGTGCTAAACGCCACCCTCACGTTCACGGCCACAGACACCGCGACGGGATGTACGAACGACAGCACCATGACCTTGAGCGTGATCCCCAACTCCCCCCTGGCGGTGCCGGCCGACATCTCGTTTTGCAACACGCCCGGCCCGCTTCCGCTTCCGCTTGTAGGCGGCAACCCCATGCTGCAGTACTCCGGCCCGGGTATCACGCCCGACGGGCGGCATTTTGATCCCGCCCTGCCCGGCACAGGCCCCACAAACACCCTGACCTGGGCCAATACCAATGCAGCCGGATGCGTGGCCACAGGCACCTTGACAGTAAATCTGACCCCGCTGCTGGCGCCGGGCGTGCTGGATGCAGGACAGCCGGAGGTGCTGTGCCAAAACGATGGCCCGTACACGCGCCTCGGTTTGCCGAACACCTTGCAGGGCCTGATCTGGCTCGATTCACTGGGCGTGCCCGTTGCCAATTCGAGTACGCTCACGCTGGATCCTTCGGTGTTTCAGCAAGATGTTTTGTTGACCTTCATCCTGTCGTACGGTTTTGGCTCGCCCAATTGCCGCCAGGACGATACCACCGCGCTGTACATCCAGTACGCCGCGCCGGATGCCGGCCCCGATCTTGCCAGGTGTCTGGACGACCCAACCTTTGTACTCACGCCCGCCAATGCACCGCCGCCCGGGTTCGTCGCCTACTGGACGCCTTCCGACACGGCTGACCCTGCCGCCGGCACACAAGTCTTTGTACTTCATTTTGAAAGTCCGTATTGCCTGTTCAGCGATACGCTTACTGTGACGGTCAACGGCTTGCCCGGTTCCGCGTTCAATATTCTTGCCCCATATTGTGAAGGGGTGCCGCTCGTTTTTCAAAACAACACGCTTCCGGGCGCAGCCACGTCGCAAGCCTGGTACGACAACGGCGTGTTATTTTCCACAGACGGTGAGCCACAAGGATATGTGGCAACCCCGGGTTTGCATACGTTTCGATTGGTAAGTTCGACCGCTGCCGACTGCACGGATGAGTTTGAAATCGCAATTTTCATTGAATCACCCCCGGTGATCACTGCCGCCCCGAGCACGATGGAGGGCTGTGGCCCCTTGCCGGTGACTTTTTCGTATACCTCCCAAGCTGCAGACACACTGTATTTTGAAGTGCTTGCCAACAACATGCTGCTCACCTCGGTGGCTGCGAGCGGCTCGCCGCAAACCCTGCTGTTGCCCGACGGACCTTCCGATCTGGTGTACACGGTTCGTCTGGTATCCCAGAACGAATGTTTCCAAACGGTGCTCCCGTTCGACATTTTGGTGCGGGCAAGGACGCTGGCCGCCCTCTCGGTAAATCAGGACACCCTGTGCAACGGCCAAACACTCAGTGTGTTGAGCCAAAGCACCAATTCCGTTGCGGATACTCTGATATTTGAAGGGGTAAAATATCCGACCTCCATCACACAACTCGTGCAATTGCCGGTTGCCAACCCGGGCGAACAGCCCATCGTTCGCCAGTTGCTGCTGATTTCCTACAATCCTTGCAACACTGACACTGCGACCCTCGATATTGTGATTAATCCCGCCGAGTATGAGGCTTTGGCGGAAACAAACACCGATCTGAACAAGGTTTGCACCGGCGACTCCGTCCTGCTCATCGGCCACGCCACAGTGGGGGCAAACACCTACTGGAAAAACCAGGCCGGGACAATACTTTTAGATTCCATTGTTTGGGTAAGCGCCGCAGAAGGCCCGAACGAGTGGGTTTTTTATGCCGAAGGCTGCGGCACAGACAGCGATACCGTCAAGTTTATTGGAAAACCGGCCCCCGACCTGGACCTGTATTTCCTGCCGGATGCCTGTATCGGGGCGCCGCACCAGATCGAGGTAGCCGGGGCAGGTGCGGAATTTCGTGTTGTATTTGCCCCAGGCGATACGGTCACGGGCGCATTCATCGAGCGCACGTTTCTGGTGCCGGGGGTGCATCCGTTTCGGGTGACGGCCACTTCCGCCCTGACGGGATGCACCACGCTGCTCGATACCTTTGTGACCGTTAGGCCCAAACCCCCGATACCGGTACGGTTGACAGAAGGTTGTACCACCGATCTCGGTTTTTTACTCGAAATCACGGATTCCCCCGGCGCCGAAATTTTCGTGTGGCGCGATTCGGTATACTCCGGTACAGGCGCCGAACATCCCCGTTTGCCAAGCGGCCACTACCGGATCAAACTGACCGAGCCACAGTATGGCTGTTCCAGCGATACCGCAGTGTTTGTGCCCGAGGTGCGTCCGGTGGCAGTACAGGCATACCCCGAACTGCCCGACACCCTGTTGCTCGGCGAATCTGCTTCTTTGCTGGCTGTGGGCCAATACGTCGTTTCCTACAAGTGGTCGCAAACCGCGTGGCTCGACGACGCGACGTCCCCGGAGCCTGTGGCCACGCCTGCTTCGTTGGGGTGCCACCTGTTCGTGGTCACCGCCACGGACGACCGCAACTGCACCGCCCGGGACACCGTAGAGTTGTGCGTGGTCAAGCAGCGCATTCATGCGGTTTTCCCCACCGCATTCACCCCCAACGGCGACGGCACCAACGACCTGCTCTACCCGCGCACCCGGACAAATACCGGCATCCTGAGAATGGAGTTTTGGGTACACGACCAATGGGGCGAACTTGTTTTCCGGGCCGAAGACGGATGCCTGCCCAACGACCCGAGCGGCGGCTCCTGCGCCTGGGACGGCACCTTCCAGAGCCGGCAATCGGCTATGGCCAATTACAGGGCCCATGCCACCTTCTATTACCTCGACGGCACAACCGATGCATTCGCCCGTGTCGTTCGCTTAATTCGTTGAAACATGTCCAGAATCACAGCAATCGCATCAGGGCTTCTTTTGTTCTGCATCGTCGGAGCCAATGCCCAGGATTTTTCCTTCAGCCAATATCAGGCTATTCCTTTCTTGATTAATCCCGCCGAAACGGGCAGCATCCCCGGGGGAAATGTTCATCGCATCGGCGCCATCTTCCGCAGCCAGTGGGATATGCCTGCAACCGCCGGCGGCATCTACGGCTCCGGACTGGGTTGGGACCGGCGGTTTTGCGACAATCGTGCGACGAACACCTTTTGGAGCATTGGAGCCTACGCACACCACAGCGGTACCAATGGAGGCGGCATCTACAACCTGCACTTCCGTGGAACGGCATCGCTGCACATAGCGCTGAGCAAGACCCTCCGCATGGCATTCGGCACATCTGTCGGCGGGCTGAACTACGGTTTCGACCCGGGAAAACTTTTGTTCAACCAACAGTACGACCTCATTACCGGAGATTTCACCGGCTCCGACAACGGCGAAACCTTTCCACGCGAAAACCACATCGTGTTCGACATGGATGCCGGGTTTCGCATTTTCGGCGAGTTCAGCCGGCCAACAAACAACGATATACCCAAAGGGTGGTCTGTGGGCATTGCATTGCACCACCTGACTTCCCCCAAGTACACCTTCCTGCCTGCTGCACAAGATCAGGAGGCCAACCGACTGAACATCGGCTTGTCGGTGCAGGTAAAAATGCGCCCTACAGATTACCTGGTGTTCGATGGGTTTTTCCGCAGGCAGGCCATCAGCAATGCGGGTAGCCTGCAATGGCAGGCAGTACTCGGAGCCGGCTATGTCCTTGGGAAATTGGACAAAGAAATAACACTTGGTTTTCTGGGGCGCTTTTCCGGTCAGGAAAACAGAATCGGCCAACTGGCCCGCTGGACGGGCATACCGTATGTCCGTATCCGGCTGGACAAATGGGTGATCGGTGGGTCGGTGGACCTCAACTTTTCAAAACTTTCCAGCAATCCTCCGGGCAGTATCGAGTTGACTGCCGCCTGTTTTTTGGGGCGGCAGAACTGTCCGATTCCATGCTGGTAAATCCATCCGAGCCTACATCTCCAAATACTCGGCCCAGTCCTTCGGCGTGCGCGTGATGTCCGTCACGTCCTTCACGGTGAAGGTGTACACTTGCCTTCCGTCAAGTTGCGCACGGGAATAGTCTTCTGCAGGAAGGTGGTACTGGCGGCCGTTCCGGTCGGTCACCACCACATCCAGGCCACGTCCGGGCAGGTTCAGCAATTTATCTGCTTCGGGCAGGGTGAAAAACAGGCGTGTATTGCGTTCCAGCACGCTTACGGTGCTGGCGTACACGCGTTTGCCGTCGGAGGTTTGGTACGAGGCGTACACGGGATCGCGCCGCTCGCCGCCAAGGCGGAAAATCTGGTCGCAGTTGTAGGTGCCGAAATTGGTCAGGCGCAGGGCGTATTGCAGGCTTTGCTTGCTGCCGAAGTCGGTGCTTGCGGTGCGTTTGTTGTCTTCGAGATGGAGTCCCCGCACGCGAGCCAGCCAGTTATTCCAGGTGGCTACAGCCAGGGCATCGTTGGTGTCCAGTCCTTTTTTTACGAGTTCGGCGTAGCGTTTAGCCATCGTCGCGCGGTTGGTGTCGAAGTGGTCCAGCCACTCCGGATAGGGCATGCACCACTCGTCTTCCGACTGAAATGCCGGCGCCACGAACAAAAACATGCGCAGGTTTTCCAGCATAGTCTCGAGGTTATTCAGGCGCTCGGTACGCAGGCGCTGATACTCGCTCATGACGGCAGCGGCGTCGAAGGATTTGTTGCTCGAACTGGCTGTCAGATCGGCATACACCTGATAAAGGCCGTGTTTGTCGCTGTACATCGAAATCAGGCACCTGTTCCCGGTTTCCTGTACCACGGAAACACGGTCGAAGTGGATATCGGTACGCAGTTTTTTGTCCGGCTCGGACTGGTTGTCGTCCCGGAAAAAATAGCAATCCTTGAATGCCCGCAATTCGGTGAAGGTGCCGGATACGTCTTCCGGGAAAAACAACTCGCTTACGTCCCGGGTGCGGACGATACGTATCTGTCCGCGTTCCACGCTGTTGAGCAACGACTCCAGTTTGATCCAGGGCCTTTTGCGAAACCAGGTGGGCAGTTTGGTTTTGCCCGAGGCCAGTTCGTGTCCCATTTTCACACCTGTTTTCACCCATTTTGCTGCATCAAAACTGGACGGTGCTTCCGGAATTCTGGGCAGGCAGGTCTGATTGGCGCGGTTGTTCTGCACGGCTTGCGACTCGGTCACGATCCGGGCCTGGGAGGGAGTGGTTGCCTCTCTTGCATCTGGTTTGAACATACGTTCGCCGTCGTCGCGACTTCCTGGAACGCCTATAACATATAATTTTGAATTGCCGCCGAACGCCGGATCGGGCAGGTACTCCCATTCGCCGGTATCGTCGTTCAAATAGAACATGTTGGCGTTGGTCAGTTCGTTGGTGGCGGCAAAGGTCAGGTCGTATGCCTGTCCGGGGGCCATGTTCAACGGCTCACCGTTTTGGCTTACCCGAACCTCAAACATGCCGCCGGAATTGAAAAAAAACGCCCCGCGCTCGTCGGCGTAGTGCATCGGGATGCCGGAAGCCAGGAAGTCGGGGATGTCGCGGTACTCGCGCAGCGTGAGTTCTACCTCGCCCTGTACCGGCCTGCCCGAGGCGTCTACCAGCGCATTAGCGGGAATACGTACGCTGGTGCCGGTGGTCGGGCTTTGGTACTGTACGCCGGTTTCGGCGCGGAAGTTTACTGTGGCTGCGGGTACGGTGTTCAGCCCCGGGCCTGTGGACGGCCTGGATTGGGTAGCCGTCGGAATACCTGCCTCGGGTTGTTCCCCGGCCGCATCCGGCAAAACCCCGGCTACCGGTTCGGCAGGCGCCTTCCCGGCAGCCGGGTGGGTTTGACGATACGCCGGTGTGGGAAGTGCATCTGATTCCACCTGGTTTTCCGGGCCGAAATACCACCAGCCTGCCAGCACCAACAGGGCTACTGCCGCCAACGGCAAGGCAAGTTTGGCGATGTGCCGGATGCGCAGCCCGAAATTTTTTGGGTGTTGCCGGGCGGCGATGTTGCCCCAAACTTCGGCATCGGGGCTTTGCTTAACCTGCTCCAGTCCTTTGCGCAGCAGGTTTTCCAATTCTTGGTTTGGCGTGTTTTTGTTTTCCATAACGTCTTAGTTGATGCCCCTTGCGGGGAGGTTTTTAAATTTATACGGCTACCAAAAGCGTTTTTTCCACCATGCCGCGCAGGCATTTGCAAGCGCGGACATATTGCGAACGTACGGTGCTTTCGGTGATGCCAAGTTCGGCGGCGATTTCGGGGTACGAGTACGCTTCCACGCAGTGCAGGTTGAATACCGTGCGATAGCCGAGGGGAAGTTTTTGCACCATCTGCAAAATGGCGTCGCTGTTCAGTTCGGTATCGGGACTGACATTCCAGGTATGCGCGGGCAGATTGTCGAAGTCCTCGGCGAAACGCAGGGGATTTTTTTTGCGCAGGCATTGCAGGGCGCTGCGTACCGTCACCCGGCGGAGCCAGCCCTCTAACGGGCCGCTGCCGTTGTACTGGCCCAAGTCGCGAAATATGGCCAAAAAGGCTTCTTGCAGCATATCCTGTGCCTCGGGTCGGTCGCGGGCGTAGCGCAGGCACACGCCGAACAAAGGAGTTTTGTACCGTTCGTACAGCGCCTGTTGCGCCTTGCTGTCGCCCCGCCGGCAGGCGGAAATGAGTTGTTCCATACGCGCTTCGGTTGTGGATGTGTGAGGTTTGAAGGTTTCTGGTTTGAAGGTTTCTGGTTTCGGGTTTCATGGTAATGGTGCGTGGCGGACAGGTATTGCTGCACGGTGTGGAAATATTCTGGTTGGCGTGTGTCCCGGAACTCTGTTCCGGGGTGGGCATCGCGGATTTGTAGCACCTGGAACGGAGGTCCGGGGCACAGTTGCTCATTGATTCAAATACATCATTTTCACCTCATACGCCCCATTCACCACCACTTTTTTACCCTCTTCCATGCCCTTCAGGATCAACGTGCGGGTACCGTCGTCCTCGCCGGTTTGCACATAGCGCAGGGCGAATACTTCGGGGCCTTCTTTCAGGAAAACGGCGGTCTTGCCGTTGATCTCGGTCAGGGCCGAATTGGGCACCGAAATTCGGCGGCTGGTTTGCTGGTTCAGCGCTTTCAGCGTCACGAACTCGCCGATCTTGAATGCACCCTGGGGATTGTCCATTTCAAAAATGACCCGCTGGCTTTGGTTGCCGGGGTTCATCGTCTGGGCTTGGGAGACCAGTCGCACTTCGGCCGATTTGTGATCGTCGGTGGAGCAGGTGACTAAAAATTTGTTGCCCGTTTGCACGACCGGTACGTCGCGGTCATACACCTGGGCTTCTACGAAAACCTTGCTCAGGTTGGTGACGGTGAACAGCGTTTGCCCGGCCACTACCTCTGCGCCTGGCGCGAGCGTGAAGGCGCCCACCACGCCGGAAATCGGCGCCACCAGCGAAATGGTGCGGCTATTGGCCGAGGTGTTTGCGCCAACGGCTTTGTTCTCCAGCGTCAGTAATTCGGCTTGGGCAGAGTTGTAGTCGGCTTCGGCAGCCTGCACGTCTTTCGCGGCAGCGATGTCCGCAATTTTTTGCAGGCGCTCTAGCTCGCGTTTGGTGGCAGCCGTGCGCGTACGTGCGCTTTCGAGTTGCACGGCAAGTCCGGCGTTGCCGGCCGCAATACCGACCTGATCGGGCGTGCCTACGCTCTGATGCAGCACAGCCAGCACCTGCCCGGCACGTACCGATTGGCCGACGGCTGCGAGCACCCGCGTGACGCGTCCGCCCTGCGGCGCCACCACAGCGCCCAGCCCGCCCGATGCCGGAATGATGGTACCGAACATGGTGGTGGCAGGCTGGTAATCACCCACGGCAATCGGCTGGGTCAGGATTTCGAACAAGAACTGCGTTTCCTTGGGCGCGTACACCGACTTGCCATAACCGCTGCCTGAGGTTTTCGGGCCGTGCTCCTCGTCGCCATGTGCGAAGACGGGGTTCCAGTTGGGCGTGGAAAACCACGCGCTACCGAGCAGCAACACGGCGGTAAGCGCCCGGCTGCGTCGGCGACTCACAAACCACATCATCAGGCCCCCCAGGAGGATGCCGCCGACAAACCATTGCCAGGGCACCGAGTGCGCGGGGCCTTCCATTGCGGCATCTTCGTGCAGTTTTTTCCCCACGACAATGCCTGTTATGCCGATCAGGTCGGCGCCGTTTGAGTGGGCTACCTGCACGTTCAACGTCCAGGTTTTGTTTTCCGGAAATGCAGCGTGTACCTCGTACACACCCGGGGAAACAGGCGCCACTTCGAAGACGATCTTCGGGTTGTCGGCAGCGCTGATTGTCAGGACGGCTTCGTCAATCGGGCGGTTGCTCTTGAAATCAGCAATGTACAGGGTCAGGTGTGCTTCCTTGCCTGCGGTCAGTTCGGGGTAGTACAGCGTCAGTTCGTAGCGATCCGAATGGCCGTATGCGGTGAAATGGTCGGTTGCAACACCTGGGTCGGTTGGTATCTCGTCGCCGTGCGCAAAAACTGCAGCGGGCAAGATGGCGGTCAGGAGGGCAAGCAATTGGACAAATATGCGGACAGGTTTCATTGCTGATAATTTTTATGTCTGAGCGATTGTGGTTTGAGTTATTGCCCGGCTAAGTATTGCAGTTGCAAACGAGCCAACTGAAGGGCGTGCACCGAGGTGGCGTATTCCCGTTGCACGGCGTAGACTTCGTCCAACGTGCGCAAAAAAGTTACGTAGTCCACCTGCCCGGCTTCGCGCATACGAAGGGCGGCGGCGAGGAGGGCGCGGCTGCGCGGGAGCGCTTCCTGCTCGTGGTAGTACACGTTTGCCAGCGCGGTCGAGAAATCCGATTGGGTGCGTTGTAGTTCGAGGGTCACGGCTTGCGTTTGCGCTTCGGCGCGAGCGATGGCTGCCTGCGTTTCGGCTTTGGCAGCCCGGGCCCCGGCGCGGTACTGACCCGCCCACAAAGGGATACCGATGCTCGCGCGAAAGCGGTAGTCCAGCGGTGTATCCCGGGCGCCCTGGTTCAGGTACCCCAGCGAAAAGGTGGGCAAGGCTTTGCTTTTCGCCAGACGGATTTTCTGCTCGGCAACCTGCACGGCTTGCCGGCTGTATGCGACGGTTGGGTTGTCCTGCTGCACAGGCAGTATGCCCAACGTGTCGGGCCGGAGCGGGAGCAGGTCGCCGAAGTCGGTCAATCCCGTGTACAGGGCCAACTGTCGGCGCAGCGTTGCGGCTTGTTGCCCGGCAGCAAGGCGTTCCTGGTGTACTTTCCCGGCCTCGTTTTCGGCTATTGTTTTTTGTAAAAAATCTATCTCGCCGGCGGCAAACTGCCGGTTGGCGGCAGCGGCGATCAGCCGGTACAGGCTGTCGCGTTCGCCCCATTGCCGGGCCTGGTATTCGGCCACCTGGGCGTCGAGGTACAGCGCCCGAACGGCGTAGCGAAGGTCGTTTTCGTTCACCCGTTGGCTGGCCTGAGCGAGGGCGGTTTCAGCCTTGGCCACTTGCTTCTGCCGGGCATACACGGTCGGGAACTCGAACGACTGCAACACGCCGACGGCGTAAAACTCACCGGTCGGGCTTTCGGCATTGATCTCCGGGTTGGGCAGGTTGAGCGCGGCCTTTTCGCCGTATTGTTTGGCCTGCACCTCGAAGCCGGCGGCCCGCACCGAGGGGTGGTTTTGGAGGGCGGCGGCGACGGCGGCTTCGGGGGTGGTTTGGGAAAAGGCCGGGAGGGTGAGCAGAAAAAAACCGGCAGTTATTGATGATTTACGCATAGTTTTGCGGTAAACTTAAAGATTGTGAATCAAAAAGACAGAGCCATAGCTGAAGCCGTAAAATCTGCTGTTCGGGAATTTGACCCGAGCGCCGAGGTAGTGCTTTTCGGCTCCCGCGCCCGCGGAGACGCGCGTCAGGATTCGGACTACGACTTTTTGGTGCTGCTGAATGTGCCATTGGATTTCCATTTGAAGTCCCGAATTTTAGATCGGCTTTACTCTATTGAACTGGATTTAGATTGCGTGCTTGGCATATTAATTAAAGAAACTGACGGTTGGAAAATGCTCGAAAATGCACCAATTTTTTCTGAAATAAAGCAAGATGGAATTCTGGTATGAGTTATTCGGTTGCACTTTTTCCCTCAAAATACCCCTCCACCGCCTTCCTCCCCCATACCCAAAACACCGTCGGCGTCACGATCATATCCAGTAGCGTGGAGGACAGTAGCCCCCCTAAAATGACCGTCGCCACAGGGTACAAAATTTCCTTTCCTGCAGCCTCCGGGTCGAGCGTAAGCGGGATCAGCGCCAGCGCCGCCACCAGCGCCGTCATCAGCACAGGCACGAGTCGTTCGAGCGAGCCGCGCACGATCATTTGTTTGTCGAACTGCTCGCCCTCGTGCTCCATCAGGTGCAGGTAGTGCGAAATCATCATGATGCCGTTGCGCGAGGCGATGCCCGTGAGGGTGATGAAGCCCACCAGGGTGGCTACCGAAAACGTGCCGCCCGTAAGCCACACCGCTGCCACGCTGCCCACAAGCGCGAGCGGGATATTGAGCATCACCTGGGCCGCGATGCGCCACGTACGGAAATGCGCGTACAACACCAGAAAAATACCCAGCAACACAAACACGCTCAGGATGCCGATGCGCCGGGAAGCGTCTTTTTGTGCTTCGAACTGGCCACCGTACTCCAGAAAATAGCCCTGCGGCATCGGTACGTTTTCGCCCACGAATTTCTGAATGTCGGCCACTGTGCTGCCGAGGTCGCGGCCCTGCACGTTGGCCGACACCACGATGCGCCGCTGCCCGTTCTCGTGGCTCACCGAATTGATGCCCTTTTCGTACTCGATGTGGGCTATACTTTCCAGCGGGATGAGCGTGCCGTCGGGGGTGTGGATTTGCGTCTTGCGGATATTTTCGAGGTTCTCGCGGTCTTCGGCCACGGCTCGCAGCACGAGATCGAAGGTTTTTTGGCCGTCCAGAATTTGCGAAATCACCTTGCCGCTGTACAGCACTTCGAGGTCGCGGGCCACTTCGCCGGTTTGCATACCGTAGCGTTGCAGCGCCGCGCGGTCCAGCCGGATGGTCAGTTGGGGCACCAGCACCTGGCGTTCCACCTGCACATCCACGGCGCCGGGCACTGTCTCGGCGGCGGTTTTTACGTGCCCGGCGAGGGCACGCAGTTCGTCGAGGTCTTCGCCGAAAATTTTGATGGCCACCTGTGCACGCACTCCCGAAAGCAGGTGGTCGAGGCGGTGCGAGATCGGCTGGCCGATGCTGACCGACACCCCGGCGAGTTTGGCCAACTGCCCGCGAATATCGGCGATCACTTCCGTGCGGGAACGGGCGCCTTCCCGGAGATTCACGTCAATTTCCGAATTGCTCACCGGCTCCACATGCTCGTCAAGTTCGGCGCGGCCCGTACGCCGGGCGGTGTACTGTACGTCGGGGACACGCAGGATCAGCCGCTCGGCCACGGTGCCGATTTTGTTGCTCTCCTCCAGCGAAGTGCCTGCCGGTGCGTAGAGGTTGACCGTGAAACTGCCTTCGTTGAACGGCGGCAGGAACTCTGTGCCGAAACGGGTGGCCACCGCCGCCGAGCCGATCACCAATGCCGCTGCCACGGCAATCACCGTTCGCGGGTGCGCCAGGCCGAGGTTCAGCAGTTTTAAATCGTGTTTTTTTAGCCAGCGAACCAAGGCCGATTCCCGTTCGGTTTTTAAACCTTCCAGGTTTTTAAAACCTGGAAGGTTTGTGCCCCCCAACAGATAACTGCACAGCGCGGGCGTGACCGTGAGCGACACAATCATGGACGCCAGAATCGAAGTGATGTATGCGATGCCGAGTGGCGCAAAAATCCGCCCTTCGATGCCCTGCAACTGGAACAGCGGCAGAAACACCAGCACCACGATGATTGTGGCGTACACGATGGAATTGCGCACCTCGCTCGACGCGTCGTAGATCACCTGCAGGGCCGGCTTCGGGCTGCCGTTTTCGCGATTTTCCCGCAGGCGCCGGAACACGTTTTCCACGTCCACGATGGCGTCGTCCACCAGTTCGCCGATGGCAATGGCGAGGCCGCCGAGCGTGAGGGTGTTGATGGAAATGTCGAACCAGCGGAATACCAGAGCCGTGACCACCAGCGACAAGGGTATTGCCGTCAGGGTGATGATGGTCGTCCGGAAATTCAGCAGAAACAAAAACAGCACGATCACCACCAGGATAAACCCGTCGCGCAGGGCGTGTTCCACATTGGTCAGCGCATGTACGATGAAGTTTTTTTGTTGAAAAACCTTGGTGTTGAGCCGCACGTCGGCAGGCAGCGAAGGTTGTAGTTCGGCCAGCGCTTTTTCAATGTCGTCGGTCAGGGTTACGGTATTGGCGCCGGGCTGTTTTTCCACGGTCAGGATGACGGCGGGCCGGGCGTTCACGCCGGCGTCGCCGCGTTTGATGGCTGCGCCAAACCGGACCTCGGCCACCTGGTGGAGCAGCACGGGCAAGCCTTCGCGGTTGGCCACTACGGTGTTCCGCAGATCATCGAGGTCTTTGGCTCTGCCCAAAACTGAAATCAGCACCTCCGAGCCGAAGCGGTTGAAAAAACTGCCCGTCGCGTTGAGGTTGGCATTTTCAAGGGCGCGGTCGAGGTCTTCGAGCGTCAGATTGTACTGCTTGAGTTTGGCCGAGGATACCAGCACCTGGTATTGGAGCCGGTCGCCACCGATGGGGATCACCTGCGCCACGCCCCGGATGACCAGCAACCTGCGCCGAATGCTGAAGTCGGCCAGCGTGCGCAGCTCTGCCGCCGTACTGGCGGTGTGGCCTGTGCTGTCCGGTTCGGCCGTTACGCCCACGAGCATGATCTGCCCCATGACGGAAGATATCGGCCCCATCACCGGCAGGATGCCTTCGGGCAAGGGCACCGTGGCCAGTTTTTCGGCCACGAGTTGCCGGGCGCGGAACACGTCCACGTTCCAATCGAACTCCACGAACACCAGCCCGATACCGCGCGACGAACTGCTGCGCACCACTTCCACGCCGGGCGAGCCGTTGAGCGCCATTTCGACAGGTAGTACTGCCTGCGCCTCGACTTCTTCGGGCGACATGCCGCCCGCTTCCAGAAATACCGTCACGCGGGGGCGGTTGAGGTCGGGCAGCACATCCACCGGCAGGTTGATGGCCGTCCAGCCACCCCACACCAGCAGCAGCGCCGCTGAAGCTACCACGAAGAGGCGGTTTTGAAGGGAGAATTTTATGAGTTGGTTGAGCATCGGCTCGTTTTTTAGTTTATTTTTGTGTCAAATTTTTTTAGAAATGACCACTTCAGAAGTCAAAAACGCACTGATTTTACAAATCTTGCAAATTAACGACCAAGCGTTGTTGGAGCATTTGGTTGAGTATTTTCAGCATCTGTCGGTCAACAAAGACTGGTGGGAAGAACTTACCGCAGCTCAAAAAGAACTGATCCAGCGAGGTTCCGAACAAGTTGCCCGGGGCGAGGTCGTACCGGATTCTGTAGTTCGTGCCAAAGCACGCCGGATGCTTGAAAAAGTCGGAAAGTCGTCATGATATACAAAATCGTATGGTCTGAACTTGCTCAAGAAACGTATTTGGGCACGCTCGAATATTACCAACTGTTTTCCCAAAGTGCTGCCGAAAGCCTCGAAGAAATTGTCATTGCGCTTACGGACCGACTGGCTACCTTCAAACATCTTTGCCCGCCTGCGCCCAATTTGCCGCGTTATCGAAAATGCGTGCTGACCCAAGATATTTCGGTCATTTATGAAGTACGCGGAGCCACAATTTACATCGTGGCGTTCCTTGACAATCGCGCCGACAACCTGTATTAATTTCACGAGCGGGTATACTGAAATCAATGCCCATGCCCCGTCACTCCCGGCTTCCCGGCTTCCACAGCCAAAACAAAATCCGCCGTGTGCACGATGCCGAAGGTCTGGAACTGTAGCCAGCCGCGGTAGGTGCCGGGTTTGGCGAACGTGGTGTTCATTTCCAACTCGTCGCCGGCGGCTTCCGGATGCACGTGGACAAACTCCTTGGTAGTCGTCTCGATCAGTACGACATGCGCTTTGGCGCCCAGGTAGTTTTCAATTTCATCGGGCGTCAGCCGCTTGCCGTTTTTGGAAATGTCAATATGCAGGTGGGCGGGTGCGCCGGCGGCAATTGCTGAGCCATGCGCGTCGAATTTTATGGAATAACCGTCCACCGAAGTGGTTAACTTCGGTTGGGTGTATGCGGTGGTTTTGGCGGGCGCTCCTGCTACCTGAAGTTCGAGTTTGTTGACCTGGTTCAGGCCGCCGGTGGGCTTGAAGTCGGCAAATGCCCAATACTTGCCGCCGGCGTCGAAACGGGTTTCGTTGTGGCCGCGGCCACTGGTGAACGGCTCCCCTTTGGCCAGCACCTTGATGTCGTAACTGCCTGTGGCCGAGTACTCGGGGTGGATGTGGTCGAACCAGGAGAGATCGTCGCTCACGAGGACGAGGTGCATCTTTTTCTCGTGCACCAGATCGAGCGGCACGGGAGCGCTCTCGTTGCCCTTGATTTTGGGCATGAGCGACAACATGCCGGTTTTTCCGGCTTCCAGTTGCGCCGGCGTGACCGAGAATGCCGTGAAATACCCGGCGGTATTGGCTGCCACCTCGGCTTTCATCTGCTCCAGATCCATGTGGCACACGGGGCAGGAACCAGGCTGGTCGTAGGTTTTGCCCTTTTCGCAGTTCATCGGGCAGATGTACTTCGTGCCAGGGGCGGCAGTTTCGGTGGTTTGGGAGGCGTGTTTGGAGTGATCGTTGTTGCAAGCGAAAAATGCCGTAACCGACAGCACGAGCACGAAGCCCGCGATGAATATATTTTTCATAAAAAATTGAATGTTAAAGTTTTGGGTAACTGGCTAGCCTGTGTCCCGGAACTCCGTTCCGGGGTGGCATCGAGGAATAGCCTTGCTTTGTAGCACCTGGAACTCCGTTCCGGGAACCTGTTTTCCTCAGAAACGAAAACCGGATTTCCCGAATAAGGCACCCGGAACGGAGTTCCGGGACACAGGTCGCCTGTCAGACGAACAAGTTCGTGCAGACAGGTACTACGCGCCGATCTTTGGCGGCTGCCAAATGGGGAGAAACACCGCCTCCGGGATTTGTCCGGCGAAGTAAAACGCCTGCCGTTTGGCACTGCCGGAATCGCAAAGCACCGGCGTCAGAGCCGGGGATTCCATCAGCAGACCACCTGCGCCACCCGTTGAAACAACCCCGCAGCCCGGACAGTGGCAATTGCCGCAGCCATCCTCGTCGGGACAAGCCTGACCGGGGTGGCTTTCATCGCAAGTGTCCGCGTTTTCGGAGCAATGCGACGGTTCAGCATTGTCGGCGCAACAAGATTGTGCGTCCGCTTTTTCATGAAACTGCGCCACATGGTCGGCATCGCCATCCCCGCACGCCCAGGCAGGGTTCGCCGCTGCTGCGACGAACAGGCCGACAAGGAGGAGGAGAATGCCGATGCGGTGTTTCATGATAATTGTGTATGCAAAAGTAGAAAGAGTTGCGGTAGAATCAGGTACAACGGACTAACGCGGCATTTTAAAAATAAGCAGAAACACCAAACTGCCAACCCGCCGTCCGTTTCGGCGGGTTGCCGAGGATGTCGCGTTGCCATTCGTAGCGGTAGTTCAGGCGCAGAATCGTTTGGGCGGTGGGCCGGAAACTGATACCGGGCACAACAGCCTTGAAATCGTCGGCAATAGCACCGCCGGTTTCCCGAAACGTGCCCACATTCCAGTCTACATACTCCAGCCGGCAAACGACGCTGAAGACCGCCCGATCCCAGCCCAGTATTTTTCGCCGAAGGAGCGGTTGCACGATGTCCAGAAACCCGCCTTGCTGCCGGTTTCCGAACTGCTGGCCGTAGGTCTCCGGCACGTCCAGCGTCACCAGGGCCCATTCGCCGAGCAGTTTAGTGCCGAGATGTGGGATTGTTGTATTGAAATCAAGGGCAAAAGTGTGCAGGCTGCGTTTGCGGTCGAGGGTCAGGCCGTCTTCCTCGAATTTGTTGTACACGCCGCCCATGTACGACAAGCCGATTTCGCCAATGCGTTGATGGCGCAGGGATATTTTTCCGGTGTACAGCGGTTGGCCGTTGAAACTCTCCTCGAAACGCTCGGGGTTGTTCTTTGTCGCAGGCAAAAAGGTGCGATTTTCCGCGTTGCTGATGATACTTTCATCGAACCCGTTGGTCAGGTAGGCTTCGTAGCCGAGGGTCCAGTCTTCCGTGTGCCATTTGCCGTAAAGCCCGAAACCCACATTCGACCAGGTTGCGGGCAGCATCCGGGTAGCCGAAACGGGACGGCTGATAAAGTCCCATTTGGGGCCGTCGTGGTTTTGGTTGAAGGCGCCGATCGGGTTCATGACGACCCCGCCGCGCAGGTTGAGTGCCGGGTGTACTTGAATATCCAGCGAAGCAAACTCGATGTTGATTTCGCGCCCGCCTTCCTCAAATTCAATTTCAGTCAAAAATTTGATGCGCCGGGCAATTGTGGACGACATAAACATGGTCAGGCGCGGCATCTGAAACGACAACCCGTCCGTGACGCCGTCTTCCGAAAAATAGGCGGTGTTTGCTTCCACGTACCCACCGAGCGCGATTGGCATTTTACCCATTTGCAAAAAAGGCCGGTCGTACACGGCATCCATGTTCATTTTTCCCGGTACAGAATCTGCCGAAGGGGTATCAGTGCGACGCAACCAGGTGGTGTCGGATTGCGCACCGATATTTTGGACAAAAAAGCACAGCAAAAGCGTGGCTGCTCCGATTTTTTCAAGCAAGCCAGATATGGATAAATGTTTCATCCTGAGTGGTTTTAAATGTTTTGAGCGCTTGGTCGGCCGGGCCTTCGAGTACGTCGCCGGTAGTGGAAAATTCGCTGCCGTGGCAGGGACAAACATAGCGGCTGCCCTGCACTTCCACTTCGCAGCCCTGGTGGGTGCAGCGCATCAGGCAGGCCGAGTAGGTATCGCCCGATTTGTACAGACACACCGGGAATTCCGCGCCCGGCGGTTTCACAAAGACATAGGGGCGTTCCTGGACTTCCGATTTTTTGAGGTATTGGAATTCCGATTTTGGAACACTGACCTTGTTCGTTTCCACGGTCGCTTGCGCAAAGTAGGGGGCACTGCCGCAACTTTCGCCCAGCATGGCGACGATGCAAAACCCCAGTCCGGCCTGACTGCCGGTGATGATAAAATCTCGGCGTTTCATGGTTTCAAAGGGATTCTAAAAAGGTGATGAGTTGGGTTTTTTGCGTGGCGTCCAATGCCTGAAATGCCGACCGGCTTTGGCTGCCCTCTCCACCGTGCAGTCCGATGGCCGCTTCGATGCTTTGCGCCCGCCCGTCGTGCAGCAGAAAATATTGGCCGCCTTGCGAATTTTTGGAAAGCCCCAGGCCCCAGAGTGGGGGAGTACGCCATTCGGCAGTTTTTGCCGACTCTTCGGTGTAGCCGTCGTCAAGTTCGGGGCCCATGTCGTGCAGCAGCAGGTCGGTGTACGGTCGGATTTCCCGAAAAGCCAGCGCTGCGATGGGAGATGGCCCGGTTCGCAACACCGGGGCATGGCATTTGGCGCAGCCGATTTGCTCAAACAATGTTTTTCCGGCAACAACCATTGGTGTAGTTGTCTTGCGCGGTATCGGCGCCTTCAATGTACGCAGGTAAAACACCACGTCCTGAACCGTTTGGTTGCTTACTTCCGGGTCAATTTCCACGCCGGAATACGTATCGAACGGTTCGAAAAAAGACGTGACGCCCATGTCCTGGTTGTAGGCGCGGGCGGTTTGCTGGAGCAAATCGTACACGGCTGCTTTTTTGCCAAAACGCCCGATGTACCGGCCGTTTTGCGTCTGAGCATCCGGGCGTGGCGTGTTGTATGTGGACAAATTCACCCAGTTGGGCCGCCCGCTGATACCGTCGCTGTTTGCATCATCGGGGTCGGCCATAGCCAGCAGGTCGGCGTCGGGTACCATTTCCAAAAAGCCCAATCCGGTATTTGCCGGCGGCAGAATTTTGGAAAAAGTAGCCCCAACCGGTAGTTGTTCCGGCATGAACCCGGGCAATGAGCGGTGTTGAAGTTGCGGTCCGCCGAGGTGCAGGAATTGATTGCCCGTCTCGTCTGTTTGCCCAAATCGAGTCAGCATGGTGGAGGGGTGGCCTTTTCCGTCGCCTGCATGGCAACTGCCGCAACTGGTGGATACAAACAAAGGCCCTAAGCCGGTGGCCTGGGTAAAAACGTCATCGTTGAACGCGACATCACCCGCCAGGAAACGCCGTTGTTCGTCGTGGCTTAAGTCCTCCACCGGTCCGTCGAGCAACTCGTTCTCCGCAGGCGCGAGTGGCAGGGTTTTTTCACAAGCAGCACCAAACAGCAAGGCTAAAATGACTATGAAACACATCTTTTTCATTGTACCAATCGAATTTTAGAACAAAGATAAAACATGTCTTGGAAAAATATTTAGGTTAGCCTAAAAAAATATTTTCGGTACTTGTAATATCCGTCGCCGTAAACCCGGCCTTTTCCACCGCTGCCACAACCTCTTCTGCTTCGAGCGTTTCAGTTATCACAGTCAGCACCTTGTCGGGTGTGGTGATGTCCACCTCCCATTGTTGAGCGCCCGCTGCTTTGTCCAGTTCGGGCGTAACCTTGGCCACGCAGCCCATGCACTTGATGTTGGTTTTAAATTTCAGTACTTTTTCCATGGTGTTTGAATTTTAGTGGTGAGACTTTCCAGGTTTCAAAAACCTGGAAAGTCTGAATAACGGATATCACTGCCATTTCAACCGCAAACTGTTGCTCACCACGCTCACCGAGCTTAGCGCCATAGCCGCGCCCGCGATCATAGGATCGAGCATAAAGCCGAATCCCGGGTACAAAACCCCGGCAGCGATCGGGATGCCGATGAGGTTGTAGATGAAGGCCCAGAACAGGTTCTGCCGGATGGTGGCCACGGTGCGGCGGGATAGGCGGATGGCTGCCGGAATTTTGCTTAAATCACTGCTCATTAAAGTC
>Ga0154020_10002381_pt1 | contig 22932 bp, 17 predicted proteins | sample Klosneuvirus_201_FD_109709 | JGI IMG/M metagenome (GOLD analysis project Ga0154020, IMG submission 109709) | Active sludge microbial communities from wastewater, Klosterneuburg, Austria - Klosneuvirus_20160825_MG | ecosystem: Engineered > WWTP > Aerobic digester > Activated sludge | place...
AAGGCTGCGCCGCGCGCTCACCCGCGGCCTGTCTGGCGGTCGGGGACAGCCTCTTGGGCGATCCGGCCACCCGCCAAGCCGCGGCCGAGAAGCTCGCCCTGGCCTGCAGCTATGCCTCCGCCGTCGGTTGCCGCCGCGCCGCGGAGCTCCTCGAGCAGAACCACGACGCGGCCGCCGACGCCAAAGCGATCTCCTTCCGCGCGCGCGCCTGCGCCCTCGGCGACAAGGACAGCTGCGCCAAGATGAAGGCCGCGACGACCTCGAGCGCCTCGTAGCCCGGTGCCGTTCAGTTCGGCCTGTAGGGCATCTGTATCTCTGTACTTGCTCTAGGCGTGGGCATTCTGTCCGAGTGGCGCCAGTCGCGCTTTGCGCGACTGCCACTGCGCGCGCAGACGCGCGGGGGGAGCTTCGATTCGAGCGGGGCCCTACTTGAGCTCCTCGGGCACCTCGCTGGCTCGATGAAACCCATCAAACGAGGGGAAGGCCTCGCGCTCCGGCAGCGTGAACACCTGCCGATACAGCGGCAGCGCGCCGTCCACGCACAGCGTCTCGCCGGTGATGTACGCCGCCGCCGGAGACAATAGGAAGCTGACCGCCGCGCTGACCTCGCTCTCGGTCCCGAAGCGGCGAGCCGGGATCTCCGCGGGCAAGGTCTTCATCATCTCCCGCACCGCCTGGGGATAGGTGGAGAAGCCGCTCGAGAGGATGAGCCCCGGGGCGACCGCGTTGACTCGAATCCCATGGGCGGCCCACTCGAGCGCGCAGGTCTTCGTCAGGTTCACCACCCCGGCGCGAGCGGCCCCCGAATGGCCCATCATCGGCATCCCCCGCCACATCTCCGCTACGATGTTCACCACCGCCCCGCCGTGTTCGCCCATGTAGCGGGTGACGACCTCGCGGGACATCAAGAAGGTGCCGGTCAGGTTGGTGTCGATGACGGCTTGCCAGCCCTTCAAAGACAGGTTCTCGATGGGGCTCACGAACTGGCCGCCGCCGTTGTTCACGAGGGCGTCGACCCGCCCGTGGCGCGCCAGCGTCTCCTTCACCAGCGCCGCGACCTGATCCTCCTTGCGGATGTCACAGCTGATCGCATCGGCCTTGCCGCCGTCCTCGCGGATCTCTGCGACGACCCGCTCGAGCTTGGCCTGGTCGCGGGAGGCGAGGACCACCGTGGCGCCCAGGCTGGCCAGCTCGTGGCTGATGCAGCGGCCGATGCCGCTGCCTCCGCCGGTCACGATGGCAACTTGGCCAGCAAAGAGATCGGCTCGAAAGACCGAGGCGTAGGGCATGCGCTTCCTTACCTGGCTCCGAAGAGCCGCCACAAGAGCGCGAGGCTCAGCGCCAAGGTCACGCCCGCGCCGACCAAGAGGGGGGCCAAGCTGCCCGACGGGGGCGGCCGCGGAGGCGCCGGTGGGACCGTCAGCCGGAGCGGGACCTTCGGCAGCGCGCGGGCCAGGCTATCGAAGCGCACGGGCGCAGGCTCTAGCGCCCGCTCGGCCGTGGACGAGCGGGGGGGCTCGGGCTCCGGTGCCGGCTCGGGTTCATCGCGGGCCCCGTCGTCAAAGCCCCGCACATCCGCGCCGCGCTCGGGCAGCTTCACGGTCGCGGCCGGGGGATCGGAACGCGGCGGGCTAACCGGGGTCTGTTCGAGGAACTCCGCTCCGCCCGGGAGGGTCGCCTCTTCGGGCCGCGCGGAGTCGGTGGAGTGCGTGGTCGCTGGCGGAATGGCCGCCAGCCGATCTCCGGGGAGCCGCGCGGTGGTGCGCTTGACCGGCTCGAAGAAGGCGCTCGCCCACGCTGCCAGCGGGCCCGCGGAGGACTCGCCCCGGGGCCACAGGACCGCGCTCAGGCGGTCGATCTCGTCGACGACGGCCTGCATCGAGGCGGGCCGCTCGGCGGGGCTCGGGGCCAGCATGTGCTCGATCAGCGCCGACACCGGCTCTTCTACGTCCATCACATCGGAGAGCGGGGCTACGTCCTCCCCGCAGATCTGATTGACGATCTCGACGTCCGAGCCCGTGAACAGGCGGCGCAGCGCCACGGTCTCCCACAGCACCACGCCCAGGCTGAAGATGTCGCTCTGGGGCCCGACCTTGCGACCGAGGATCTGCTCGGGCGCCATATAGGCGATCTTGCCCTTGATGACCCCCGCCTGCGTCTTGGTGATGCGCTCCCGCGCGCGGGCCACCCCAAAGTCGAGGACCCGCACGCCGCCGCGGCGATCGATGAGCACGTTGTGGGGAGTGACATCCCGGTGCACGACCTCTAGCGGCTGCCCGTCGGCGCCGAGCAAGGTGTGCGCGTGGTGCAGCCCCGCGGCCACCGCGCGCCCGATGAACATCGCCAGCGAAGGCGGCATCGGATGTCGCGCCTTGAGGGCCGCTTGGAGGAGCCGCCGCAGATCGCGGCCATCGACCAGCTCCATGACCTGGCCGAGGAGGCCGTCCTCTTCGAAGTGGCGGTAGACGCGGACGACGTTCTCGTGCAGCAGACGCTCCGCGATGTTGGCCTCGTCGTGGAACATCCCGCGCAGGGTGGCGTCCCCCGAATAGGCCTCGAGCATCACCTTCACCGCGACGAGGCTCGCGCCTTCGCGCCCGGCCCAGATCTCGGCCATACCGCCCAAGGCGACCCGCCGCTCCAGGCGCACGCCGCCCAGCACATCGCCTTCGGACAGCACCCTCCCCACCGGCGCATTCGAGCCGATCTCTCGGCCCGAGTCGAGGCCTTGGGGGCAATGCGGCTCAATGCGGCCTGCATCTGGCTCGCCGTACGTCCTTACCGCGTGGGCATTCTGTCCGAGTGCGAAGACGCGCGAGGGGGGAGCTTCGATTCGAGCTCGTCCGCAGGAGGCTCCCAGACCGGGGCCGCGACAGCCCCTACGGAGAGGGCGGCGGGTGGTACGGCTTGTAGATCACGACCTCAAAGGGGGAGCCCCGCCGATACACGCGGATCTTCGTGAAGTTGTTCTCGCCGATGGCCCGGCGCAGATCATCGAGGCTGAGGACCTTCTCGCCATTGGCCTGAACGATGACGTCGCTCGGGGCGAGGTGCGCCTCGGCCGCGGGCGAGGTCGGGTCGACCTCTTGGACGACGACCCCCCCGGGGAGCCGATCCGGGAGCTTCAGATCGAGGCGATCTTGCGCCGTCAGCTCGCGGGTGCCGAGGCCCTTCAGGGCGGTCTCCGCCCCGGGGGGAGGCAGCGGTGCCTTGGTCGGCTTCGGCGCCTCGCTGCTGGGTGGCGTGCTGACCACCGGCGTTGGGCTGGGGCTGGGAGCACCGCTGGGGCCACCGAGCCGCGGCATGCCGGACGGCGGACTCGGCGGGGAGACCAGGGGCGCGGGGCTGGTCCGCGCGGGCTCCTCACCGGCCTGAAGCGAGGCCCAGACCAGACCTCCGACCACCAAGACCAAGCCTGCGGCCATTAGTACCGGGGCGCGTCCGCTCATCGGCCCCATCAAGCGCGACTCCTCCGCCGCTGACAAGCTGCTTGGTCGGCGCCAGCCGCGCGCTCGAGGCTACGCGGCGCGTTAGCCCGGCCGGCGTTTTCTGCTGGTTTCCGCCCGTTCCTCTACACTACAGTCCGCGCGCGTGCAGGGGTTGGATGGACGAAGCCCGACAGTCGCCTCGCCGGTCGCGGCAGCGCTAGGACACCGGAAGGAATTCCGGGAGTGGGTCCGCGGGCTCCGGCCCCAGGGGCTGCGGGTGCTGTGGACCGAGGATCTCTCCCGGCTGACGGCGATCGTCCGGGAAGAGGTGGTCCTCCTCCTGGTCGTGGACGAAGACATGCAGGTCTCGGCGCGGCGCTTCCTGGACCTGCTCCCGGCCGAGGCCAGCCCGATTCCCGTCCTGTACCTCTCGGATCGGCTCGATGAGCGGCTGCGGCTGGAGCGCCTCAATGAGGGCTTGGCGCTGTCGGTGAAGCTCGACACCCCCGCTGCGGCGATCGCCCCCGCCATCGCCGCCCTGGTCGGCCGCGCGGCACGGCAGCGCGCGGACCAGCGCCTGACCGACGAGCTCCTCCGGCGCGCTACCAGCAGCGAGCGCGCGCTCGACCAAGACCGGCGCCGCCTCTCCGAGCTCCGGAGCGATCTCCAGAGCCTGGCCCGCGGGGCGGAGAGCATCCTGACCGCGCTCTCCCAGCTCGAGAGCGGTCCGAGCGGCGCGGGTCTACTCGATCGCGTCTTGGCCGAGCGCCTGCGGGCCTTGGCCGGGAACATCGTGGAGCGCACCACCAGCATCACCGGTGACCTCTCGCCGAGCCACCGGATCCCGCGCATCCCCACCCCTCGGCGCAACGGCCGCCGAGCCCTGCGCCTCGACGCCCTGGCCGAGGAGGTCGCCACCCTCTTCGTCGACAGCGCCGAGGCCTCCGGCGTGGAGGTCGCGCTCGAGACCGCGGCCGGGCTGCCCGAGATCTGGGGAGAGCGCAGCCGGCTCGCGCAGATGCTCATCGCCTTCGTCGCCCATGCGGTCCGCTACGCCCCCCAGGGGCAGCGGGTCCTGCTCCGGGTCGACGCGGTCATCGACGACGGTCGCCCGTCCCTGCGGCTGACCACCTTCGACGCCGGTCCTCCGCCCACGCCCAGCGATCTCGAGCGACTCTTCGACGACACCTACGAAGGCGGCACGCGAGCTGGGGCCGGCCTCGGCTTCGCCCGCCAGGTCGCCGAGGAGCACCGGGGCCGGGTGACGGCGCGCGCGCGCGCGGAGGGAGGCCTCGAGCTCACCGCCTTCATCCCCATCGACGCCCGCAAGAACCGCGAAGAGCCGGCGATCGTCTGGGCCAAAGACGATCTGATGATCGCCAAGCTGGTCGCCGAGCTGCGCAAGCAGGGCGTGGCAGAGAGCTCCGCCGAGCCGGACCTCGACGCGCTGGTGGCGAAGGTCCTGTCCGGCTCGAGCCTCATCGTGCACGGCGAGCCAGACTAGGCCCCTAGCCCAAATGCTGTTCGCTTAGGCCTGTAGGGCATCTGTTTCTTTATACTTGTTGGCGGCGTGGGCATTCTGTCCGAGCTTGTCAGCAGGAGAACCGTCACGAACGCAGGCTCCTGCGCTTGTTTCCCCGGCGATCGCGCGAAGTGAGCGGCATTGGGGCTAGGGGCCCCTAGCCCTCGACGGGCGTCCACTCCGGGTCGGTCTCCGACCACCGGGTCATGATCTCGTGCGGCAAATACCGGGCTTTGTACTCCGAGGACGCGCAGCCCATCACCCGGTAGCCGAGATACACGAACTGCTTCTTGGCTCGCTGGGCCAGCTCGAGCTGCGTCAGGATGCTCAGGGTCCCGAGGGAGCGACGCTCGTGCTCGGGGTCGTAGTAGGTGTACACGGCCGAGAGCGCACGCGGCGTCTCATCGACCAGGCTCACCGCCACCAGCGATCCGTCCTCTGCCCACCAGGCCAGCTCCCGGGCCGCCGGGTGCGGGAAGGCAAACTCATGGAAGTAGCGCTCGGGGGTCATCCGATCGTCGGCCCACCCGCGGCGATCCGCCCGCTCCCCATGCCACCGGTCGTACAGCTCGAGGCGCTGCTCATCGACCTGCGGCGCGCTTACGGTGAGCCGATAGCTTCGGCCGGCCCGGAGCACGCGGCGCTGAGCGCGCCCGGGGCGAAAACGATCCGTCGGTATGCGCAGCGGGACGCAGGCCTGGCAGGCCGCGCAGCGCGGTCGAAAGTACGCCACCCCGAAGCGTCGCCAGCCGCGCTCCAGCAGGTGGTCGAGCTCCGCCGCGGTGACGTCGAGCATCAGCTTGTACTCGAGGGCGGCGATCTCCGTCGGCAGATAGGAGCAGGGCCGAGGATCCGCCACGAACTGTTCGAGCACTCGAGCCACGCGCGCCTCCCGATCAGTTCTTGTGGGTGGAGTCGGGGCCCTCGACGGTTGGAGCCTTCTCCGAGGCCGGCGGAGCCTCCTGGATCGAGCCGTCCTTGATGGTCAGGATGTGGACCTCGCGCTTCACTTCCCCGCCTTCGCGGAAGGACATCTTGCCGGTGACCCCCACGAAGTCATGGAGGTTGCGCAGGCCCTGGCGCATCGCCTCTCGGTTCGGAGGGGCGTCCTTGCTGATCACCTGCTTGACCATCCGAATAGCGTCGTAAAACAGGGCGTCCGGCAGCGAGGGGCTGCGGCTGAAGTGCTTCTTCATCTCGGCCACGAACTGCGCGGTCTCCTTCTTGTCATCGAGGACGAAGAAGCCGTCCGTAAACAAGGCGTTCTCCACGTAGCGCCCGGCCTTCTCAGGGAGCTGAGCGGAGTTCCAACCGCTGGCCCCGAGCAGCGTCACGGGCTGGACCTTGCGGCCCAAGGTCTTCTCGATCTTCTTGAGCTGGCGGGGGTCCTTCTCCACGATGATGTCCTCGGCGGCCAAGGCCGGGGCGATCAGCGCCAGGCTGCGGGGATAGTCGGGAATGAACAGCCCATCGAAGTCGATGATCGGCTTCAGGTCCTGCACCACGTTGCGCTGGCAGCGCGCCCGCCGGAAGCTGTCCGGCTGCTTGGCGCACTCCTGCAGCGCGAGGTGATAGTCGCTCCTCAGCTCCATCACGTCGCGCCCGACCAGCGACTTCACCGAATCCGTGAAGGTGGTCTCCTCTGCCGCATAGGACTGCACCCCGCGAACCTCACCCTTCTTGGCCTCCACGCGGTCCCAAAAGAGGTGGAGCAGCTCCTCCCCGTAGGGATGACGTGGGTAGAGGATGGCGAAACTGTGCATCCCGAGCACGTCCATCGTGTAGTTCACCAGCGCGTCCATCTGCGCTGCGTTGGTCAGGCCGGCCCGCAAAATATAGGGGCCAAAGTCGGTGATGCCCTCCTCCGCGGTCAGGGTCAGCAGCGGCACGCCGAGCTCCTGGGCCTTCATCGCCGCGCCCACCGCCTCCACCCGGAACAGCGCGCCGACGATCGCCACCGCCCCATCGACGGTCACGAAGTCCTGCACGGCCTTGGCGGCCTCGGCGGCGTCGCCCTTGGAGTCGCGCACCACGATGTTGATCTCAGCGGCGCCCTTCTTGTCGGCCAGCTCGCCCGAGGCCAGGCGGACGGCCTGGAGCACGCTCTCGCCGTAGGCCTTCAGCTTCCCGGAGCTGGGCACCAGGACGCCGATCGTCTTCATGTTCACCAGGCCGCGGGTGCGGATGAGCTCGAGGATGCGCTTGGCCTCTTCGGCCAGCGGGCCGGTCGGCCACTTGGCTACGAACTCCTCCAGCGTGGTCTTGGCGCTGACCAGATCGCGGACGTGGTACTGCGTGCGGCCGAGCTTGTAGGTCAGCTCCTTCTTGGGAAAGCCGTCTCCGCTCGTCTCCTCGAGGAGGCTGCGCACGTCCTTGAGGGCGATCTTGGAGTCGATGAGTCCGACCACCCGCGCCTCGAGCGTCGCCCGGTCCGCGCCATCGAGCGCGAGAGCCTTGAGGAGCCAACGGGCCGCAGTGCCGTAGTCCTGCGCGCCCTCGGCGGCATCGGCCGCCTTCAGCGCGGCGGCTAGCTTCTCGGCAGGCGATCCGGCCTCGACGAAGCGGGCCTCGGCCTTGCCGAGCTCGGAGCTCTTGTGGGCCTCGGCGTCGGCGGTGCAGCGCTCGAGCGACTTCTTGGCTCGCGCCGTTCGGGGGTGATCGGGAAAGCGCGTCACCAGCCGGCTGAGGTCGTACTCGGCGGCCGCGCAGCCCCCTTCGCTGAGCGCGATCTGCGCCAACTCGGCCATGGCGTCCGGGACCTCGGCCGCCCCCTCGAAGTCGTTCACCAAGTCGCGAAAGCGCGTCTTGGCGGCCGCGTGGTCGCCCTTCTCCTCCGCTGCGCGCCCCTGCTTGTACAGGTAGCTCGCGCCTTGATCGAAGGACATCTGCTGCCCGTCGATCTCGACGCGTTTGGGCCCACAGCCGGTCGACGAAGAGGTCAGGACCGCTGCAATGGCGATGGTAATGAGCTCACACAAGCGCCGCACGAAGCTCCTCTTACACCGACTCCGGCAAGGAAACGCAACTCGGTTTGCGGTATCTTCCCAGCGTGCCGAAAACCGCCTACCAGGTGCTCGGCGTGCCTCCGCAGGCGACCGCCGCCGAGGTGAAAACCGCCTATCGCCGCCTGGCCAAGGTCCACCACCCGGACCAAGGCGGCGCCGGGGAGAATGAGCGCTTCCTCGAGATTCACGCCGCCTACCAGATCTTGCTCGACCCAGAGCGCCGAGAGGCCCACGACCGCGCCCCGGACCAGGAGTTGGAGGCGGAAATTTTGAAGGAGCGCCGGCTACAGCTCCGGCGGCGCCGAAAGCGCCTGATGGGGCTCTACTGAGGGGGCTCTTCGCCCTCGGGCTTTTGGATCGCGTAGCGCTTGGTGTCCTTGGCCGCGATGACGTCGGGGTGGATCAGCTTGGCCTCGTCCACGAAGGGCGCCGTCGAGGGGTAGCGCTGGGAGAAGTGGGTCAGGACCAGGAGCTTGGCCTTGGCCTCGGCGGCGATGGTGGCTGCCTCGGTCGCCGTCAGGTGCCCGTGCTCGCGCGCCTCGACCGCCTCACTAGCCAAGTAGGTCGACTCGCAGACCAGCATATCGACGCCCCGGGCCAGCTCGATCGCCTCGGGGCACATCCGGGTGTCCATGACGAAGGCCACGCTCTGGCCGGGCTTGGGCACGCTGAAGTCCGCGGCGCGGTGGACGACCCCGTCGATCTCGACCGAGCCTTTACGCTGCAGCTCGCCGATGGCCCTCCCGCGGATCCCGGCCGCCTCGAGCTTCTCGGGGATCATCGTGATGCGGTCCTTCTCGCGGAGGCGATAGCCGAAGGTCTCTACGCCGTGGTCGAGCCGCCGGGCCTCGATGGTGATCCGCGCGTCCTCGAAGACGACGCCGGGCTCGCTGATCGGGTGCGGCACCAGCTCGGCGGCCTCATGGTAGATCGAGGCCCGCCGCAGCCGATCGTAGTAGACCTTTCCCGACGCAGGGAAATAGACGTGGACCGGATGCGGCACGCGATCGAGCGAGATTCGCTGGGACATCCCGGCCAGGCCGAGGCAGTGGTCCCCATGGAAGTGGGTGATGAAGATCTTGGTGATCGCGGTGGCCGTGACGTCGGCGTAGATCATCTGCCGCTGCGTCCCCTCGCCGGGGTCAAAGAGGATGCCCTCGGCGTCCCAGCGCAGGAGGTAGCCGTTGTGGTTCCGATAACGAGTCGGAACCTGGCTCGAGGTCCCGAGCACGATGAGCTCCCGCGCGGACATGGCGGAGCCCTGACTGACACGATGGCCACAGCCTCGCAACGACGGAACGTCGCTTGGGCCGCTCTCGCCCTCCCCTTTTTGGCCTGCGCCAGCCTGCCGCCGCCCGCGAAGCCACTGGATGCCCTGCTGACCGAGGAGGGCACGCGCGTCCTCTGGGTGGGCGCTCACCCCGACGATGAGAGCCTGGCGGGGCCGATCCTCGCGCGGGCTTGCCGCGATCAGAAGCGCCCCTGCTTGCTCTTGGTCATGAACCACGGGGACGGCGGGGAGTGCCTACGCTGGCCCAACTGCCACCCGGACCTCGCCACGGTGCGCGGCCAAGAACTCGCCGAGGTCGCGCGCCGCTACCATGCCGAGCTCCTGCATCTGTCGCACTACAACGCGCCGTTGCCTTGGGACAGCTTCCCCCGCCGCGAAGAGCTGGCCGCGCGCTGGATCAGCGAAGGCGATCCGAGCGTGGAGGTCGCCCGAGCGATCCGCCGCTTTCGGCCCACCGTGCTCCTCACCTTCGATCCGGAGGGCGGTTTCACGCGCCATCCTGAGCACCAGCTGGCGGCCCGCTTCGCGCTCGCAGGCGCAGCGCTGGCGGCCCAGCCCAACGCGCGGCTCTCCGGCGCCCCGCATCGGGTGGAGCACACCTACGAGGTCCTCAACCGCTACTGGCCGATGCGGGCGGCCTTTCGCGCCGATCCCAGCGAGCCCACGGAGCTCTTCGACACCCATGTCCCCTGCGGCGCGCCGGGGAGGACTTGCCTCGACGTCGCGCTCCGGATCACGCACGCCCACCAAACTCAGGGGCGCGACATGCAGAACATCCGCACGCTGAGGCCGCAGATCGGGATGTTGTATTTGCGCGCGGTCGATCCGGTGGAGGAGACCAAGCGGGTGCCACCGACCGAGCCCGCGCCGAGATAAGCTCAGCCGGCGGTCTTGAACACGAAGGGATAGCGGACCACGACGATGCCGCCGCCCTTGGGCTTGGGGAACTCCCAAGTGCGGATCTTCTCCGCGATGCAGCGCTCGACCTCGGGGTTCTGCATCGTCGAGCCCTTGGGCTTGGAGTCGCTCACGCGGCCCTCGCCGGTGATGGTCCACTCCATGTCGATCTTGCCGAAGAGGCCGGGGGTGCGGACCAGCTCCTTCTCGTAGCAGTAGCGGATCTGGGCCTTGTGGGCCTCGATCACCCTCCGAATGAGCTCCTTGTCGAGCGAACCCATGATCACCGGATTGCCGGCCGAGATGTTGATGTCGCGGTCCATCTTCTTGCCCAGGTTGCCGACGCCGGTGCCGTAGTCACCGTCGCCGCCGCCGCCGCGGCCCTGCGTGCCGAGCGCGCCGAGGCCGACCGAGTTCATCGACAGTCCGCCGCCGCCTGGGCCGGCGCCGCGAGTGCCGAGGCCGCCGAGGCCCGCTGCATCACCGATCTGGGCGCCGGTGACGCCGCCGAGGGCGCCCTTGAGCTCGCCGCCGAGGCCGCCGGTGCCGAAGAGGTAGCTCGAGGCCTTGCCCTTGTCGCCGAACAGCCGCTCCAGCGTGTTCTTGGCGATCTCCTTGTCGTTGGGCTTGCCCTGGACCGCCATGCGGCCCTGCTCCTTCTTGTCGTGGTCCTTCTTGCCCGCCTTGCCTTCGGCCTTGTTGGCCTTGGCGCCGACCTCACCCTGCTTGAGCTTGGCCAGGATGTTCTCCTGCTCCTTCTTCTTCTCAGGCGTCAGCCGGAATTGCGCAAAGCGGTTCGGGTTCTTGAACAAGGCGTCGTCGAGCGACTCCGAGTTGCGCGGCATCGCCAGGAACGAGGCCACCGCTAGGAGGTGGAAGAACAGCACCAGGATGAAGGTGTTCAGCCAGCCGTAGTTCAGCCGGTCCGCCAGGGGCGGCGGGATGAACTTGGCCTGCCGCACGTAGCGGAGCATCAGGATGATCATCCCGTGGTTCACGTACACGGTCTCTTCGGGCGCCAGCTGATAGACCCAGGTCTCGGGCAGCTCGCCGCGCTCGATCCCGCGTCCAGCCTGCACCAGGTCCTGCAGCGGGATGATCGTGCCATCGAGCTTCTCGACGTGGCCGCTCATGCTGGCGTGCAGCGTGATGCCGTAAGTCGCGCCGGTCTGGGACTGGCTCACCGCCAAGGGATAGCGCGGCACCGGAAGGCCCTTGGACGGGACCTCGATGTCGCAGCGGACGAGCTTCTTGATCACCGCCCCGGTGAGGAGGGGCTCATCGCCCATCGTGATGTAGCGCTGGAGCGTGAAGGTCGCGGTGTCGAGCACCGTGTTGCCCCAGATCGTCTTGATTTCTAGAGCGCGCTCGGTCTCGGGGACGCCGTCGCTGGCGAGGTTGTTGGGCACCGTTCCCCAGGGCCCATGCACCGCATAGCCGGCGGCCGCGTAGCCATAGTCGGCCGGAGCGGGCGCGCCCGTGGGATAGGCCAGCTCGGGCGTCGGCCACTGCCCTTGCCCCTGCGCCGCCATCTGGGCCTGCATCTGGGCCATCTGGGCCATCTGCTGCTGCGCCATCTGCTGCTGCTGGGCCATCTGGGCCGCCCACTGGGCCTGCACCTCTGGCGACTGCGCCGCGTAAGCCTGGGAGGCCGCCGCGACCTGCTGCGCGTAGTAGGCGTCGTGGTTGCCGTTGCCGTTGCCGTTTTGCGGGGCCGCGGTCTGCGCCGCGTACTGCATCTGCGCGGCCTCGATGGCCTGCTGCTGCTGCACCGCCGCCCACTGACCGGTCTGCGCCGCTGAGGGGGCCGCGGTCTGGGGCCACGCCGGCTGGGCGACCTGTGTGGGGGAGGCCGCGCTGAACATGCCGGTCGGCACGTTCTCGAGGCCCATCCCGAGCCACGGTGCGGGCGCGTCTGCAGGCGGGAAGCTGGGTGGAGGCGGAACCGGGGGATAGCCAGCCTGCGCGACGATGTCGGCCGAGGCGCCGTCGTCGAGGGTCACGATCAACCGAAAGGCGCCGACCTTCACCTCGTCGCCGTCGCGGAGCTTCTCCTTGGAGATGCGCTCCCCGTTGACGAAGGTCCCGTCGGAGGAGCCCATGTCGATGATTGAGAGGTCTTGCCCGTCGCTGGACACCTCGATCACCGCGTGTATGCGGGAGACCGAGAGGTCGTCGAGCTTCAGGTGCGCGGACGCCAGTCGACCGATCTTGATGATGTCACGGTCGAAGCGCTGCTCCCCTACCAGGTCGGAGCCGCGGAAGATGGTGACTTTGAGCGGAATCGCCATGAATTCTCCTAGGCCTTAGAGGGACGTCACGCTGGAGAGGATCTTCTCTCGGAAGTCCTCGCGAATTCGGATCAGGTTCGAATGCCGAACTCGCTTGCGACTCTCGACGTAGGCCGCGTCCGGCCGCGTGAGATCGCCGTCGATGGTGTCCTCATCGAAGTTCACGATCGTCTTCTTCTGATAGATGACGCCCGCTTCCCCGCCTTCGTCCTGCGCCATCGCTAGCGCCGGCAAAAGCAGTGACCCGATGAGCACCGAACCGAGTATCCACTTCTTCATCTAGACCCGCCTCACGGCCAACAAAGTACCATGGTTGAGCAGCGATCCGCCCTTCCCTGACCTCGTCGCCATTCGTACTGTCACCTTTCCCCTTACCCGACTACAAGTCAGGGAGACCGCGATCGGTCGAACGGCGGTCTGTGAAACCGGTTCATCCCGCGGTTAACGGGTCCAGGCGCTGGCGCCCTTCCCTTCACTTCGGGGGCGCCGTGGGGTCGGTGGGCTCTCCGGTCGACTTGGCGCGCTTCTCGGCCTCGTCCATCCGCTTCTTGAGCTCCTCCTCCTGCTTCTTCTCTTCGGCGGCCTTCCGGGCCTCATCTTCCTTGGCCTTCTTGTCGATCTCGTCCTGCCGCTTCTGCTCCTCTTCCTGGCGCTTCATCTCCTCCTCCATCGCCTTACCCTTCTCGATCTCCTCGAGGAGCCCGAAGGCAGGATCGTCGGCGGCGGCCTGGCCGACCTGGAGGTACTTCTTGAGCTCGGCCTTGGCGTCTTCGGGCCGGTTCAAGTTGCGCAGATAGAGCACACCTAGGTTGAAGTGGGCCTCGGCGAGGGGCTTGTCCCCCCCGACCTCGAGCGCCTTTTTATAGGCGGCCTCGGCCTCGGCGAAGCGGGCGCTGCCCTTGAGCGCGACGCCCATGTTCACAAACGCCTCGCTGTTTTTGGCGTCGATCTTGGTGATCGCGTCATAGTTGGCGATGGCCTTCTTGAAGTCTTTATAGCCCATCGAGATCTCAGCGATCTGGAAGCGGGCCTCGACCAAGCGGGGATCAGCGGCCGCGGCCTTCTCAAAGGCCGCCAGCGCGTCGGCGGTCGACTTCTCGGCGAGGAGCACCCGGGCCAGCGCCAGGTGGAGGCAGGCCTGATCGGGGGCGATCTTTCGGCCCTGGGCGATGACCAGGCGCGCCCGCTGGGAGTCCTTGGCGTCGACCGCAGCCTTGGCGAGGACGCAGTAGGCCTGCGCGTTCTTGGGATCCCGGCCCAGCGCCTCTTGCACCAGGCGCACCGCCTCATCGGCGTCCCCGCGCCCCAGCTGCAGCTCGGCCAAGGCCACGCGGGCCCCCGCCGCGCCGCCGTCGCGGGTGGAGATCTCTCTGAGCAGCGCCTCGGCCTGCTTGTGGTCGCCGCGGCGGGCCAAGATCCCCGCCAGGTTCTCGTAGGCGTGCCGCAGCGCCGAGTTCTTCTCGATCGCTTGGCGGTAGGCGTTCTCGGCCGCCTCGAGGTCGCCCAAGTTCTCATTGGCGACGCCCAGGTTGTACCAAGCGATGGCCATCCGCGGATAACGCCCGGTCAGGGAGCGCATCCGGTCCTTGACGTCCTTCCAGTCGGCAGCACCGCCCTTCATCGAGCCCTCGATGGCCTTCACCTCGGCCTGGAAGTCGACGAGCGCCGGGTCTCCGGCCGGGGTCACGACCGCCTTGGTCGCCTGGTGCTGCGGCTCCGTGCCGCCTCCTCCGCCCCCCTCGGTCGTCCCACCGCTCTTGCAAGCGGCGACCGACAGGACGAGCCCGATCGTGATGGTTGATCGCAGCTTCATGGCGCGTCTCCCGGCTCGCGACCCTTCTCAGCGGTCGGCCCGATCATCGATCCCGTCCCTGGGGCGTCGTAGCGGAGGATCAAGCTGTTGGACTTCACCTCGACCTTGCGCTCCTCGGGGGCGTACTTGAGCCGTCGCTCGGCCATCTCCGGAAAGGCGTCTGGCACGAGGCGCTCGAGGACCTTCACGCACTCGGTCGAGTACTGCGTGAACACGTTCAGCTCGCTCGACTTGTCGACGCAGGCTTTGTAGGCCGCCTTGGAGGAGTCGCGGGAAGGACCAGCCTTCTCCTCCAGGCCCTGCTTCACCAGCATGCATTGGTCCTCCGTGAGGCCCGTGGGGCACGGCACGGCGAGCAGCGTGGTCACGAAGTTCTCCCAGGCTTGGGCGATCTTGTAGAGCGAGCCGATCGTCGAATAGGCCTGCTGATAGCCGGTCACGATCTCCTCGTAGGCCTTGATCATCTGATCGCGGGCCTTGGCCTTGGTGTCGAGCGAGCGCGTGAAGTTGGTCGGGTTGCGCAGGTTGGGTCGCTCGATCTTCAGCTTGGCGTACTTCTCGAAGTCCTTCTCCAGCCGCTCGTAGGCGATGCGCGAGGCATAGTCGGCGGCCACCGGCGGGACCTTCTCGCCCTTCTTCTGCCGCTCCTTGGCGGTGAAGAGGAGGGTGTTCTCGAGCTTCTCCGCCTGGGGGAGCTGGCGCAGGCGGGTCTTGCGGAGCTGGGCCTCGCGCCACAGCGCCTCGTAGACCTGCTCGTCACCGGGGAACTTCTTGATGAACTCGGCGTAGGCGGTGGCCGCGTCGTTCACCCGATCGGCGCGCTCGAGGTCTCGGGCCATGGAGAAGTAGATGGCGGCCGACTCGGCGCCGCCCTCCTTCTGCTTGCCGTACTTGGACAGATACTTGGTGCGGAGCTGGTTGGCGGCCTTCACCTGACCCACGCCCGCGTAGAACACACCGGCGTTGAACAGCGCGTCGCGGGCCCGCTTGTCGGTGGGATAGGCGTCGGAGAACTGCTCGAAGAGCTCGGCGGCCTTGGCGAACTCGGCCCGCTCCTCGAGGGACTTGGCGGCATAGTATTGGACGTCGGCGCGGAGCTCGGAGTCCTTGTACTCCTCCATCAGCTTCTTCCGGAGGCCGGCCGCGCGCTCGCGCTCCCCGACGCTGTCCCAGGCCACGGAGGCGTTGTAGAGCGCCTTGTCGGCGTTCTTGCTCTTGGGGAACTCGGCCTGAAACTCCTCGTAGGCTTTGGCCACTGGGGCCAGCGAGGCCCCCTGCTTCTTCAGATCGTTGTCCAGGATCTCGACCAGCTTGAACTTGGCGTACTCACCCGAGCTGAGGAGCTGCTCGTGGAGCTTGGGCCGGTCTTTGATGAGGACGTCGTTCTTCAGGTAGCGCGAGCTGGTCTCATACAGGCGGTTCCAGTCCTGCTTGAGGTTGTGCGTATCGATGATCAGGTTGGCCGAATACTCCGCCTCTTCCGCGGCGGGATTTCGGGCCACGATCTCGTCGAAGCGCTTCGTGGCCTCCTCGAGCTGGTTGTGGTCGTAGAAGGTCTTGGCCGCCTTGTACATGACGGCGATCAGCTTCTCGGCCTTCTCCTCGGGCACGAACTTCGCGTAGCGATCGCAGGCGTCGACCAGGCGCTTTCTCTGGACGTGGATCTCGATCGGCTTGTCGTCGGCGACCTTCGGCTTGGGGAGGTTCAGGTCCTTGAGGTGCTCCTCGAGGGCCAAGATGTTGTCGTTGGCCGCCTCCACCAAGAACTTGCCCTTCGGGTCGGCGAGCACCGTGGCCTCGTAGGCCTTGGCCGCGTCATCGAACTGCTCGAGCTTGTAGTAGAGATCGCCGAGCTGAAAGCGCATCTCATAGGCGAACTTCGAGGCGGGGAAGAGCGACAGATAGTCTGAGTACATGACCTTGGCGGCCTCGTACGTCGGCTTGCTGCGGACCTTCTTGGCCTCGCGGTTCCACTCCTGTCCCAGGCGCCGCACGGTGGATTCGGCGAGCACCTCGGCCTCTTCGATGTCGGTCTTGGCCTTCTGGGCGGCGTCGCCGGAGAAGCTGCCGCTCTTGGCCTTCACTGCCTGATAGAGCTCGACCAGGCGCTTGGTCTCGTTGATGGTCGGCTTCTTGTCACCGACCGCGCTGCGGGAGACCAGGTCGACCACCTTGCTCTGATAGAAGGCGATGCGGGTCGACTCGGGCTGCAGGCGGATCAGCTCGCGGTAGAGGTGGGCCGATTGTTCGAACTTACCGCTGTCGTACCAGAGGCTGGCCAGCATCTCGATGAGCCGCAGACAGTCGGTGTTCTTGCAGGACTCGTCGTTGGTCAGATCCCCGAGCACGAACTTGGCCTTGGACTCATCGCCCGTATAGGCATAGGTCTTCACGAAGTCCTTCTGCGCTTCACGGGCCAAGGAGATGCGGTTTTCGCCGCTCATGGTGTCGGCCATCTGGGAGTAGAAGATGGTGGCGCGAAACTTCTCGAGCGCCTTCTTCCAGTCGGCCAGGTTGTAGTAGCACCAGGCCTGCTTGTAGAGCGCGAAGCCGTAGACGCGGGACCGCTTGTCGCTGGCGGCCAACTCATAGGCCTTCAGAGCTTTGTTGAGCTCCCCCTCGTTGAAATAGTACTCACCGAAGGCCAGCCAGGCGTCGGCGACCAGCGGGCTGTCTTTGAAACGCCGGATGAGGTCGGTGTAGACCTGGATGGCGTCCTGGTAGCGGAGCGCGGTCCAGTAGCTCTGGCCGAGCGCGAAGAGCACCTCGGGCAGCCGCTCATACTTGGGGTAGCGGTCCTGGATCTCTCGGTAGAGATCGGTCGCCTTCTTGTCCCAGGTCTGGACCTCCTTTTGGTGGTTCTTGGACTCGCCCTGGAGCTGGTCCTTGGTGCCAGGATCCTTGGCGCGCCCGGCCTGCTCCTCTTCCTCCTGGGCTCGGAAGAAGTAGAAGCGGGACTTCTCGAAGTACAGCTCGGCCAGCCGAAACTTGATGTCCGGCATATCGGCCTCGGGGGGACCGCTGTCGAGCAGGCGCTTGAGGCCCTCGATCTGAGACTCGCGCTTCTCCGCGACCTTGAACTCCACGCCCCGCCGAAACTGCTCGTATTTGAGCGTAGGGCCGCTGGCCGTCTTGGCCTGCAGCTCAGCGGTGGAGGAGTCCTTCTTCTCCGTCTTTTTGGGATCTTTGCCGGCCGCAGAGGCGGGGCTCGACGCGACCAAGGCCACGGCGAGCGCTCCCCACAGCGCGCGCTCACTCCACGATGTCCCAGCTCTTGAAAGCAATCTCATCTCCACAATCCGTGCTCGCTAGCGGCAAGAGTGGGCCAGGGTCAGCTCGTAGGTCCCGAGCTCGTCCCGCCAATACTCGTCGTTGAAGGGCCACACGAGCTTCTCGTCGTCGGCCCAGTCCACGAACTCCTTCTCCTGCTCTTTCGGGGTCGATTGAATGTCGCGCAGCGTCGACTCGATGCGCTCCTGCTCTGCCCGATCGGTCTCGATGTCGATGCGGATGGCCTGCTGGATCAGGTTCTTGATCGAGTCGCGCTCGCCCTCGAGGCGCCGCTTCACCGCGCGGCCCGCCGCCTTCTGATAGTCCGAGCGTACCTGACCGAGATCAGTCTCGAGCGCGCTCTTCAGCTTGCTGGAGGCGAAGACCGGGCTCACGTCGGGCAGCCCCTTCAGCTCGCCGTCCACCTCGCGGAAGCTGTCGTCGAGCTTCTTGAGCTCGTCATCGGCCAGCGCGATGGCCAAGATTTGGGAGAGGATCTGCGTCTTCCCGGCGGCGCCTTCGGCCAGCTCCTGGCTGCGCAGGTTGTCGAGCGCCTCATAGTATTTGTCCGGTGCCTGGGTCCGAGCGGTCATCGCCTTGAGCTCTTCTTGGACCGGCCCGTAGCGCTTCTGGAAGTCGGCCAAGATCTCCTTGGCCTCCGGGTAGCGGCAGTTCTCGTAGTACACGACCGCCTTCAGGATGTGGGACTCCGGGAAGTACTGGTCGGAGAAGAAGGGAGAGTGGAGCGTGAGCAAGTTACCCAGCGCCTTCTCATAGTTGCCGAGGCGGAACTCAGCCCAGCTCGACTCATAGATCGCCTCGAGCCACTCATAGGTGAAGTGCTGGACGCGGTCATAGTAGTAGATGGAGAAGGACGGCTGCTTGGCGCCGAAGTGCGCGCGGGCCAGCTGGAAGAAGGCCAGCTGCCGGAGCCAGGCGTCCTCTTGGGGCGATCCGGGCTTGGTCATGCGGACCACGGCCTTGAAGGCGTCCAGCGCCTCGTTCTCCTTCTTCTCCCGGTACATCAGCACGCCCTCGAGGAACTTGGCCTTGGCGGCGAAGGCCGAGGAGGGCTCGACCTGGATCAAATAGCGGGTGGAGTTCTCGAAGTGCTCTTTGGCGGTCAGGCCCTCAGCGCTCACGGCCCCGGTCTTCTTGGCCGGCTCGGGCTTGGCCTCCGGCTTCTTGGCCGGCTCCGGCTCAGGTTGCTTGGTCTCCGGCTTGGCGGTGTCGCCCTCGTGCTTGCCCTTGCCCTTGCCCTTCTTGCCGCCGTTCGACTTCTTCTTGGGCTCATCGTCGCTGCCGAAGATGTCATCCTCGATGGAGAGGCCGCCGCCGGCCTTCTTCTTCACCTCGGCCTCGCCCTGCCCCTTCGGCGCGTCGCCGCCGCCTTCATCGCCGCCGAAGACGTCGCCCTTGAGGGACAGGCCGCCGGTGACCGTCTCTTCGGCCCGGGCCTCGCCTAAGTTTCCGACCTCGGCGCCGCTCTCGATGGCGATGCCCTCCACGTAGTGGTGACGGGCCAGCAAGTATCGAAACTCGTTCTTATACTCATCGGGGAACTTGCCGTCGGTGTACTTGGCCACCGCGTCGAGCACCCGGTCATCGGCCACGATCTTGCGGGCGATGAACAAGCTCCACTCCAGCGCTGAGCGATAGTAGCGGCTCTCCGGCCCCCGCTTGAGCAGGCGCTCGAAGTATCCCAGGGAGGAGTGATGGAGCTTGAGGCGATAGAGCGCCTTGGCCAAGTTGTACTCGGCCGTCTCCTTCAGCGCGGCCGCGTCCGGCGACTCCGCCAGATCGTGAAAAGCCACGGCCGCGGGCGCGTATTGCTCCTCCCGGAACAGGCGAACGGCAGAGTCCAGCCGCTCCTGCTGGGGGCTCTTCTGCTGCTCGGCGACCTGCCCGAGCGAAGAGAGACCGCCCGCTGGGGCCGGCGTGGGCGAGGGCTTGGCCGGGCTCGCTGCCTTGGCCGGGGCCGCCGCCTTGACGGGGGGAGTTTCGGCGAAGGCCTGCGTAGAGGCCGCCGCGAGGAGAATGAGAGCCGTTCGCCGCTGCATCGATCCTCCTACTGGAACTCGTACTCGAACGACGTCGGGAAGAATCCCGACAGCATGAAGCCGAGCACCAAGAGATTGTTCACGCTGGAGTGCTCGTTACGAGTCTCCACGTACAGATAGTTGCGAAGCTCGAGTCGAAAATCGAGCCACCGCGTGATGAAATACCGCTGGCCGATTCCGATGTTAACCGCGGGCGCCACGCCGATGTCGGTCAGGAAAATTCCCGGCCCACCGGTCAAATAAGTGTCGAAGTGGAGGATGCCTTCGCCGAGCAGGGAGATCTTCCCGTAGAGCGGGGCCCAGGTGACGTCGAGGTCCGCGTGCCCCTTGAGCGCAGGGACGTTCTCGAGGACAGCGCCGACCTCCTGCCGCACGATCTTCACCGATCCCTGACGGATCGAGGCGAAGACGAAGCCGCCGCGGGCCTCGATCGCGAGCGAGTCCACCAAGTGGTAGGACAGCGATCCACCGAGCAAGAGGTGCTGATAGAAGGGATCGTTGAGGTCGAGCCCGAAGAACGGGAAGACCTCGAGGCGCTGCTTCTTCAGAAACACCTTCCGCTGGACGGACTTGATGCGGTCGGCCAGCTCCTCGTTGCGCTTGTCGCGCTTGTCCTGCTGGGCCTCCTTGGTCTCTTCCTGCGCCTTCTTGGAGTCCTGATCGGACTGTGAGCCCTGCTCCGACCCTTCGGGAGCCGCCTGGCCGTGGGCAAGCGTGGGGAACAGCGCGAGCGCGAGCGCCCAGGCTGGGAGGATGTTCGTGGGGAACCGAGATCGGTGATTGCTCATGGATGACAAGGCTGTGAGCGGGCCCACCCGCCGCGGCCGACCGGATGCTAGTCGGCTCAGAGGCGGGGCGCAAACTCGCGGACGTCGGACGTTGGGCGGCTGTGCAGCGAAACCCGGGCCCGGGGTGAGGCGAGGCCGGTACCCTTCCTCGGTCGCTCACTGGCGCGACGGCTTTCAGCGTGTTATCTCGCTCAGCGACCACGAATCCACATGGGTGCTCGGGAAATGAACGGCGTAGAGCGGAGCTTTGGCGCCCGCGGGTGGGCTCGGCCCGCCCGGAATCAGCCAAGCCGCCGCCTCGCCTCGCTCTTCGCCGCCGTCGGCCTCTCGCTCGGGTCCTTGGCCTGTAGCACCGAGGATACGGGCCTTTGCTGCACGGCCATCTCCGCCGATGGGAAGAGCTACATCCCTGTGCCCGACCGGCCCGCGGGGGGCATGCCGCGGGACATCATCCGAGAACACCCCAAGTTCGAGTGCGACGAGCTGCTCTGCACCTCCTTTCGGGGCAGTGAGCCGGTGTGCACGCGCCCCTGCGCCGACGGCAAGCCCTGCGGTGACGGCTTCGAGTGCAAGCCGGTCATCGTCTCGGACCCCGGCCCCGGCGCCACCATCCGCCCCGGCGACACCTTCTGCGTGCGGAAGGCCTGCGCCAGCGCCAGCGACTGCCCCAAAGACTTCGTCTGCGAGGACACATACACGGGGATGCCGCTGACCAACGCCAGCGGTATCGGCCAATGTGTGAAGCCTGAGCACAAGTGCTCGGCCAACAAGTGAGCGCGATTCCCGAGCCTTCGGAATACCGAGCTCTTCCCGAACCGTTTCGCCAAGCACGCTAGTATCTCTGGATATCTGTATAGTCAGATCGACTCGGAGCTTCGCGCGTTACGGAGGAGCACGATGAAGAAGACGGCCGCCCTCTTCGCAACTTCCGGTGTCCTGCTCGCAGGCGCCATCGCTATCGACCTGTGGTCCCGCTTCATGGCGGGCCATGGCTCGACGACCCCACCCCCGCCTCCTCCGCCCAAGCCGACCCCGGTGGCCAGCGCGCAGGGGGCTTTGCTCCTCGGTGACCTGGTCAGCGCCGACGTCGCCCTCATGAACACCTTCGTGCTGGCCGGGGCGCCGGGCGAGGTCTTCGTGCGGGTCGATCTGACGGCCAAGGACGTCTCCGGGCGGGTGCGCGCCCCGATGGCGATGGCGATCGTCATCGATCGCTCTGGCTCGATGGCCGGGGAGAAGATCGAGCGGGCCCGCGCCTCCGCCAAGGAGCTGGTCGGGCGGCTCGACCCCCGGGACCAGATCGCCCTGATCTCCTACGCGACCGACGTCTCGGTCGACCTGCCGCTCACCTCCGCGACCGAGCGCGCCCGCATCGAGCGGGTCATCGATCAGATCTTCGACGGCGGCGGGACCAACATCTCGGGTGGCCTCGAGGCTGGCCTGGCCGAGCTGGATCGAGCCCGCAACCAAGGGCTGGTGTCTCGGGTGGTCCTGCTCTCGGACGGCAACGCCAACCAAGGGATCGTGGAGCCGCGCGCGCTGGGCCGGATCGCAGAAGAGGCACGCCAGCGCGGGATCACCGTCTCGAGCTTGGGTCTGGGCCTCGATTTCAACGAGGACGTGATGACGATGCTCGCCGAGAATGGCGGCGGCACCTACCACTACATCCGCGACGCCGCGCAGATCACGGCGGCCCTCGACGACGAGCTGCGCGGAATGACGGCGTTGGCCGCTCGCCGCGTCGGCGTGCAGCTGAGCTTGGCCCCCGGCGCGGTGGTGACCGACGTCTATGGCTACGGCTTTGAGAAGCAGGGGAGCGGCCGTGAGGTGATCGTCCCGATCGGCGACATGGCCAGCGGGAGCAAGCGGCGGGTCGTCTTCCGCATCGCCTTGGGCAGCGCGGCCCCTGGCGCCGTGCCCCTGGCGGGCGTGGCGCTCGAGTACGCGCCCGCGGAGTCCACCGAGCTCACGCATTTCAGCGGGGCGCTCAGCGTGGTAGCCACCGACGACGCCGCGCAGATCCGGGCAGGCGAGCGGGCCGACGTCGGCGCCACGGTGGCGGCGATCTTGGCCGCCGACGCCCGGCGCAGCGCGGCCGTGGACTTCTCCAGCGGCAACCGCGGCGCGGCGGTCGACCGCCTGCGGCGCAACATGATCGAGACCCGGGCCAAGGCCAGCCGCTACAACAGCCCCGAGCTCTTCGAGCAGCTGCGCGAGCTCGAGGGCGCGGCCCAAAGCGCCGCCGCCGCCGACGCAAACTCCGAGGAAGGCCGCGACTTCGTGAAGAGCGAGAAGTACAAAGCGCGGAAGATCTTCGCGTACTGACCGAGCCCCAAGAAAAGAGCCCATCCCCATGAAGCCCGACGCTCCGGACGCGCCCCCGCCAAAGACCATGGACGCGCCCCTGGAGGCGACCCCGCCAGCCGCGAGCAGCCCGGTGCTGGAGGTCCAGCCGCCCTCCGAGATCGCCAAGATCGAGGCCGAGCCGAAGCCGAGCGCCGCGGTCCCCGCCAAGATCGCGCCCAAGCCGGCCAAGTCGCCCGCCCCGGCCAAGGTTCCGGCCAAGG
>Ga0154020_10002382_pt1 | contig 22919 bp, 15 predicted proteins | sample Klosneuvirus_201_FD_109709 | JGI IMG/M metagenome (GOLD analysis project Ga0154020, IMG submission 109709) | Active sludge microbial communities from wastewater, Klosterneuburg, Austria - Klosneuvirus_20160825_MG | ecosystem: Engineered > WWTP > Aerobic digester > Activated sludge | place...
CCAGCGGGATTTTAGGAGAACGAGAAGTCGAGGAAACAACAAGGGGAGCAAATGATAATGAAGAATCAAATTTGGGTCATCGCCTTCGCGGCGTTCATGGCGAACATCGTCGCGGGCGCAGACTTCACCGTCATCAACACCAACAACGCCGGACCGGGCTCGCTGCGACAGGCGATTTTGGATGCGAATGCGAGTCCAGGGGCGGATCGGGTGTTGTTTCAGATTGTGGGAACTCCGCCCTTCATTCTTCAACCGATGACCGCGTTACCTGATATTGCGGACACTCTGGACATCGACGGTTATTCGCAGCCTGGTTCCATGGCAAATACGGAGCGTGCGTTCGACAATGCCGTGCGATTGGTGGAACTCGATGGTCAGTCGCATAGCTATAACGGATTGGTGATTCGTGCGAGCAACTCTCGCGTTCGTGGTTTATCGATTCGTCGGTTCGTAGAGGCGATCACAATCGTGGGATCGAGCAACATTGTCGTCGGTAACAAGCTGGGGACGGATCTGGCTCCGACGCTGTTTGCAATCAATGATCCAGTCAACGCCTCGCTTGGCAATCTCAACGGAGTAGTCATCTACGGAGCGGTTGGAGCGTGTTGCAATAGCATTGGCTCTGCGGATCGCGCCGATCGCAATGTAATCGCGGGGAACAACGGCGGGGCGATTCGTCTTGGAGACAGCGCGGTTGAAGTGGTCGATACTCGGATTATTGGGAATTTTCTTGGTGTCGATTCTTCCGGATCTCGACCGTCGGTTAATAATGGAAACAGCACTGTCTCTATTTATTCGGTGAGAGGAATCTGGATTGGAGGTTCGGAGGATGGTGCTGGGAATGTTATTTCATCTGCAGCGTCGGCGATTCGATTCCACACGCCATTCAAGGATGCCTCGGTGATCGGCAACTACATCGGGGTCGGTGTAGATGGGCGCGCGCCACTTCCGAATCTCAGTAGCGGCATTGCGATCCAAGTATTTGGAAACGCCATCGAGCCTGTGTTGCCCGTGAATTGTTTGATTGCCAGCAATATCATCGCGAATTGCCGGCTGTACGGGATTGGACTTGCGGAGAATTACCCTCCGTTTGTGCCTTATACCAGCGGGGTAAGTCGCGTCACGATCTCCATGAACTCGATGTATGCCAATACCAATGCGGATGGTTCGCCCTCCCAGTCGATTGCCCTCGCGAGGACCAACGACTTCCTTGACCTCGATATAGGTGCGAACAACCGCCAGAACTACCCGGAGTTGACATCCGCCTCCTTCGGCGAGAACACGACGATTGCGGGTGGACTGAACAGCGCAGCGTTCTCGACGTATCGCATCGAGTTCTTTGGGAGCACGGTGGCCCATCCATCGGGGTTCGGTGAGGGCGAGGTTTACATCGGATTCACCAACGTTACCACGGACTTCAACGGTGCGGCGGCGTATGAAGTCACATTCCCGGGAGTCCTAGCCACGAAGCCATTCATCACGGCTACGGCGACCGATGCGGATGGCAATACGTCGATATTTTCGCGGCCCGTCCATGGGCTGTCGCCAGACAAACCGTTGTTTCATTTGCATCCCGCTTCCGCGACGGCCCTGCCTTACACCAACCTTCTCTTCACGACGGACGTGACGGGAGCTGTGCCGTTGTCGTTGCAATGGACGAAGGACGGCGTGCCCATCGCGGGTGCGACGAACCTGTCGCTGAGTCTCTCGAATATTGTGTGGGACGACCGCGGCCGCTATGTGCTGGTGGCGAGCAACGGCTTCGGCGTGGTGTCGAGCGAAACGGCGGAGGTCACGGTGCTGCCTGAACCGGTTATACTGGTTCAGCCCGTGGGATCCTTGGTGAACCCTGGCACGAACTTCACCTTCAGCGTGGGGGCGGGAGGCATGTTGCCCATCGCGTATCAGTGGCTGTGGAATGGCGTAGCGATCCCGGGCGCGACCGGGCCCTCACTGACGCTGACGAATGTGGACTGGCCGGTGCGCGGCGAATACACGGTGGTGCTGCGCAACGCCTTTGGCGTGACGCACAGTGACGTGGTGACGTTGGCGGTGCGCGTTCGGCCGACGATCATTCAACAGCCGTTGAGTCAGGCGGTGGTGAGCAATGGGTTCGTGACTCTCAGCGTGGCGGTGTCGAACTCGGCGACGGCGCCGCTGACGTATCTGTGGCGGTCGAACACGGCGGTGGTGCGAATCGAAACGACGACGAACTATGTGGCGACGTTCGACGTCGGCCCGGTGCGTGCCAATGGTGCCTACACGGTGCAGGTGACGAACGCATTTTCGTTGGCCGGCGTGCTGAGCTCGCGGGTGAACCTGACGGTGCTGGCGGACACGGATGGGGATGGGTTGCCGGACGAATACGAGTCGGCGTATGGCTTGAACTCCAGTGAACCCGCCGATGCCGCGCTGGATGCAGACGGCGATGGCGTGAGCAACGGCGACGAGTATCGGGCCGGAACGGATCCGGCCGACAGCGCGAACCAACTGCGCGTGGAGCGAATCGGCTCTGATGACGGCGTGGCATGGCTGGAGTTCCAAACGCGGTCGAACCGAACGTATGTGGTGGAGGCTCGTCCGATGATGGAGCAGGGAGCATGGTCTCCATGGGTCACGGTGCCGGCGCGTTCGACCAATGGAGTGGAGCGATTGAATGATCCTGCGCCGGGCGCACGGAAGTTTTACCGACTCCGGACACCAGCGGGCGATTGAGACTTGGACGTCGGTTGAGGCCAGTTTTCAAGGTGTGTGCAGTCCGCGAGTAAGTCTTGTTTGCCCGGTGGCGCGCTGGTAGACAACCCGCACCGTTGTTTCGGGAATTCATGACTTTGTATCAGGACGATGTCGGGGTGCGTGCTGCGTTGCGGAAATCACGCTCGGTCGCGCGAGGTGTATTGATGCGGGCAATGCTCGCGGTGGCTTTGCTTTGGGCAGCAGTCACAGGCGCGAGCGCTGCCAGCAGCGGTGCGAGTTCCGTGGGAATCAGACTTCCTCCATTGCCGGTTGCGGCGAGTCCGGCTCCCAGTAACACCGTGGTCCGATTCGAGGTGGTTCGCGGGACGAATTCGCTGGGCACGATGGATGTCGAGTTGTTCGATCAGGAGAAACCCGAGACCGTCCGCAACTTCCTCCTCTACATTCGCAGTGGCGCTTACTCGAACAGCTTCATCCATCGCGCGGTTCCCGGGTTTGCCGTCCAGGGCGGCGGTTTCACTGTCACGAACACGACGGGGACCAATCTCTTCTCCGGCTATGACGCGATTACGGAGTTCGGCCGGGTGACGAACGAGTTTCTGGTCGGCGCGCGGTTGACCAATCTGTTCGGCACGATCGCGATGGCGAAGCTGGGGGATGATCCAAACTCGGCCACGAGCCAGTGGTTTTTCAACCTCGGGAACAACAGCACGAATCTCGACAACCAGAACGGAGGCTTTACCGTTTTCGGTCGCGTCCTGGAATCCACCAACACAACCGACGGCACCAACGTTCTCACGCACTTCAATTCGCTTTCGACGAACAACACCATCGCCAATCTCGGCAACCTGATCAGCTCGGCGTATTCCGTGTTCAGCGATCTGCCGGTCGCGATTTCGAACACGCCGCCGCGTCTGCCGGCCTACACCGGTTTGTATTACACGCGCATTTCCATCCTGAACGACTCTTACATCCCGGGAACGAACAGTCCTTCGCTGACGGTGCAGTCACCAGCGCCGGGCTCGCGGTTCACCAATCAGGTTGTGACCATTTCCGGCACGGCAGCGGACGATGTGGAGGTGGCGCGAGTCGTTTACCGGGTGAATGGCGGCCCTCAGCGCGTCGCGACAGGAACGACGAACTGGTCGGTTCCGCTCGCGCCGAACATTGGCTTCACCACGGTCACGCTCGAAGCGATCGACTTCGAAGGTAACCGCTATACCAACGCGGCGCCGGTGGAGTTCTTCTACGCGGGCTGGGTTCCATTGAGTTTGACGGTTTCGGGTGACGGCAAGGTGACCGGAGTGACCAACGGACAGCGCGTCGAGCTTGGCCGCTATTACACGGCAGTCGCGAAGCCGGGACGCAGGCAGATCCTCGAACGCTGGACAGGCTCGACAACCTCCACCGCGCCATCGCTGACGTTTCTCGTGCCGACGAATGCCACCAACTTCTCGCTCAGCGCGCGCTTCGGTCTCAATCCGTTCATTCAACTTTCCGGCACGTATCAGGGCATCATTCGCAGCAACAATCCCGCGCTGGAGAACAGCGGATTTGTCACGTTGTCATTGAGCTCGCGCGGGAGCATCAGCGGACGCATCCGGCATCGCGGCGGCAGCTATCGTTTCACCGGGAAGTTCGACACCAATTATTCGGTTACGCTGCAAGGTGCCGTGGGCGGTATCAATCGGTCCGTCTCGCTGAAGTTGGACACTACGAATGCGGCGGGCGTGATCACGGGAAGCGTCTTCGGCAATACCACGGCGGAAGTGGTGCTGGAGCGACTTGCCAGCGCGTTGCCTTCCACCAATGTTCCACCGGTCGGAAATCTGACGTTTGCCGTGGCGGATACGAATGCGCTGAGCCAGTTGCTGCCGGGCGGGTCGGGGTATGGCTTCGGCAAAATTGCGCGCAACGGAACGCTCAGTCTCTCCGGCACGCTCGGAAACGGGGCGACCTTCAAGACCACGGCGAAGATTACCCGGCAGAACCGCTGGCCGCTGTACCACTCGCTGCCGCGCGGGTTGGCGGTCTTCACGGGTGGGGTGGCGCCCGTGACGAATCAGCCGGCGTATCTCGATGGTGCGATGATCTGGCTCGCGGCTCCGGATACCAAAGCGCTCAACTATCGGTCGGGATTCACGAACCAACCAACGCTGTTGATCTCGCCCTACGCGCCGCCGGCCAGCGGTGCGCGAGTGGTGAACTGGGTGAACGGTCAATCTCGAATCACCGGCGGAAACCTTGTCCGCGGTGTGACGAACATCGTGAAGCTGTCGACGAACAACCTGCTCGGCGTGCTCGATTCGAATGTCACCGCGTTCAATCTCTCGCTCGATCTCCGAAACGGGGCGGTCCGCGGAAGCTTTGTGCATCCGTGGATCGGCACGACGAATACGTTGCAGGGCGTGATCTTGAAGCGAGCGGAAGGTATTCGCGGCATGTTCCTGGACGGTGAGTTGACCGGCGGCTTGTCAGTGAACGTTTCGCCGTTTCTGCTGACGCAGAGCGTGGCGAGCGCGACGTTGGAGGGATTGACCGAGGCATTGAAGGAAGGTGGCATTCTGCGTTTCGAGAGCGACGGGGTCATCACGCTCACCAACACGATCTCGCCCCTCTACGACACCGCGCTGGATGCGAACGGTCACAACGTGGTGATCGACGGTGGCGGCGCGCGGCGGTTGGTGGAGGTGCAAACTAATCTCTCGTTCGCAGCGACGGGGGTAGTGTTTGCGAATGGACGGGTGGATGGAACCAACGGCAGTGGTGGAACGTTGAGCGCGGCGCCGCAACCCGGTGGCGATGGTTTTGGGGCGGGCATCTGGAATCGCGGCGGCGTGGTGAGCCTGACGAATTGCGTGCTCACGAATTTCATCGTTCAAGGCGGCAGCCCCGGTGTGCTGGCGAGCACCAATTACTCGCCGGCCGCAGCAGGACGCGGCGTGGGAGCGGCGATTTGCAATCACGGCGGTCGCGTGGCACTGCAATCCTGCACGGTCATTGGCAACTCGGCTCTCGGCTATCCAACGTTGGCGAATGTCGCGGCCGGTCTGAGCGTGACCAACAGTGGCGCGGGGCTCGGCGCGGCGGTGTATTCGGAGGGTGGCGACTGTGAGTTCCGTTCGACGACGTTTGAGGGTAATCAAGCCCGCGGCGGCGAGAGTCTGTTGTCCAGCAGCGGGGGAGCTTCGCGCACTGGTGCGGCGGAGGGCGGAGCCATCGCGGTAACAGCGGGACGTTTGCAGATTGTGGGATCGATTCTCACGAACAACATCGCGTTCACGTTTATTGCGCCAACGAATAGTCCGGGGGCGGGCGGTGCGGCGGGTGGTGCGATCTACATCGCCTCGAATGTCGTGGCGACCGTTGAACAGACGGTGTTCGCGGCCAATCAGTCTCTGGGCGATGACGATGACAGTCCTCTGGGCTGGGGTGGCACAAGCCACGGTGGCGCGATTTACAGCGCTGGCAGCCTTAGGATCGTGGAAAGCACGCTGACTGGAAACTGGTCGCTCGGTGGCGAGGGATTATTCGGTGCGGACGGCCTGGGCGGAGCGGTGGCTTCTTTTGGCACCACGACGGTCATCGCGAGCACATTTGACAACAATATCGCCCACGGAGGTGATGGTCTCGGCAGTTTGGATGGTGGCACCAACGGAGTGGCGGGAGGAAAGGGGAGTGGTGGTGCAATTCACGCAGCGAATGGCTTGCTGACCATGACCAATTCGACGCTGGCGTTGAACCGGGTGCTGGGTGGTGCCGGTGACAATTCCTCGACGAATTTCGGCGTGCGTGGCGATTCGCTTGGTGGTGCGCTGGCGCTCGTTTCCAACGTCACGACGCTGGTGCATGTGACGATCGCCTACAACACGAATGAACTCAGCACCGTCGGCGAGACGAATTCCGGCGCACTTGCGGGCGGCGGCATTTGGAGCTCCGGCAATGCGTATTCGCTCCGGGCCTCAATCGTCGCGTCCAATACTCCCGGTAATCTCGCGGGTACCGTTGCGGACTTAGGCTACAACCTGAGCTCGGACAATTCCCTTGCCTTGCCGGTGACGACGAGTGTGACGAATGTCGAACCGCGGCTCGGCTTGCTCACGACCAATGGCGGTCCGACGATGACGATCGCCTTGCGGACCGGAAGTCCGGCGCTGGATCTGGTGCCGACCAGCGGCTTGCCGGCAACGGACCAACGCGGGGTGACGCGTCCGGCAGGAATCATTGGTGACGCCGGCGCATTCGAATCAACGGAGACGCAAGTGCCGCCGACGTTCGTTCTCCAGCCTATCGGAACCGTGGTGCGGGCAGGTTCGAACTACACTTTTCAAGCGGTGGCGACGGGCCCGGCGCCCATTGGATATTTTTGGCTGAAGAACGGCGTGCAGATCAGCGGCGCAACTTCGACGAGTCTAGCGCTGACGAATCTTCAGGATTCCGCGACGGCGAATTACGTAGCGGTGGCGACGAATGCGTTTGGTTCGACAACGAGCGTGGTGGCGGCGTTGACGGTTGATTCCCGTCCGCTGCTGGTCGGTGAACCGGCGGACGCTTCGGTGGCTCCTGGCAGTCCGGCGAGCTTCGTGGTGAGTGTCAACGGACCGTCGCTCAATTATTTCTGGTTCAAGGACGGTTCGCCGATCGCGGGTGCCACGAATGCGACATTTACGATTACGAATGTCGTTCTCGGCAGCCAGGGATCGTATCAGTCGATCGTGACGAACTTCGCCGGGTCGGTGACCAGTCGGGTCGCGGCGCTGACGTTCAATTCCGTGGCGCTGAACATTGTGGCGCAGCCGGTAAGTCTGAGTGTCACTCAAGGAACGGTGGCGTCGTTCAGCGTGCTGGCATCGGGAGTGCCCGCCATTACCTACCAGTGGTTCTTCGGTTCGTTGCCGATTCCCGATGCAACGAACAGCACGTTCTCGATTTCCAGCGTCGATGCCACCAACGCTGGCAGTTACCGCGTCGTGGTGACGAACGACTATCTGGCGCTGGTGAGTTCGACTGCGACGCTGACGGTGGTTGCTCCTTCTCTGGCACCGACTCTTCTCGTGGCCGCCGCCGGGCCTAATCTTGAAGTGACTTGTTCTGGTGTGCCCGGTGAGTCGTATGAGTTGTTGTGCACCACGAATTTTATTGATGCCACATCGTGGCGTTCTGTCGCGACCGGTGTCATGCCGACGGAAGGTAAGCTGAAGTGGCTTCATGGTGCGCCGACCTCAGGGCCAATCTACTTCCGGGCGGTGCAGAAGAAGTAGGATGCAACTGGGGAGGTTTCGATAGGGTGGGCGATTTAGGTCGCCGTGCAGCACATCTGGCGACGCGCATGAGCAATCGCTAATTCGCGCGAGGGGCACACGGTGGGGCAAATTCTAGAGCCCTCCATGTTCGTCCTGGCTGTCATGGGCGCCGTTGGCTCCCGCATCATTATTCACCGACGCAGGGATTGAATTTAGGTTCGTCAGCTTCGGTCAATACTGGGGCCTTGATTATTTGATGCAATTGCGTTGCGTTGCAGCGGTGTAGCTGGCAGTATCAATGCGCAACAATGGTCGGGCTTCGGTCGGCCTTTTAGGCGCTTCCATTCTTGTTTGGTTCAGTTCCAACACGATGTCTCGTTGGGTGCGATCAACGGCCTGACAGAGACAGAAACTTGGTAAACATATCATGCGAAAGAGCAGTGGCACTCCTGTGGAGTTCGTAACGGGCCAGGTCTGGCAGCTGGCGGACTCCAAACTCGAAATCGGCTTGGTCGGTCGGACACTTGTCCACTACAAGCATTACAAAGGACTGGCCTTGCGTCCTCCTACGCAGCTTTCCAGCAAGACGTCGTTGCAGAAGTTTCTCTCCGATCAGGAGGCTGTCTTGCTGGCGAAGGCTCCAGTTCTCGGGCCGGCAAGCAAAGGTCGCGGAATGCGTCCTGAGCCCGCGAAGCCGGCCAAACCGGCGAAGGCTCCCGCCAAGCGCGCGGCCCGGAAGTAGTTCACACCCAGTAGCAAGGTTTTTGGCGAGTGGTTCAATTGGCATAGCCGATTGAACCACTTGTTCGTTTCGAGGGCGCTCAGCCGCGACGGTGTTTCACCGCGTTTCAGCGGCTTTCAATGCTCAGTTCAATGGAGCTCGTCGCTCATTCCAGCCGGGGTAGCGTTTATCGGATTGAGCTCGGGACGAAAGGAGAGAACGCCCCACGAATCATTCGCTTCGAGCCGATGTAGCCCGTTCAGCGAGTTTTCGCGAGTTCGTCGCGGCCCCAGCGAAGTATGCGCTCGGTGACGTCCCAGCCCAGGCAGGCGTCTGTGACGGAGACTCCGTAGCGCAGATCGGCGAGATTCTGCGGGATGGACTGACTGCCTTCCGAGAGATTGCTCTCAATCATCACGCCGGCGATCGGCTTGCTGCCCGCGAGCCGTTGTTCAATCAAGCTCCGCCACACTTCCTCCTGTTTGGCGTGCTGTTTGAGCGAGTTCGCGTGGCTGCAATCCACCATCAGCACAGGCGCAAGCCCGGCCTTCTTCAAACTCTCCGCCGCCACACGAATGCTCTCCGCATCGTAGTTTGTCATGAGCCGGCCACCGCGAAGCACGACGTGCCCGTCCGGGTTGCCGGTGGTGCGAACGATGCTGGTAAATCCATCCTGATCGATGCCGAGAAAACTGTGCGGCCGCATCGCGGATTGCATGGCGTCGATGGCGATCTGCAAGCCGCCGTCCGTGCCGTTCTTGTAGCCGACCGGCATGGAAAGTCCGCTGGCCATCTGGCGATGCGTCTGCGATTCGGTGGTCCGGGCGCCAATCGCAGCCCAGCTCACCAAATCAGCGATGTATTGCGGGACGACGGGGTCGAGGAACTCCGTAGCGGTGGGCAATCCCATCTCGTTGATTTGGAGCAGGAGTTCGCGCGCCTTTCGCAGGCCGGTCTGAATGTCATCACTGCCATCGAGAGTGGGATCGTAGATTAAGCCCTTCCAACCAATCGTTGTGCGCGGCTTTTCGAAGTAAACGCGCATCACGATGAAGAGCTGATCGGCCAGATCCTTGCGCAGCACGTTCAAGCGCTTTGCATATTCGAGCGCGCCCTTCGGGTCATGAATTGAGCAGGGGCCAACCACCACGAGCAGGCGCGGATCGGTTTGCTTGAGGATGGCGCTGATGGTTTCGCGACCTTCGACCACCGTCTTGTTCGCGGTTTCGGTCATCGGCAGCTGCGCCTTGAGATCGCGCGGGGCCGTCAGTCGAATCGACTCTTTAACGTGCAAATTGTGCGTTGGAAGCATCGCGGAGAGGGTAGGGAAACGCGGGCAAATGGAAAGTTCAAACACGCCCGAAGGCACGCAGGGCCAGCCACCAGGCGAGACTGCCGGAGCCGAAGCATAGCAGCAGCGCTGCGCGATCCAGCCACGCGCTGGTTCGCACTTTGGGCGGGCAAAACGCCAGTCCGACACCGATGATCAGCCCGGAGAAGAATCCGGCGACATGAGCGAGCACATCGACATTTTCCTGCGGGCTGAACCCCAGCAGCACGAGCAGCAAGCCGCCGCTGAGCACTCCACGGATCGCCAGTTGTCGCGGTGTCAGGCCTTGCTTAAGCAGGGTAATCCACTGCGCCGCGAGAAGTCCCAGCGCGCCCATAATCATTCCTGAGGCGCCCAACCCTCGATGTGATTCGGGATAGATGAGAAGCCCGGCGATGTTCCCACCGACCCCAGCGAGGAACGATGCGAACAAACCTGTTCCCCCGCCGTAAATGCCCATCGCGAGACCAACGAGGATCAAGCCCGTGGTGGCATTGGCGATGAGGTGAGCCATGTCTCCGTGAAGAGTCACCGCGGTCAGGAGTCGCCACCATTCGCCGGCATGCACCGATTGATTGTGCATCATGCCGGCTTTGCTGAGGGCGCCCCGACCATTGGCTTCGACAGCGAAGAGAAAGACGAAAATCGCGATGGGCACCAGACATCGCCAGTCAAAGATTAGCCCGGACCATGGAAGTTGTTGCTGGAAGATTTGAGGACGATTTTCCGCTCGATACTTCCGGATGACGTCCATCGCCCGGGGATAGTCGGGAGCTTGAACGAGAAGACGCCATACGAACGTCTCCGGATCGCGTTCGATGACGGCGTCGATCCCTTCGCTGACCAGAACCAGGCTCCAGTCCATGGCCTGGCGCTCAGTGCGCGCGGGTATCGCGGCGGGCATTGTCTGCATGCATGATGTGTATACCATGAAATCTCCTGCATGACCACGCCGACGCTTTACGTTTTGCACGAATTGTTTTATCTTGAGCCAATCTTCGGGTAGCCGATGGGTTAAGCAGATGTCGTATGATGGTCATTCGGCCCAACTGCAGGGTTCAGTTCACCGCTGAGGATATTGATTTCATCCTGAGCGTGCTCGGGCCGAAAGCCGGCTCGGCAGACACCCTCGTCCAGTTGCTCAGTGACGAGGAGTCGCGGGACCTCATCCTCGATGACGAATCCCTCCTCCGCGCGGTTCTGGAACATCGCAATTGCCTTCGCATCTCCTCGCATTTCTATTTCTACATTCTCGTCCGTCACAGCTTTCGCCGCTCAGATCTGAAGGAACGTCCGCTAGCGGACTATGTGGCTTCGGTGCTGGCCGAATTTTCCCAACTCGAACGCACCCGCTGCACGGTGAAGGGCGAGGTGAAGGACTACTTCTTCGAAATGCTCGCGGCGCTCCAGACCGCTGACGACACCACCGGGTTCTACATCCGGGCGCACATTGGCAATCAATCTCTGTTCATGTCCGGTGTGTTCCCGGATCGCATTCGGTTTCGTTCCGAACGCAAGGGCTTCCCTGATCTGACCTACTACGAAGGCTTGGGCAGTGCGAACTACCGGGTAGCCAGCGATCATCGCCTGGCGCGGAAGTACGACTTGGACGGCATCTTCGGAATGCTCTCGGAACGTTTTCACGATACACGGCTGGCGCTGAATGATCTTCGCGAACGTCTCGTGACTTTGGGAGAACCGGACATTCCGGTGGAGAAGTTGATCAAGCCTGCTTTGTGACAGCCGCGGTCGGATTCTCGGTGGACCTGCAATTTGGGCGGAAAACGATCCAGCTCACCACGATTCCCGCACCGAGCAGGATCATTCCAAACACTTTCACGATCTGATAGTGCAGGAGAGATGACTTTTCTGCCGAACACGCATTGGGATCTTCTGGGAGGTAGCGAACCGTCGCCACGCCATCCTTGACGGCGGAACGGTAGGTGTTGCCGTCGACCGTCATCGTTTTCGTGACGGTCGGGTGAGCATCGGGCGAGAATTCCAACGTGAGACTATAGGAGGTGCTTCGCTTCGAGTATTGGCCGATTGAGTGATCCAGCACTTTGGCCTTCGCCTCAATTCCGCGCTCAGCGAGTTCCTCCAAATGGTTTAGGCGGTTCCAACCAAACGCGGTCAGTCCAATCCCGTCGCCAATTAGAACGCCAACAATCAGCCATTGCTTTATTCGAGTCCGCATGTGCTGGGACAATCGTCAAAAGCAGCGGAGCGCTGAAGCGATCCAAGGCGCTCACGAACCTCCTTCGCAGAGATTGCTGGTCGCGGTCGGAACTAATCCTTTGGCAATAATTCCAATTCCTTGACACGGCGGATGCTCGCCGCCGGATCATGGTGCTGAATCACGTGCCAGCCCCGCGAGACGCCGGCTTCGGCGTTTTCCGGACGATCATCGAGGTAAAGAATCTGGGCGCCTCGCTTCGCTGTGACGCGTTCGACAACTTCGTAAAGCTTCGCGTGCGGCTTCATCGCGCCATGCTCGTAGGACAGCACGTAGTCGTCGAAGTTCGCGAAGAACGGGAAGTTTCGTCGAATGTGTGAGATCGCGAGGTCGTTGGTGTTCGAGAAAATAAATGTCGGCACGCGGTGTTCGCGCAGTTGGGCGTGCAAGCGGATCATCTCGTCCATCGGTGAGAAGATGTCGGCGAAGAACGAACCGAATTCCTCGATGTCGCCGAGAAAGCCAGTGATGGCGCGAATCTCGGAATAGAACTCTTCGCGGGACATCAGACCTGTCTCGTAGCGGACCAGGATCGGGGAATGATCGATGAACTTCTGGATGTCGGTTGGCGGCATCGTGCTGCGCGCGGCGATGCGACGGGCGGCGATGCTGTAGTCGAAATCCACCAGCACCTTGCCGAGATCGAAGACCGCAACTTCTGGAAGCTTCATAAATGGTGCGGAGTTCAGTCCAGTTCACGCCGGCCAGCCAAGGCGTGGCTCAAGGTCAAATCGTCGGCGAACTCCAGTCCGCTGCCAGCCGGCAAGCCGTGGGCGATGCGCGTCACCTTGATGCCTTTCGTCGCCAATCGCTTCGCGAGATAGTAACTCGTAGCATCGCCTTCTACATCGGTACCGAGGGCGAGAATAACTTCCTGAATGGGCTCGTTACCCAGTCGCTTCTCTAGTTCTGCAATCCGGAGATCCTCCGGCTCAACTCCGTTCAGCGGGGAGATCTTTCCGCCCAACACGTGAAATCGTCCGCGATACGTCCCCGAACGTTCGATGCTGATGATGTCCACCGGTCGCTCGATGACACAGACGAGAGCGGCATCGCGCCGCGGGTCGTCGCAGATTGTGCAGGGGATCTGTTCGGTGAGTGCGCCGCAAATGCTGCAGGCTCGAATGCGCTCTCGGGCCTGAAGGATGGCTTCCGCCAGCTGCTTGACTGCTCCCGCCTCGCTTTGCACCAGGTGCAACGCCAGCCGTTCCGCGGAGCGCGGACCGATTCCCGGAAGCGTATTCAGTGCGGCTAGCAGCTGGTTGATGGGCTCGGGAAGCGCAGACATGGAGTCGGGATTCGTGGTGAGTGATGCGTCTCCGCTGTCGTGGCATTGACTCCGTCACGAATTACGCGCGACGCATCACGTCTCTCACATCAGGCCCGGCATGCTGAAGCCTTGCGTGACCTTGCCCATTTCCTCAGTTGAGATCTTCTTGGCCTGATCGAGCGCCTGATTGGCCGCGAGCAGAATCATGTCCTCCAGCATCGAAGCGTCGCCTGGGGTGACCGCGGCGGGATCGATCTTGATGGACGCCAGCGTTCCATCGCATTTCGCGGTGACTTTCACGGCGCCTCCTCCGCTCGTGGCGTCCACGGTGCGCGCGGCGAGGGCGGCCTGGACCTGCTCCATCTGCTGCTGCATGCGCTGCGCTTGCTTCATCAATTTGCCGATGCTCGACATAGGAAAATGTTGGGTTGGTTGTTTGGGGGTGACGGACTACATCAGGCGCGCACTTCAATGATGCGGCCTTTGAAAACTTCCAGTGCTTTCTGGATAAGCGGGTCGTTCTTAAACTCCTCCGCATTGAGCGTGATCGGAACCGGCTTATCGCGCTTGGGTTGGGCGCCCGCCGCGGCAAGCCCAGATGAACCGTTCGCTTTCGCTGGTGACGGTGCGGCAGTTGATGGCGCAGGGCTCGGTGGCGAAGCAGGTGCGGCGGCTTGAAGACTGGCACGTGCCTCCGACCAGCTCGCCGGCGGTTCAGCCTTAATGAACTTAACCTGGGTGTTCGGATGGCCGAACTCGCCAAGTTTCGTCTGCAGCACGCCATTCGTCTTGGCGTTGTTCACCAAGTCGATGTGATCGGAGAACTCAGGTGCGAAACCAATCGTGAAAACGTTCTTCGTCAGTGAAACTGGATGCGCCTCGATCAAATAACCGCGCGTGAACGGACTTGCGCGGCCGACTGCATCAAGAAGCGCGGCCCACAACGCATGCAGATCCACCTCGCCGCTGGAAGGTGCTGGTGCCTGGTCTTGAACCGGCGGGGCGACTTGCACTGTGACTGGAGTTGGAGCCGGTGGCGGTGAGGAGACAGTTGCCTTGGGTGCGGGTGCCGGTGTAGGCGTTGGTTCCGAAACTGCCGGAGCAACCGCGGCAGGACGCGGCGTCTCGACGGGTCGCTGGATCGGGGTCGGAGTTGTCGTTTGCGCCGAGATTAAAGCCGGTGCCGTGGGTCCGCCGCCCTCGCTGCGCAATTGCTGGAGTTGCTTCAGCACGGAATCAATGCTCACTGCATTGCGCGCCTGAATCGCCTTCAGCAGGGCCACTTCGATGAAGATCTTCTTCGACGCAGCGTCGCGGAGACGGCCTTCCGCTTCCGTCAGCACCTCCATGATGCGTGTCAACGTCTCGCCGCTGACCGCGGCGGATTGTTCTTTAAGGCTCGCGCCCTCCGTCTCGGAAACTTCCAGCAACTTCAAGTCGCCCTTCGAGACCTGATAAATGAGCAAGTTGCGGAAATGATTCAGCAGATCGGACAGCAGTCGACCGAGATCCTTGCCGTGCTTGGCCAGCGCGTTCAGATCGCGGAGCGCTCCTTCGGCGTCGCCATTCAAGACCGCCGCCGCGAGCGCGATGACCTGGCTGCGCGCCGTGAGGCCGAACATCGACAGCACGTCGCTCTCGACAATCTTTTCGCCGCAGAAGCTGATCAATTGATCCAGCGCGGACTCCGCGTCGCGCATGCCGCCGTCCGCACCGCGCGCGATCGCGTGCAGGGCCTCGGCATCGATGTTCACGTTCTCCTGCTTCGCGATGTAGCCGAGATGCTCCGTGATGAGCGACACGGGAATGCGCCGCAAGTCGAAGCGTTGGCAGCGGGAGAGAATCGTCGGTAATACCTTTTCCGGATCAGTAGTGGCGAACAGGAACTTTACGTGCTCCGGCGGTTCCTCGAGCGTCTTCAGCAGCGCGTTGAACGCTGCCGTAGAGAGCATGTGAACTTCGTCGATGATGTAGATCTTGAACTTCGAAGAGGCTGGCGCGTATTTCACCGTCTCGCGCAACTCGCGCACCTGCTCCACGCCGTTGTTGCTCGCGCCGTCGATCTCCAGCACGTCGATGCTGCGGCCTTCGGTGATTTCCTGACAGCGCGTGTCGTCTTCGGCGAAGTCCACCTTCGGGCCGCCGGTGGCGTTCAGGCATTTCGCGAAGATGCGCGCCACGGTGGTCTTGCCGGTGCCGCGCGGACCGCAGAAGAGGTAGGCGTGCGCGATGCGGTTCTGCGCGATGGCGTTGGCGAGCGTCTGTGTGACGTGCTCCTGCCCCACCACATCGGCGAACCGCTGCGGGCGATACTTTCTGGCGATGACCTGATAAGCCATTCGATTTACGAATCTCGATTTACGATTTACGAGCCGAGGTCGCGAAAGTGGCGCGGCGCACTCGGAAATCGTAAATCACAAATCGTAAATAGAAAAAGCCAGGGTGACCACGGCGGATGCAGAGCAAACTGCCGTTGCTGCCTTCCGGCCCTGGCGGGGTTCGTAAGTCCGCATTCCATGGGCCCTGGCAAAAATTGCGGACGGAATTAAGACGGACCCAAGGTGACGCAGCAATCAAATTCTCGATCGGCGACGCGAGAGGTAACGCCATCGAGTCAAAAATCGGGTCCTTTAAATCAGCGACGTTCGCTTGCTGTTTGCCTTTCCCGCGCAGCGACCTCGTCGAGCCAGCTCCGGCCGATTGGCACCTCCATGCTCTCGCAGAAGTAATCCCACACCGCGCCAAACGGCAGCGCCTTTGCCTCTTCCTGAAGCGCCAGTCGGGCGGTGAAGTCGCCGCTGAGTTCAGCCTCGCGAATGGCAGGTGGTTCGAGCAGTGCGACGAGCAGGGCGCGTTGTAGGTTGCGTGTGCCGATCACCCAGGCTGCGATCCGGTTGATGCTCGCGTCGAAGTAATCGAGGCCAAGATGGATGCGGTTGGCGTGGCCACTCGCAATCACTTCCCTTGCGATGGATTGCAGATCGTCGTTGAAGGTCACGACGTGGTCGCTGTCCCAGCGCACCCCGCGGCTGACATGCAGGAGAATCTCCGGCACGTAGAGCAGGGCGCTGGAAATCTTGTCCGCAATGCTCTCGGTGGGATGGAAGTGGCCGGCGTCCAGACAGAGCACTTTGCGACGCGTGATGGCGTAACCGAGATAAAACTCATGCGAACCCACCGTGTAACTTTCCGCGCCGATGCCAAACAGCTTCGGCTCCACGGCGTCGAGGAGATGCTTCGCTGGCAACTGCTTCTTGAAGACCTCGTCCAACGCGGCGGCAAGTCGCTCGCGCGGGCCTTGGCGATCGGCGGGCGTATCCTTGTAGCCATCGGGAATCCACACGTTCGTGACGCACGGTGTGCCGAGCGCCTTGCCCATTGCCGCGCCAATTTCGCGCGAGCGCCGGCAGTGCTCAATCCAGAAGTTCCGGATGCTTTTGTTGCGGTGTGAAAGCGTGAAACCATCGGCGGCCTTCGGATGGGCGAAGCAAGTGGGATTGAAATCGAGACCGAGCCCGCGGGACTTCGCCCATGCGATCCAGTTCTTGAAATGCTTGGGCTCAATTTCGTCGCGGTCCACCTTCTTGCCGCCAAACTCGCCGTACATCGCGTGCAGGTTCACGCGGTGCCGACCGGGAATGAACGAAAGTGCTTTCTCCAAATCCGCACGAAGTTCGTCGGGTGTGCGGGCTTTACCGGGGTAGTTTCCGGTCACGGCAAGACCGCCGCCGATCGAGGTGCCGAGGTTCTCGAATCCGCCGACGTCATCGCCCTGCCAGCACTGGAGCGAAATGGGAATGGCGGCGAGCGCCTTGAGCGCTCGGTCCACATCCACGCCGAGCGCGGAGTAGCGTTCATGCGCGAGACGGTAGGCGGCGGTGATGGATTTCGTGTGAGCCATAGAAGTGTAGTGGAGCAGGGCTCGACTGAGTCTCGCCCCGCCGGTTCAACGTGTTCCGATGTGGAAGATTTCCGGGAGTTCGAGCGACGCGGGGCTGTTGTCGGGATTCGAGGGCATCAACTCGCGCATGTGCGCCCACCAGCGGCGACAGACATCGGTCTTGGCGATGTCGGTCCACTGAGCTTCGCTCGCGAACTCGACGTAGGCGAAGAGCTGTCGCGTCTCGGGATGGAGAAAGATGGAGTAAGTGCGAACGCCGTGCTCAAGCAACGTGGCCTCCAACTCCGGCCAGATGGGCTGGTGCCGGCGTTGATACTCCGCCTCGCTTCCGGCGTGGACGAACATGACGAATGCTTTTCGAATCATGGTCATTCATCTTTCCCGTTGAGACGCCCGGCGTCGAGCGCGGGATCGAAGTGAACCGACAAGCGCCCGTGGTCCGATTCGTCAATCATGCAGAGGGCGCATCTTTTTGTCGTGGTTGCGGAGGGAAGGTCCGCCCTCACCCCGGCCCCCCGAGGAGAGGGAGCAGCGGCCAACGTCTTGGGTAGCGAGACATTTCCTTCCGCGTTTGAAGCGCTGTCGAACGCGGCGGATGAGGTAGATTGTGACAATGATCTGCATCGCGCCCCCTCTCCTCGGGGGAGAGGGCCGGAGTGAGGGCGGGCTGATCCAACAACGGTCCTGAATAGAGCGATTGGAGATTGCCGTTCGTCCCGTTTGCTGATAAGCAAACGGACAATAAATCCTGCGGCTCACCTGACCACGGAATGCAAGTGGTCAGAGGGTCGTCCGAAAGGCGATTACCACCGACGAGCAATGACGAACGAAAAGGACCCAAGCATGAAGCCCAAGAACTTTCCCTCACCGAAACAACCTGCCCCCAGCGGCACCGCTGGGCTTTTGAGGACTGCCTGCGCCATGAACTTGCTGCTGCTCCTGCTGTTGCCGCTGCCCGCCGGGGCGCAGGCCGACTACCGTTACACCACCGACAACGGCACGATCACCATCACGAAATACGAAGGAACGAACGACGCAGTGGCCATCCCGGATACGATCGATGGCCTGCCCGTCACCAGCGTCGGGGACTATGCGTTCTTTTGCGCCACCAGGCTGACGAGTGTCACGATCCCGAGCGGCGTCACCAGCATCGGGGAGGGGCGTTCTCTTTCTGTTATGGCCTCACGAATGTCGCAATACCCAGCAGCGTCACCAGTATCGGAGCCGAGGCGTTCCGATACTGCGGTAGACTGGCGAGTGTTACAATCCCCAGCAGCACCACAAGCATTGGCAACGCGGCGTTCGGTGGCTGCCGCAGTCTGACGAGTTTCGCGATCCCCGACAACGTCACCAGCATTGGAGAGGGGGCGTTCTCTAGCTGCAACGGCCTGACAAGTGTCACGATAGGCAACGGTGTCATCAGCATCGGAGAATATGCGTTCTACGGCTGCGACAGCCTGCAGGCAATCACTGTGGATGGGGACAATGCCGCCTATAGCAGCGTGGATGGAGTATTGCTCAACAAGAGCCGGACCACGCTGATCCGATATCCCGGGGGCAAAACCGGGAACTACACGATCCCCAGCGGCGTCAGCAACATCGGGAGTAATGCGTTCTGGGGTAGCACCAACCTGATGAGTGTCACGATCCCCGACAGCGTCACCAGCATCGGGGAAGGGGCGTTCTCTGGTTGCACCAGCCTGACGAGTGTCGGAATCGGCAGCGGCGTCACCAGCATTGGGGACGCGGCGTTCGCTTTTTGCTACAGTCTGACGAGTGTCACGATCCCCGACAGCGTCACCAGCATCGGGGAATCGGCGTTCTCTAGCTGCATCGGCCTGACAAGTGTCACGATTGGCAACGGTGTCACCAGCATTGGGCAGAATGCCTTCCTTGCCTGCGGCCGCCTGATCTCAATTACTGTGGCTGGGGACAATGCCGCCTATGGTAGCGTGTATGGAGTGTTGTTCAACAAGAGCCGGACCATGCTGATCCAATATCCCGGAGGCAAAACCGGGCACTACACGATCCCCAGCAGCGTCAGCAGCATCGCTGACCGGGCATTCTATCTCTCTGTCGGCCTGGTGAGTGTCACGATCCCCGACAGCGTCACCAGCATCGGGCAAAAGGCGTTTTATTACATCACTGGCCTGACGAATATCACGATCGGCAACGGCGTAGCGAGCATCGGAGACGAGGCGTTTTCGCAATGCACCAGTCTGACGAGTGTCACCATTCCCAGTAGCGTCACCAACATTGGAATTTCTGCGTTCACTCACTGCACCAACCTGACGAGCGTCACGATCGGCAGCGGTGTCACCAGCATCGGGGACTATGCGTTCTATCACTGCGTCAGCCTGACAGATATCACGATCGGCAGCAGAGTTAGAAGCATCGGGAACTATGTTTTCCAATATTGCACCAGCCTGACAAGTGTCACGATCCCCAGCAGCGTCACCTACATCGGGTTCACGGTGTTCGGTGGTTGCATCAACCTGAACGGGGTCTATTTCCAGGGGAACGCTCCCAGCGTTGGTCTGTATGTCTTCGAGAATACAGTGCCCATCATCTATTACTTGCCGGGAACCGCCGGCTGGGAATCCTCGTTTGTCGGTCGTCCGACCGCGCTGTGGGTGCTTCCGACCCCGCTGATCCTAAACAATGGCCCCCGCTTTGGCGTCCGGACCAACCAGTTTGGTTTCATCATCTCGTGGGCTGCGAACCAACCTGTCGTGGTGGAAGCCTGCACAGACCTCACCAATCCAGTCTGGTCTCCGGTGGGCACCAACACCCTCACCGATGGCTCGTCCTACTTCAGCGATCCTCAATGGACGAATTCTCGCACCCGATTCTACCGACTGCGTGCGCAGTAGGATTATCGCGCCGAATCGGAGTTCGGCGCTCCATCTAATCAGACGCCCGTGCGCTACTTCCGTCGCAATGCCTCCGCCCTGGTTCCCTCTGGCGTGATGCGCAGGAAATCGAACTGCGCTTCGGTGCCTTCGACGCCGCCCGCGGTGAGTCCGATGCGGATGCTGCGATCCCATGGCGGGAGATAACCTCCCTCGGCGCTTTGACCGATTGTCCTCCAGGTCTTGCCATCGGCGCTCACCGAGAATTGGAAACGATTCCCGTCCTTGGCCGTAACGCGTAACTCGACGGTCTTGCCCTCGATGCCGCGCTCCACGGCGTTCGTCGTGAACTTGTTTCGCGCTTGCTGCCAGACGATGACGTTCTCGCGGCTCACCGCGATGCCGAGCGCGTTGGCGGGATCGCCAATCGCCGCGAGGCCTGCCAGTGCGCCGGGTTTCAAAACGGAGAGCCGAATGCGCGTGGTCGCCGTGTAATCGCCAGCAGTGGTGGAACGGCCGACGATGGCACCGATGGGATTCTTCGCGTGGTTCGCAGTGGGCGCGAGCACGAGTCGACCGCGCGAGAGCGTCGCCGAAGGTTCGTTGTCCTGCGGCCATTGCCAGCCGGCGCGCAGTTTCCTGCCGCCGAAGCTGTCATCGAAGTTTAGTTCCTTGTGCTGCTGCTTTGCGCCAGAAGGCGAGGGAGCAATTGCTGTCGGACCCTTGCCGCTATTGATCTGCGGCCAACCGTCAGCGCCGAAGGTCACTTCATCGAGCAACATCTCGCGGCCGGTGAAGACGAACGACCTCGGATCGTACGCGTGATACAGCAGCCAGTGGCGACCGCGTTCATCGGTCACGATACTGCCGTGGCCGGGACATTTCCAGGCGGCGTTCTCGGCGAGGATCGGATTCTTCGCATACTTCTCCCACGGACCGAGCAGCGCCTTCGCGCGAGCCACGCCCATCGCGTAGGTGCAGTTGCGACCGCAGCAGCCGTTGCCGGAATAGAACATGTAGAAGTAATCGCCCTGCTTGAGGATGAACGGGCCTTCCACCAGCGCGCCTTCCCACGGTTGATCGTTACGGAAGAGTTCATGACGATCTCCGATCAGCTTCGTTCCCGTGTCGTCGAGTTGCTGTGCCCAGAGTGGAGTGGGCAGGCGTCGGCTGTTTCCGTCTTCTTTCCAGACCAGCCAGCGTTCGCCTTTCTCATTCGTGATCGGCAGGGCGTCGATGGAGCCGGCGTCTTGCGACACCATGGGGCCGTGATCGGTATAGGGGCCTTGCGGCTTGTCGGCGGTGGCGCAGGCGATGGAGAGCGGGCCACCCTTCTTGCGGGCGGTGTAGTAAATGTAGTAACGACCTTTCCACTCAGCGATCTCGGGCGCCCAGAAGTTCGCGACGGCCCACTCGGGACGCTTGGCGAAGACGGGGCCGACGATCTCCCAGTTCACCAGGTCACGCGAGTGAAGGAGCGGGAAGTGCGGTCCCCATTCGGACGACGTGGCGGTGGCCCAATAGTCTTTTCCAACGCGAATCACGGACGGATCGGGATAGTCGCCGGCGAGGACGGGATTGGTGAAGGTGGTTTCCGCTGCGGTGGCGACCGAAATGGTCAGAGTTGCTGTAATGAGAGAGGCAAAGAGTTTCATAGTTCGGAAGTTGGTTTGCGTGTCAGTTGTACTGCGCTGAACGACGGATTAGATCCGGTTCGAAACCATGCCGCTGGCTCACGGTTCGTATAGTCTGGCAGGCATTCGTCGTGCGCTTTCCATTTCGCTGTAAGCTCTGTGAACTCGAGGGAATTCTGAGTCTTTGGGTCGTTGGCCAGAGGCATCCATTCGGTCCTTAGGCGTTCATGTTGTGCTGACCAGGAGTCAGCAAAGGCTGTTTCTTCAGCGCTACGAAGATAGGCCAGAAAGAAAGATGGATATGGCGGTTCATCGGAGTCGCAATAAATCTGAAACCAATACACCTGTCCTTGAAACGATATGGTGCCGGTCTCTGGCCCGTCCCACCAGTCCTTGTGCCATCGCAATTTGATCCCACGCTCGTCGAAGCGCGGTAGATGGCGCAAGTCGTCTGGCGATCGACTGGAGTAGTCAGAGTTCAGATCCATCTGCATGTTGTCCGAGGCACTCAATACTTCCGATTCGGCAATTCCGCCGCGGCGCTGTTCGAATCAAACACCCGATCCTGCACAACCGTCTTCTTCGGCAACTTCTCGCCCTTGAGCGCCTTCTCGACAGCGTCGAACGCCATGGGCCCGAGCAACGGATTGCATTCCACAGTGCAGTTCAGTTTGGCGGCGACCATCGCTTCGAACGCGCCCTTCACGCCGTCGATCGAGAGCACGATGACGTCGGTGCCTGGTTTCTTGCCGGCTTCTTCGAGTGCCTGAATCGCGCCGAGCGCCATGTCGTCGTTGTGCGCGTAGACCGCAGTCACGCTCGCGCCGGATCCTTTGAGCAAGGCTTCGGTCACTTCCTTGCCGCCGCTGCGCCGGAAGTCGCCGCTCTGCGACGCGATGATCTTCATCTCGGGATGCGCCTTGATGCCGGCTTCGAAACCTTTCTTGCGATCAATGGCGGGCGCGGCGCCGGGCGTGCCTTGGAGTTCGATGATGCTGGCCTTGCCTCCCGTTTTTTTCGCGAGCCATTCGGCGG
>Ga0154020_10002383_pt1 | contig 22915 bp, 32 predicted proteins | sample Klosneuvirus_201_FD_109709 | JGI IMG/M metagenome (GOLD analysis project Ga0154020, IMG submission 109709) | Active sludge microbial communities from wastewater, Klosterneuburg, Austria - Klosneuvirus_20160825_MG | ecosystem: Engineered > WWTP > Aerobic digester > Activated sludge | place...
CGCAGGGGATCAAGATCCGCTGTTCCGGCCGTCTCAACGGCGCCGAGATCGCGCGGTCCGAGTGGTACCAGGAGGGGCGCCTGCCGCTCCACACGCTGAAGGCCGACATCGACTACGGGTTCGCCGAGGCGCGGACTACGTACGGGAAGATCGGCGTCAAGTGCTGGATCTACAAGGGTGACCTCCACCGCGCCAAGTCGCGCAAGCGAGCGGCGTAAGCCCGGGACTGAGGATAAACGACCATGTTGATGCCCTCGAAGGTCAAGTACAGGAAGCAGCAGCGCGGCCGCATGCGCGGCACCGCGCTGCGCGGCTCGGAGCTCTCGTTCGGAGAGTACGGGCTGCAGGCGCTCGAGCCCGGCTGGCTCACCGCGCGGCAGATCGAGGCCGGGCGTGTCGCCATCCAGCGGCACGTCAAGCGCGGCGGCAAGCTCTGGATCCGGGTCTTCCCGGACAAGCCGATCACGAAGAAGCCGCTCGAAACCCGTATGGGTAAGGGCAAGGGTGCCCCCGAGGGCTGGGTGTCGGTCGTCAAGCCGGCGCGCGTGCTCTTCGAGATGGAGGGCGTGGACGAGAAGACGGCTCGCGACGCGTTCCGGCTCGCCGCGGACAAGATCGGAATCAAGACGCGGTTCATCTCCCGGCAGTTCATGGAGGCCGTTCGCTGATTATGAAATTCGAGACGATGAAAGAGTGGTCTGGCGAGGAGCGCGCGGCCAAGGAGAAGGAGTGGGTGCAGTCCCTGTTCACCCTCCGCCTCCAGAAAGCGACCGGCCAGCTCGAGAACCCGATGAAGATCCGTGAGGTCCGGCGCGACCTGGCACGGCTGAAGACCCTGGGGAACCACAAGAGGACGGAGTCGAAATGAGCGAGGTCGTGGAGAAAGGGGCGGAGGCGGGAACGGCTGCGACGGCGGTGACGCCTGCGACGGCTGGCAAAGCCGCTTCGCGCAAGTCGCGCAAGGTCGGCATCGTCGTCTCGGCGAAGATGGAGAAGACCGTCGCGGTGGAAGTCACCCGCACGATCAAGAACGTCCGCTACGGGCGCTTCCAGAAGCGCTCGGTGAAGTTCCTGGCGGACGACCGCGTCCTCGGGGCGAAGGCGGGCGACGTGGTGGAGATCGAGGAGACGCGCCCGCTGTCGGCCAAGAAGCGCTGGCGCGTGACGGCGATCATCACCCGCGCGAAAGGCACGGCGACCGCCGCGGCACCTGCCGCGCCGGCCCCCGAGGCATAAGGAGGCGCCGCCATGATCCAGATGGGGACCATCCTCGAGGTGGCGGACAACTCCGGGGCCCGGAAGCTCCTGTGCATCCGGCTCAAGGGGGGCGCCGTAGGCGACTACGGTCGCATCGGCGACGTCATCACCTGCTCGGTTCGTGAGTCGAACCCGGACGCGCCGGACACGGTGAAGAAGGGAAAAGTGGTGAAGGCCGTCATCGTGCGGACCCGCCGCGAGCACCGCCGCCGCGACGGCAGCTACATCAAGTTCGACACGAACTCCGCCGTCCTGATCAACAACGAGAAAGAGCCGATCGGCACGCGCGTCTTCGGGCCGGTGGCCCGTGAGCTGCGCGAGAAGAAGTTCATGAAGATCATCTCCCTGGCGCCCGAGGTCCTGTAGCCCATGAAGAAGAAGAAAGCAGCCTACGACGGGAAGCTCCGGATCCGTCGCGGCGACACCGTCGTCGTGACGGCGGGGAAGAACCGCGGCACCGAGGGGAAAGTCCTCCGGGTGCTCCCCGCGAAGGGGCGACTGATCGTGGAAGGCGTGAACATGATCAAGCGCGCCACGAAGGCGAACCCTCAGAAGAACATCAAGGGCGGCATCGTCGAGCGCGAAGCGCCGATCGCCGTCTCCAACGTGCTCCTCCTCGATCCCGAGGCGGGAAAGCCGACGCGCGTCGGCATCCGTGTCGAGGGCGGGGAGCGCGTCCGATACGCGAAGAAGAGCGGCGCGACGGTTTCCGCCGTCTCGTCCGCGTCGCAGGAGTAGCAGATGACGGCCCGGCTGGCAGACAAGTACAAGAAAGACGTCATCCCCCTCCTCAAGAAGGAGTTCGGGATCGACAACCCGATGGCGATCCCGAGGATCGAGAAGGTCGTCCTCAACATGGGGATCGGCGAGGCCATCCAGAACGCGAAGCTCGTCGACATCGCTGCCGAGGAGCTGACGCGCATCGCCGGCCAGAAGGCCGTCGTCACCCGCGCGAAGAAGTCGATCGCGACCTTCAAGCTGCGCGAGGGGATGCCGATCGGCTGCCGCGTGACGCTGCGGGGCGACCGGATGTACGAGTTCCTCGACCGGCTGATGAACATCGCGCTGCCGCGCGTCCGCGACTTCCGCGGCGTGCCCACGCGGGCGTTCGACGGCCGCGGGAACTACACGCTCGGGGTGAAGGATCACGTGATCTTCCCCGAGATCGATGCCACCAAGATCGACAAATCCAAGGGGCTGAACGTCACCATCGTGACGACGGCCGGCTCCGACGATCGCGCCCGAACGCTCCTCAAGGAGCTCGGGATGCCGTTCGGTCGTTAAGCGTTAGGACGTGTGAGGGAAATCTGAATGGCTCGTCGCGCCGCAATCATCAAAGCGAACTCGAAGCTGAAGTACGCCATCAGGCAGCGGAACCGCTGCAAGCTCTGCGGTCGTCCGCGGGCGTTCCTGCGGAAATTCCAGATGTGCCGCATCTGCTTCCGTAACCACGCGCTCGCCGGCTACGTCCCGGGCGTCACCAAGGCGTCCTGGTAAGGGAGGCGATCGTGAACGTAACGGATCCCGTCGCCGACCTGCTCGCCCGCCTCCGGAATGCCCTCGCGGCTCGCCACGAGAAGACCGACGTCCCCGCGTCGCGCTTCAAGGTCGAGATCGCCCGCATCCTGAAGGACGAGGGCTACATCAAGAACTTCAAGCTCCTCGACGACCGGGGCGTGGGGCTGCTCCGCCTGTACCTCAAGTACGACGAGACCGGCAACCCCGTCATCCACGGGCTCTCCCGCCAGTCGAAGCCGGGGCGCCGCCTCTATGCCGCGAAGACCGAGATCCCCGACGTCCTGGGCGGCCTCGGCGTCGCCATCGTCTCCACCTCGCAGGGTCTCCTCGCCGGACACGACGCCAAGAAGCGCGGCGTCGGCGGTGAGGTCGTCTGCACGGTGTGGTGAGAAGGGTAGCGAGACATGTCACGAGTTGGTAGAAAGCCGATCTCGATCCCGAAGGGCGTCGAGATCCAAGTCGATGGGAGCATCGTCCGCGTCAAGGGGCCCAAGGGCTCGACCGAAGCGCCCGTCTGCCCCGGAATGAAGGTCGTCGCCAAGGACGGCAAGATCGAGGTCACGAGGCCCGACGACGAGAAGCAGAGCCGCGCGCTCCACGGTCTGAACCGCGCGCTGGTGATGAACGCCGTCGTCGGCGTCACCGAGGGCTTCAAGCGCGATATCGACCTCGTCGGTACGGGCTTCAAGGCCGAGGTGAAGGGCCGTGTCGTCGTTTTCAGCGTGGGGTTCTCGCACCAGGTGACCTTCCCCATGCCCGAGGGCGTCAACGTCGCCGTCACGCCGGACCCCAAGGCCAAGGACATCACGCACGTCTTCGTGACGGGCGTCGACAAGCAGAAGGTCGGCCAGACCGCCACCGAGATCCGCGGCATCCGGCCGCCCGATCCATACAAGCTGAAGGGTTTCCGGTTCGTCGGCGAGGTCCTCAAGAAGAAGGCCGGCAAGGCGACGGGCAAGTGACGAGGGGACGAGGGTAAGTAACAATGGATAAAGCCAAAGCTCGAGTTGAAGCGCGGGTTCGGATTCACAAGCGGATCCGGACGAAGGTCGGAGGGACGGCGGAACGTCCCCGCCTCGCCGTCAACAAGTCTCTCCGCTACATCTCGGTGCAGCTCATCGACGACCAGGCCGGCCTCACGATCGCGCACGCCACGTCGCGGGAGAAGGACGTCCTCGGGGACAAGAAGAGCGCCTCCAACAAGGCGGCAGCGGTCGCCGTGGGCTCCCTGATCGCCGAGCGCGCGCAGGCGAAGGGGATCACCGCCGTGGTCTTCGACCGGGGTGGCAATCTGTACCATGGAAACGTGAAGGCTCTCGCCGACGCGGCACGCGAAAAGGGGTTGAAGTTTTGAGCAGCAACGTAGGAAACCGTCCTCCTCGTCCGGGTGGCAACCGCCCCGGCGGCCCCGGTCGCTCCGGTCCCGGCGGTCCTCCGGCGCGGCCCGCGGGCGCCCTCGGTGAGGGCCGGGCGGGCGCCGACCTCATCGACCACGTCGTCCACATCAACCGTGTGACGAAGGTCGTCAAGGGCGGCAAGAACTTCTCGTTCTCGGCGCTCGTCGTCGTCGGCGACGGCAACGGCCGCGTCGGCTACGGCGCGGGCAAGGCGAAGGAAGTCCCCATGGCCATCAAGAAGGGGATCGAGATGGCCAAGAAGAAGATGATCAAGGTGCCGCTCAAGGGGAAGACCATCCCGCACCCGATCGTCGGCCACTTCGGCGCCGGACGCGTCATGCTGAAGCCCGCCTCGGACGGTACCGGTGTCATCGCCGGCGGCGCGGTCCGCGCGGTCCTCGAGTCCGCCGGCGTCCAGAACATCCTGACGAAGTCCCTCGGCACGACCAACCCGCACAACGTCGTCAAGGCGACGTTCGATGCCCTGAAGCACCTCCAGCTCGAGGAGTGGATCGCCAAGGCCCGCGGCCGTGGAAACGGCGCGCCCGAGGCGGCTCCCGAGGCGACCGAGAAGGCCCCGGAGACGAACGGATGACCGAGAACAAGGACAAGGGCCCGGCCAAGCCGCCCAAGAAGAAAGACGACGTCGACGCCCTCCTGAACGAGGTGACGGGAAAGACCAAGGTCAAGACCGACAAGGTCGAGAAGCCCGCGGTCTCCGCCACCGCCGCTCCCAGGCCCGAGGCTCCGAAGGCGCCGGCCGCGCCGGCCACGCCAGCTGCCGAAGAGAAGAAGCCGATGAAGGCCGTCTTCCGCGTCGGCGGCGTGAGCAACAAGGTGGCGCCCGGCGCCATCCCCACGCATCACGCGAAGCCTCCGGCGGCCGCTCCGGCTCCGACGCCCGCGAAGGTCGCGAAGCCGAAACCGGCACAGAAGCCGGAACCGAAGAAGCCGGAGCCCGAGGTCGTCAAGCAGATGATCACGATCCGCCAGGTGCGGTCCGGCATCTGCACTCCGGTCGACCAGAAGCAGGCGCTCCTGGGTCTCGGCCTCCGCCGCATCCGGCACGAGGTCGTCCGCCCCGACTCCCGCGCGATACGTGGTCAGGTCCTGAAGGTCCGCCACCTCGTCGAGATCGTCGGCTCCACCCCGATTTCGAAGTAACGACTTAGAGGTCACACATCATGGCTCACGGATTGAACAACCTCGGCCCCCGGAAAGGGGCGACGTCCCCGAAGAAGCGGGTCGGACGGGGCCCGGGCTCGGGCCTCGGCAAGACCTCCGGCCGAGGTCACAAGGGTCAGAAGTCCCGCTCGGGATACACCTCCAACCGGGGGAGCGAGGGCGGCCAGATGCCGCTGCATCGCCGGATCCCGAAGCGCGGCTTCACGAACATCTTCCGGAAGGAATGGACGACGGTCACGCTGGAGAAGCTCGATCGCCTGTTCACGCACGGCGAGACGGTGAACGAGGCCTCGCTCAAGGCGACGGGAGCCCTGAAGAAGATCGGCGGCGCGGGGCTCAAGATCCTCGGAACCGGCGAGATCAAGAAGGGCCTCATCGTCGCCGCTCACAAGTTCACCGAGGGCGCCAGGAAGAAGATCGAGGCGGCAGGCGGTCGGTGTGAGGTGCTGCCGGCGTGAAGATCCTCGAGTCCTTCCGCAACATCTTCGCGATCCCGGACCTGAAGCGGCGCGTCCTCTTCACGTTCGGGCTCCTCGCGATTTACCGGGTCGGGTCTCACATCCCGACGCCGGGGCTGGACGCGAAGGCGCTCGAGGAGTTTTTCGGAGCGAACGCCGGAGGCCTGCTCGGCTTCCTCGACGTGTTCTCCGGCGGCGCGCTCCGGCGCCTCTCCGTTTTCGCGCTCGGCATCACGCCGTACATCACCTCGTCGATCATCCTGCAGCTCCTCACCGTCGTCTGGCCTTTCCTGGAGAAGCTCTCCAAGGAAGGGGAGATGGGGCGGCGCAAGATCACGCAGTACACGCGCTACGGGACGGTCCTCCTCTCGTTCGTCCAGGGCGCCGGAATCGCGCTCTGGCTCTGGGGAACCACCACGCCGACGGGCAAGTTCCTCGCGCTGCGCGATCCCGGCAACGACTCCGGCAAGTACCCCTTCGTCCTCCTGGCCATCCTGACGCTCACGACGGGCACCGCTTTCGTCATGTGGCTGGGTGAGCAGATCACCGAGCGCGGCATCGGAAACGGGATCTCGTTGATCATCTTCGCGGGCATCGTGGCGGGCTTCCCGACGGCCGTCTGGCAGACGCTGCAGCAGGTCCAGAAGGGGACGATCGGGATCTTCACGATGATCATATTGACCGCGTTCATGATCGCGGTCGTCGCGGTGATCGTCTTCGTGGAGCGGGCGCAACGGCGGATACCGGTCCAGTATGCGAAGCGAGTCGTGGGCCGGAAGGTCTTCGGCGGCCAGAACACCTATCTGCCGCTCCGCGTGAACACCGGCGGCGTCATCCCGATCATCTTCGCGGTGTCGATCATCCAGTTCCCGCAGTACATCGCGCAGGCGCTGAAGAGCGATTTCATGAAGAAGGTGGCCGACCAGCTCGCCGTGGGCCAGCCGCTCTACAACGTCTTCTACGCCGTCGCCATCGTCTTCTTCTGCTACTTCTACATCTCGATCATCTTCAACCCGACGGACACGGCCGAGAACATGCGTAAGTACGGCGGGTTCATCCCGGGCATCCGGCCGGGCAAGGCCACCTCGGACTACATCGACAACGTCCTGACCCGTATCACTCTGATCGGCTCGCTTTACCTGGTGGTCGTCGCGATCATCCCCGAGTTCCTGACGATGGGCCTCAAGGTGCAGGGGATCCCCTGGGTGGGGCCCTGGCTCGACACTCACCTGCCGGCGTTCTTCACCCAGGGGCTCGGGATCCAGTTCTACTTCGGCGGGACGTCGCTCCTCATCGTGGTCGGCGTCGCCATGGACACCGTCCAGCAGGTCGAGTCCCAGCTGGTCATGCGGAACTACGACGGCTTCCTGAAGAAGGGCCGGATCCGCGGGCGGCGGTCCTGATGGCCATGCACGTCATCTTCTTCGGCCCTCCCGGCTCGGGAAAGGGGACGCAGGCGTCGCGGCTCGCCACGACGCTCGGCGTTCCTCAGATCTCGACGGGCGATCTCCTCCGCACGCACGTGACCAAAGGGACGGCTCTCGGCCAGACGGCGAAGCCGATCATGGAGTCGGGCGCCCTGGTTCCCGACAGCCTCGTGACCGAGATGCTCCGCGAACGCCTGACGGAGCCGGACGCGAAGGGCGGCGCGCTCTTCGACGGCTATCCCCGAACGATCGCGCAGGCCGAGTCGCTCGAGGCGCTCCTCGCCTCGACCGGCCATCGGGTCGACGCGGTCCTCTTCATCGACGTGCCGGACGCCGTCATCGTCGACCGGATCGTCAAACGCGCGGAGTCCGAGGGCCGGGCCGACGACACGCGCGAGACGGCGCAGGAGCGCCTGCGCGTCTACCGCGAGAAGACGGCGCCGCTTGCGGCGAGGTTCGAGGCGGAGGGCGTCCTCGTGACGGTCGACGGCGACCGACCGATCGACGTCGTCGCCCAGGACGTCGTCGCGGCGATCGAGACCCTTCGAGCCAGAAAACCATGATCTCGTGCAAGGGAAAGTCCGAGCTCCTCAAGATGGAGCGCGCCGCGGTGATCGTCCAGGAGACGCTCGCCGAGTGCGCGGCGGCCTGCGTGGTCGGTGCGACCACGGAGGACATCAACCAGGTCGCCGCGTCCGGCATCGCGACGCGCGGTGGCAAGGCGGCCTTTCCGGGCTACCGGGGCTATCCCAAGCACATCTGCGTCTCCATCAACGACGAGGTCGTCCACGGAATTCCCTCGCCCAGGAAACGGCTCCGGGAAGGGGATGTCATCGGCCTCGACCTCGGGGCCATCGTCGACGGCTACTTCGCGGACGCCGCCCGGACGGTCACGGTCGGCAAGGTGTCCGACGCCGCGAAGAAGCTCCTCCTCACGACCCACGCCGCGCTCCTCGCGGGGATCGAGGCCGTGAAGGTGGGCGCGCGGATCGGCGACATCGGCGCGGCCGTCGAGGCGGTCGGGCGTCGGGCCGGCTACGGCGTCGTCCGGGAGTACGTCGGTCACGGCGTCGGAACGGCGCTGCACGAGGAGCCGCAGGTCCCGAACTACGGGCCGGGCGGCAAGGGTAAGCTGATCCTCGAGGGGATGACGCTGGCCATCGAGCCGATGTTCAACCTCGGCACCGCGAACACCAAGCGGGACAGCGACGGCTGGACCGTCCGGACGACGGACGGCAAGCTCTCGGCGCATTTCGAGCACACCGTCGTCGCCACGAAGCAGGGGCCCGTCGTCCTCGGCTTCGGCCGCTATGTTGCTGAAACCGAGAAGATCGTTTACGGTCCCCCGTCCATCGCGGAGTATCCGGTCGCTCTGCGCGCCGGCGCGGTGGCTTAGAAACCGCAAGAGCCAAGGAACGGAATGTCGAAAGAAGACGCCATCGAGGTAACCGCAACCGTCGTCGAGCCGCTGCCGAACGCGATGTTCAAGGTGACGCTCGACAACAAGCCGGAGCATCAGGTGCTCGCGCATATTTCCGGGAAGATGCGCAAGCATTTCATCCGAATTCTTCCCGGTGACAAGGTGCTCGTGGAGCTGAGTCCTTACGACCTCACCCGCGGGCGGATCATCTACCGCTACAAGTGAGAGGCAGGCCATGAAAGTCCGCGCGTCCGTGAAGAAGATCTGTACGAAGTGCAAGGTGATCCGTCGCGCCGGTGTGGTGCGGGTCATCTGCGAGAACGCCAAGCACAAGCAGCGGCAAGGCTGATAGGGGCAGGAGAAGGTAATGGCTCGTATTTCTGGCGTCGATCTACCCCCGAACAAGCGCGTGGAGATCGGACTCACGTATATCTTCGGCATCGGCCGGCCGACCTCACAGAAGATCCTCGACACGGCGAAGGTGGGCCCGAACACGCGGGTCAAGGACCTTTCCGAGGACGAGGTCTCCCGCATCCGCAAGACCATCCAGGACGAATACACGGTGGAAGGCGACCTCCGCAAGGACGTGTCGCAGGACATCAAGAGACTCATGGAGATCGGCTGCTATCGCGGGCTTCGTCACCGCCGCGGACTGCCGGTTCGGGGTCAGAGGACCCACACGAACGCCCGCACACGGAAGGGTCCGCGCAAGGGCGCCGTAGCCGGCAAGAAGAAGGCGACGAAGAAGTAGCAGGGATAGGTAGGAGCAGACGATGGCCACGGCGACAGCTGAAGCGAAGGGCAAGAAAAAAGGCCCGAAGAAGGAAAAGAAGAGTATCCCGCACGCCCTCGCGACGGTGCAGGCCTCTTTCAACAACACGATCGTCTCGATCACGGACCCTCAGGGGAACGTCGTCGCCTGGTCGTCGGCCGGCCGCATCGGTTTCAAGGGCTCCCGCAAGGGGACGCCCTTCGCCGCGCAGCTCGCCGCCGGCAACGCGGCCCAGATCGCGCTCGAGCACGGCGTGAGGAGCCTCGACGTGAAGGTGAACGGTCCGGGCGCAGGACGGGAGAGCGCCATCCGCGCGATCGCGGCCGCCGGCATCGACATCCGGTCGATCAAGGACGCCACCCCGATCCCGCACAACGGCTGCCGCCCACGCAAGCGGCGGCGCGTGTAGTCCCGGTCAGGCTTCTGCTAACATAGAGGTTTGCAACCGCGCGGAGGGGTTCGCTCCTCCGCGCTTCCGTGTCGAGCACCGCGACGCCTCGATCGGGCCGAGCGCTCTCACACTTCCGGCCGTCTCGTCGGCCGGCGTCCGTAAACCGGCTCCCGATTCCGGGCCGGGAGGAAGGGCGAATCGCAGGCGACGGAGTCGTTCCGGAGGTCCTTTCCAGTGGCTCGTTACACCCAGTCCGTGTGCCGGCTCTGCCGGCGCGAGGCGATGAAGCTGTTCCTCAAGGGGGACCGCTGCTTCACCAACAAGTGCGCCATCGAGCGCCGGAACTTCCCGCCAGGCCAGCACGGCAAGCGGCGCTCGAAGATCCTGGGCTATGGCATCCAGCTCCGTGAGAAGCAGAAGGTGAAGCGCTTCTACGGGCTCATGGAGAGCCAGTTCCGCCTCACGTTCGAGAAGGCGGAGAGGATGCGCGGCGTCACGGGCGAGAACCTCCTCTCGCTCCTCGAGCGCCGCCTCGACAACGTCGTCCACCGCCTCGGCTTCGCGGCGTCGCGGGCCCAGGCCCGCCAGCTGGTGCGCCACGGCCACGTCCGCGTGAACGGCCGGAAGGTCAACATCCCGAGCTTCGTCGTCGGCGCCGGCGCCACGGTGGGCATCAAGGACAAGAGCCGCACGAACCCGCTCATCGCGGGGGCCGTCGAGACCGCCAAGGGGCGCGGCGTGCCCACCTGGCTGGAGCTGAACGCCGCCGAGTTCCAGGGCAAGGTCATCTCCCTGCCGAAGCGCGTCGACGTCGCCCTGCCGGTGAACGAGAAGCTCATCGTCGAGCTCTACAGCAAGTAGACAGGCCCCAAGACAAGCGGGGCGGCCACGGCCGCCCTCTAACAACGGTCCGTGCGCGCCGCTCAGCGGGTAAGAGACGTCGGGCCGACTGGAGAACCCAAGCATGTTGTGGAAAGGCTTTCAGCGCCCGAACCGACTCGAGGTCGAGGAGGAGAAGGGTAACTACGGCCGGTTCACGGCCCAGCCGCTCGAGCGCGGCTGGGGCACGACCATCGGCAACGCCCTCCGCCGTGTCCTCCTCTCGTCCATCGAGGGGGCCGCGGTCACCGCGGTCAAGATCGAAGGGGTCGAGCACGAGTTCACCGCCGTTCCGGGCGTCGTGGAAGACGTCACGGACATCATCCTGAACCTGAAGGGGCTCGCCATCCGTCTTCACGACGACGGCCCCCGGATGCTCGTGCTCGACGCGAAGACGAAGGGCGACGTCACCGCCGACGCCTTCGAGGACGACGCCCAGCTCGAGATCCTGAACTCCGAGGCCCCGGTGGCCACCCTGGCCGAGGGCGGCCGGCTGCGCCTCGAGGCGACCGTCGGCAAGGGCCGCGGCTACGTCCCGGCCGACCGGAACTTCGACCCCGAAGCCCCCATCGGCACGATCCCGGTCGACTCGGCCCACTCGCCCGTCCGCCGCGTCAACTACCACGTGGAGGCGGCGCGCGTCGGCCAGGCCACCGACTACGACAAGCTCGTGATCGAGGTCTGGACGAACGGCACCATCACCCCCCGCGACGCCGTCGGCGTGGCCGCGCTCCTCCTGCGCGACCACCTCGCCATCTTCGTGAACACCGAGACCGACGACTCCCGCTCCGCGGCGGGCTCCGATATGCCGCAGAGCGAGCTCGACGCCCTGCTCGACACCAACGTCGAGGAGCTCGAGCTCTCCGTGAGGAGCGCCAACTGCCTGAAGAACGCAGGCATCCGCTCCCTCCGGGAGCTGGTCCAGAAGACCGAGAAGGACATGCTCGAGACGAAGAACTTCGGGCGCAAGAGCCTGAACGAGATCAAAGAGATCCTCCGCGAAAAGGGGTTGACCTTCGGCATGAAGCTCGAGACCCCAGCCGGCGCGGGGCGGTGAGGCCAAGTCAATGCAGCACAATCGCGCAGGGCGAAAGCTCGGCAGGACGACGGCCCACCGTCGCTCCCTCTTCCGCAACCAGCTCTCCTCGCTCTTCACCCACGAGCGGATAACCACCACCCTCCCGAAAGCGAAGGACCTCCGTCCTCTCGCCGAGAAGATGGTGACGCTGGGCAAGCGAGGCGGCCTCCATGCCCGCCGTCTGGCGCTCAAGAGCCTGCCGGACCAGGATGCCGTGAAGCGTCTGTTCGACGTGATCGCGCCCCGCTTCAAGGAGCGGACCGGCGGCTACACCCGCATCATGAAGCTCGGCCGCCGGCCGGGCGACGGCGCGGAGATGGCCATCATCGAGTTCATCGACTTCGACTTCGCCTCCCGCCGCGCCGAGAAGGCGGTGGCCGCCAAGGCCGTCGAGAAGAAGAAGGAGTCGCTCCTCGAGAAGGCCAAGCGCCTCGTCACCGGAAAGTCGGCCGAGGAGAAGAAGGACGAGAAGGACGAGAAGGCCGAGACGGCCGAAGGCGACGCGAAGCCGAAGGCCCCGAAGAAGGCCAAGCCCGCCAAGGCCGCCAAGGCCGAGAAGGGCGAGGCCGAGAAGGTCGCCAAGACCGTCAAGGCTCCGAAGACCCCCCGCGCGGGCGGCGCCAAGGGAACGACCCGAGCCACGCCCCGCAAGGTGGGCGGCGGCTAGCTAGCCGCCGATCGCTCCGCGATCTACGCCGGGGCGGCTAGCTGAACTGTTCTGTTCGGGGGGCACAGCTGACGCTGTCCCCCCCGATTCCCCCCTCCTGATCCCCCCAAAGGAATCGCTCCTGAAGACCCGCTCGAGGAGCGGCTTCGATGCCGAGCTGATTGCTCAGACATGCTCCTAACCCATTTCGTTTCCCGTCTCGGGAATCGAGGGCTCCGGGAAACCGGAGCCTTTTTCCATTCCGGGGTTATTCTCCGGCGCCGGAGGGTAGCTCATGACCGTCGCCACCGCCGCCGTGCCGGCGATTCCCCCGGTGTCCCTGCTCGGCCCGGACGAGCGAGACATCGCCGAGAGCGTCTACGACTTCGCCAAAGAGACGATCGCGCCCCGGTCCCTCGACATGGACCGCGCGAACGTGATGGACCGGGAGCTGATCCAGAAGTTCTTCGAGCTCGATCTGATGGGGATCGAGATACCGCAGGAGCATGGCGGGCTCGGCCTCAACTTCGCCACGTCCATCGCCGTCATCGAGGCGCTCGCCCGCGTGGACGCCGCTTGCGCGGTGCTCGTGGACGTGCAGAACACCCTGGTGAACAACGCTCTCCTCCGGTGGGGCTCGCCGTCGCTGCAGAAGAGGTACTTCCCCCAGCTCGCGAAGGAGAAGGTGGCCTCGTACGCCCTTTCGGAGGCGGGCTCCGGCTCCGACGCCTTCGCGCTCGCGACGACCGCCGAGAAGAAGGGCGATCGCTATCTCCTGAACGGCGGGAAGCTCTGGATCACGAACGGCCTAGAGGCCGAGCTCTTCCTCGTCTTCGCGAACGTCGACAGGAGCAAGGGCTACAAGGGGATCACCGCCTTCTTCGTCGAATCGGCCTGGAAGGGTTTCTCGAAGGGGAAGAAGGAAGACAAGATGGGGATCCGGGCGTCGTCCACCCTGGCGCTCTCGTTCGAGGACCTCGAGGTGCCGGAGGAGAACGTGGTCGGGACGGTGGGCGAGGGGTACAAGATCGCCATCGAGACGCTGAACGAGGGGCGGATCGGGATCGGCGCCCAGATGATCGGCGTCGCGCGCGCGGCGCTCGACTACTCGGCGAGCTACGTGAAAGAGCGCAAGCAGTTCGGCAAGGCGATCTCCGAGTTCCAGGCCGTGCAGCACGAGCTCGCCCGGATGGACATGGAGCTCGAGTGCGCGCGCCTCGCGGTGTACAACGCGGCCCGCCTGAAAGAGGGCGGTCACCCGTTCGTGCGCGAGGCGGCCATCGCGAAGCTGAAGGCCTCCGAGGTGGCGGAGATGTGCACGTCGAAGGGGCTCGAGCTCCTCGGCGGATACGGCTACGTTAAGGACTACCCGCTGGAGAAGCTCTATCGGGACGCGAAGATCGGCAAGATCTACGAGGGGACGTCGTTCATGCAGCTCAACACGATCGCGAAGGACATCCTGAAGCGCTGACCGTGAGCGCCGCCGAGGGGAGCCTCAAGCGGGAGATCGGAGTCTGGCAGGGGACGGCCCTCAACATCATCGACATGGTGGGGATCGGGCCGTTCGTCACGCTGCCCCTGATCCTCGCGGCGATGGGGGGCGGCCGGGCGCTCGGCGCGTGGATCCTCGGCGCGCTCCTCGCCATCTGCGACGGGCTCGTCACCGCCGAGCTCTCGGCGTCGATGCCGAAGGCCGGCGGCTCGTACGCGTTCCTTCGTGAGGCGTACGGACCGCTGCGCTGGGGGAGGCTCATCTCGTTCCTGTTCCTCTTCCAGATCATCTTCTCGGCGCCGCTCTCCATCGCGTCCGGCGCCATCGGCTTCGCGCGCTACCTCAAGTTCATCGCGCCCGACATCCCGCTTCGCGATCCCGTCCTGGCGTCGATCCTCTGCGTTCTCGTCACACTCCTCCTGTTCCGGCGGATCGGGGCGATCGGGAAGCTGTCGATCGTCCTCTGGGTGGGCGTCCTCCTCACGATGGGGATCGTCATCATCATGGGGCTGCCGCACATCAAGCTGGAGGCGCTCCGCTTCTGGGACGCCCCCGTCTTCGGGGCCCCGGAAGGGCTCTTCGGCGGCCTCGGCGCGGCGCTCCTGATAGCCGTCTACGACTACCTCGGCTACTACAACATCTGCTACATCGCCGAGGAGGTCGTCGAGCCGACGAAGACGATCCCGCGGGTCATCGTCCTCTCCATCGCCGTGGTGGCGATCCTCTACATCCTGATGAACGTCTGCGTCATCTCCGTCCTGCCGATGGAGCAGGCGATGACGTCGAAGTCGACGGTGTCCGACTACGTCGCCGTGGTGGGAGGGAAGCCGCTGGCGCAGGTCGTCACCGTGCTGATCCTCTGGACCGCCTTCGCCTCGGTCTTCTCGCTCTTCCTCGGCTACTCGCGGATCCTCTTCGCGGCGGCGCGAGACGGCAACTTCTTCAAGATCTTCGCCCGCCTGCATCCGACGGAGGGCTACCCGGTCGCGGCGCTCGTGGCGCTCGGCACCGTCGCGGCGCTCTTCTCGTTCCTGGACCTCAAGGTCGTGGTGCGCGCGATCATCTCGATCCGCGCCATCATCCCGTTCATGGCCCAGATCGCCGGGGCGCTCATCCTGAGGAAGACCCAGCCCGGGCTGGTCCGTCCGTTCCGGATGTGGCTCTACCCGTTGCCGGCATTCGTCGCGCTCCTGCTCTGGGGCTCCATCCTCTTCACCGACGACAAGAAGGGCTTCTCCTGGACCGGGCTGATCGTCATCGCCGCGGGCACGATCGCCTATCTCATCCGCTCGCGTGTCGCCCGGGAATGGCCCTGGAGCGCCCCGACCGCCGCATGATGCGGCACTTTTGGTAATATCCGCCGTCCCGCCGGTTCTGGCGACGTACCCAAGTGGTTAAGGGAAGGCTCTGCAAAAGCCTCATTCGTCGGTTCGACCCCGACCGTCGCCTCCATTTCCGCCCCACCCCTCCGGTCCCCCCCGCTATCATTCGGGCCGCTCGCCGGAGTGGCGGAATGGCAGACGCAGGGGACTTAAAATCCCCAGGCTTCACGGCCGTGCGGGTTCGAGTCCCGCCTCCGGCACCAGATCAACAGCATGCTCGAAGACGATCAGCTTCGCGCCCTCGAAGGCGCACTCGGCCACGACTTCGCCGATCGTTCGCTCCTCGAGCGGGCGCTGACGCATTCGTCCTTCGCGAACGAGGAGCCCCGCGACGCGAACGTGAGGGACAACGAGACGCTCGAGTTCCTGGGGGACAGCATCCTCGGATTCCTCGTGGCGGAGCAGCTCTTCGAGGCCTACCCGGATTTCCGCGAGGGGGCGCTCTCGAAGGCGCGGTCGCACCTCGTGTCGGAGGGCCATTTCGCCGCCAAGGCGCGCGAGCTCGACCTCGGGAACGTGCTGCGGCTCGCCGCCGGAGAGTCGCGATCGGGCGGGCGGGTCCGCGACTCCCTCCTGGCCGACGCCTTCGAGGCCGTCTTCGCGGCTGTCTACCTGGACGCCGGCCTCGACAAGACCCGGGCGCTGATCCGCGCCCTTTTCGCGGCCGACATCGCGCGGCTCGACCCGGGAGATCTCTCCTTCCACGACCACAAGACGGTCCTCCAGGAGCTCGCCCAGGGCGAGGGAAAGGAGCTTCCCGTCTACCGCCTCGTCGAGGAGAGCGGACCCGATCACGCCAAGCGCTTCGTCTACGAGGTCGACTTCGCCGGCGAGATGAAGGCGACGGGTCTCGGGGCGTCGAAGAAGCAGGCTCAGCGCCAGGCCGCCAAGGCGCTGCTCGCCATGCGGATGGCGCGGTCCCGCTCGTGAGCTAGCCCTTCGTCAGGTCCACCTTCAGGAGCACCCAGCCCTTCATCGCCTCCACGACCCTCGGGTCGTTGAAGGTCTTGTGGTCGAGCTCCTTGCAGGGGATGCACCAGTCGGCATAGAAGTCGATCATCACGGGCTTCTTCTGGGCCCGTGCCGCCTCGAGTGCGGAGTCGGAGAACTTCTCGAACACGAGCTCGGACTTCGACTTCTCGGGGAGGGCGAACACCGCTCCGGTCGCGAAGAGGGCCAGGGCGAACGCGATCTTCAGGCCGCGGAACCAGGCCAGCGCGTGGCCGCTCTTCTCGAAGAAGAGGAAGTAGACGCCGCCGGCAAGGAGCGGCGCGGCGACGCCGAGGTCATAGACGCGGTCCGAGAGGAGGGGCCTCAGGAAATGAACGGCCAGCGCCACGAGCGCGAAGCCGAAGAGCTTCTTGATCGCCACCATCCACTCACCGGAGCGCGGCAGCTTCTTAAGGCTCCCCGAGGCCATCCCCAGCACGAGGTACGGCACGCCGAGCCCCATCGCGAGCGTGAAGAAGAGCCCGAAGCCGAGAAGGGCGGAGCCCTTCGCGGCGACGTACGTGAGGAGCGAGAGGACGAACGGCCCGATGCAGGGCGCGGCCACGAACCCGACGAAGAGGCCCATCGTGAGCGCTCCGAGGCCTCCCGATTTCGAGCCGGTCCGGTCGGTGATGAAGTGCGGGGCCTGGATCTCGAAGAGGCCGAACATGGAGAGCGCGAGGGCGAGGACGACCGCCGAGACGCCGACGAGGACCGCGGGCTTCTGGAGCCAGGAACCGAAGAGCGATCCGGAGAGCGCCGCGAAGACGCCGAGCGCGGAGTAGGTCACGCTCATGCCGAGGACGTAGAGGGCCGCCAGCGGAAACGTCTTCCCGGACCCCTGCTTGCTGAAGAAGCCGATGGTGATCGGGATGAGCGGGTAGACGCACGGGGTGAGGTTCAGCGCCAGCCCGGACAGGAAGACGATGGCCAGGATGAGCGGAAGCGACTTGCCCGCGAAGAGGTCGCCTGCCGCCTCGGCGCTCTTCACCCCCTTCGTGTAGGCAAGGAAGGACTCGGGCGGCTCGAAGCCGAGGACGCGATTGCCCACCTCTTTGCCGTCGCCGTCGAGGAAGACGAGCGTCGGAACGCCCTTGACCTTGAATCGTTCGCGAAGAGCCGAGGCCGCGAGGTCTCCCGAGCCCGGAGGGGATACCGCGCCAGCGTCGCCGGCCTTCGAGGCGGGGGCCGATCCCGTTCCCCCGGCGCCTCCGAAGAGGTCCCCGTTTCGAGCGGTGACCGGAGTGCCTGGCGGCGCGACGTCGATCGTCAGCGTGGCCTGGATCTTCGTCGGGGCCAGGCACTGAGCGTCGTTGCAGGGCTGATAGCCCAGCGTCGCGACGATGGTCCGCGGACCGGCCACGGCCTTCTCGTCGACGGTGCCGTCGATCCGGATGGCGGTCTTCCCTTCGTACACCGCGAGCGGCGAATCGGAGAACGCGAACTTCCTCTCGTGGTGCGCCGGGTAGACCGGTGTCGAGAAGGCGAGCCCTGCCGTCCCGTCGCCGTTCTCGATCGAGGCTTCCGTGGGGATCAGGTAGTCTTCCTTGGGCTTGTGGCTGTTGACGTGCCAGCCGGCCTGGATGTCGGCCACCAGGGCGAGTCGGAACGGCTTGCCCGCCACCAGCTTGTCGCCGTCGGCGAGGAGCGTCGGTTTGATCACGGCCGACGAGAGCGGCACCGCGGGTTGCGCGATGCCGGTGCGGGCCGCGACGAGGAGCGCGAGCGCGGCCAGGCTTCTCCGGATGGCGGTTCTCACGGTGCCTCCGGGCGGATCACCTTCAGGAGCTCCGCGGCCTCCGCGAAGCGCGGCGAGCTGGGATAGGTCTTCTGGAACTCCTCGAGGCGCCGGATCGCCTGGTCCTTCCGGCCGCGCGCCAGCTCCACGTCGGCCATCCGGAGCTGCGCCCGCTCGTGAAGAACGGGATCCTTCCCGATCTTGATCAGGAGCTCGAGGTCTTTCGCCGCCTCCTCGACGCGCTTCGAGTCGAGCTTGATCGACGCGAGGTAGGCGAGGCTCTGCTCCTTGATCTCGGGCTTCGTCGTGGAGACGTCGACGAGCCGCTGGAACCGCGTCTCGGCCAGGGGGTCTCCGCCGCGCTTGAACGTCTCCCGCGCCACGTCGAAGACCAGCTCCTGGTTGGCCGGGTTCTTCGCCTCCTCGTCGAGCTTCCGGCGGTAGTCGCCCCAGCTCCTCTCGGTCTGCGAGAACGTCTGGAACCAGCTCGTCTGGCTGGTCTGGCCCATCTGGAAGCCGCTCAGGAGGAGGTCAGGCGTGGTCACCACCCAGGCGGGCACCGTGGCCACTCCGAACTTCGCCGACAGCCGCTGCCCGTCCGCGGACGAGCGGACGAGCCTCAGGGCCACCTTGTCGCGCATGAAGGAGAAGAACGACGTCGACGGGACGATGAGCGCTTCCATCCGCTGGCAGCCGCCGCAGTTGTTGTCGACGAACTCGATGAGGATCCGGCCGTTCGGGATCTTCTTCGCGGCGGCCAGCGCCTCGTCCCAGGTGCTGACCCACGGCACCTCGTACCCCGCCGGGGCCGCTTCTGCCGACCCTTTCCCGGGAGGGACCGGTTTTTCCTGGAGAGCTGCCGCCAGCAGGAGAGATGTGAGAATCATGAGGTCCTTTCGGGCTCGGCCAGGTCTGGCCGGTTTCGGATTTGACTATTCTAGTCGCGCCACTTATAACCTCGGCGCGTTCAGGTTCGCCGTGCCGCAAAGAGCATGCCCGCCTGAACGCGCCGGAAGAGTGTTGGTGCGAGGCCCAGGTAGCTCAGTTGGTAGAGCACGCGCCTGAAAAGCGCGGTGTCGACGGTTCAATTCCGCCCCTGGGCACCATCTTTCTCCCTTTCCAATAGACTCCGCTCGAAGGGTTAGGTGTCATTGTGGCCGTTCTGAAAGTCGCCAAGCTGGGCTCGGCGATCCTACGCAAGCGGGCCTCGGAGATCGAGACGAGCGATCTGAAGAAGGGCCGTCTCAAGGGCTTCTTCGAGGACATGATGGAGACGATGCTGGAGTACAACGGCACCGGGCTAGCCGCGCCGCAGGTGAATACCGGCCTCCGGATCGTTCTCTACGAGGTTCAGCCCGCCCGCCGCTCGAAGGGGCTCGAGGTGCCGCCCACCATTCTCGTGAACCCGAGCTTCGAGGTGATCGACCCGACCGAGGACGAGGACTTCGAGGCGTGCCTCTCCGTGCCGTTCCTGGCCGCGAAGGTGCCCCGCCCGAAGAAGATCCGCGTCCGGGCGCTGTCGCCGATCGGGAAGATCGTGGAGTTCGTCGCGGAGGACTTCCACGCCCGCGTCGTCCTCCACGAGAGCGACCACCTCGACGGCGTCGTCTACCTCGACCGCGTCAAGGATCGGACGTCCATCCGCTACACCGTCGATTTCTAGCCCATGGACGCCGCGGAGAAGCGCGCCCTGATGCTCCTGAAGTATCGGGCCGTCTGCATCTGCAACACGATCCGGTATCCCCGGGTGAAGGAAGCGATCGATGCCGGAGCGCGCAGCGTCGAGGACGTGGCGCGGGCGACGGGCTGCACGACGGGGGAGTGCCGCGGGGAGCGCTGCGTCCCGGTCATCGAGCTGATCCTGAAAGAGTGTGGCGGCTAGCGCCGCGAGAGCGCGAGCGCCGCGACGAAGAAGAGCGTTCCGAGCAGGATGATCGCCGCGCCGGAGGCGATGTCGAGGAGGACCGAAAGGGCGAGCCCGCCCAGGACGGTCGTGAGGGAGATCGAGATCGAGCCGAGGAGGAAGGCCGGCCAGCGGGCCGACAGCGTCTTCGCGGTCGCCCCCGGCAGCACCAGCAGCGCGGACGCAAGGAGGATCCCCACCACCTTCAGCGCCACGACGACGGTGACCCCGACGAGGACCAGCAGCAGAAGGCGGATGGCGCCGACGTTCACGCCGGCCGCCGCGGCGCCGTCCTCATCCACCGAGCTCAGGAGGAGAGGGCGGAACCAGTAGGCGACGGTGACGAGGATGAGGCCGGTCGCGACGGCGAGGACGACGAGATCGGTCCGGTCCACCGTCAGGATGTTCCCGAACATCAGCCCGAAGAGGTCGACGTTCGACTTCAGGAATCCGATGGCGACCACGCCGGACGCCATCGCGGCGACGGTGAAGACGCCGACGGCCGTGTCCTCGGTGACCTGGCCGCCTCGCGACGCTCGGGCGGTGGCGAGCGCGACGAGGAGCGCGGCGGCGAGGCCGCCCGCGTTCGGCGGAAGTCCCAGCAGCGTGGCGATGGCCACACCCCCGAACGCCGCATGCGCCACGCCCGACCCGGCGAAGGCGAGGCGGCGGAGGACGACGAAGAACGAAAGCGTGCCGCAGAGCACGGCCGTCACCGCGCCCGCGAGGAGCGCGCGCTGGAAGAACGAGAAGCCGAGGAACGAAGCGAGGTCCGAGAGGGGAGTCACGGGGCTCGAAGTGTAACTTCCGTGGCGGCGAGGGCTTTCCGGCCGCTCGCCGATGACCTTCGCGGGCGAGGTCCTGACGTAGAATCGAGTGTTGTGAAGACCTTCACAAGCTTCCGAGGTGTCCATGGCTAAAGACCCCCTGTCGCTGCCGACGGCGAGGATCTCGCCCCCGATCGCTCCGGGCGTCCCCTCGACGTCCGGCGCCGACTTCCTGACGACCCGGCTCGACGCCCTCGTCCAGTGGAGCCAGTCGAACTCCCTCTGGCCGTTTCCGTTCGGAACCGCGTGCTGTGCCATCGAGTTCATGTCGGTCGTCTCCTCGCACTACGACCTCGCCCGCTTCGGCGCCGAGGTCGTGAGGTTCTCGCCGCGCCAGGCCGACCTCCTCATCGTGGCCGGCACCGTCACCGACAAGCTCGCCCCGGTGCTCCGGAAGATCTACGACCAGATGTCCGAGCCGAAATGGGTCGTCTCGATGGGCGTCTGCGCCTGCACCGGCGGCTTCTACCGCGCCTATCACGTGGTGCAGGGGATCGACGAGGTCGTCCCGGTCGACGTCTACGTCGCGGGCTGCCCGCCCACCCCCGAGAACCTCATCCACGGCATCATCGAGCTCCAGAAGAAGATCCAGTCGGGCGAGCTGGCCCGCCACCGCGAGAGCAAGACGTTCGTCCCGATCCGAGTGGGCCAGGATCCTCCGAACATCCCCGCGTATTCGCAGTCCGTGATGGCTCCTCATCGCTCCCGCCATCACGAGTTCCCGGAGATGGCCGAGACCGCGGAGTCCGACGGCGCCAAGCCGGACGAGAGGAAGCCGTCGTGAGCGCGACACTGGCTCCCGCCTCAACGCTCATCCCTGTCCTCGACCGGCGCTTCGCGGGCCGCGTGACCGTGGAAGAGAGGCCGGCAGCGGACATCGCCACGATCCGGGTCGACGCTACGTCCCTCACCGAGGTCTCGCGGTTCCTGAGGGACGACCCCTCGGCGGGGTACGACCTCTTGCTCGACCTGGTCGCCGTGGGCCGCCTGAAGCTCGCGCCGAAGGAGAAGAACGGGCGTTTCCAGGCGAACTACATCCTCTACTCGACGAAGCGGAACGAGCACCTCCGCATCCGCGTGAACCTCCCGGAGAAAGAGCCGAGCGTCGACAGCCTCGTCCCCGTGTGGCCCGGCGCCAACTGGTTCGAGCGCGAGGCGTGGGACCTGATGGGGATCGACTTCAAGGGCCATCCGAGCCAGAAGCGCTTGCTCACGCACAACGGCTTTGTCGGGCACGCTCTCCGGAAAGACTACGAGGCCGGCCAGCGCTGGCTCTGCACCGAGGAGGACGTCCTCCAGACCTCCCTCGCGGCCAAGACCGACGCCGAGGAAGACGTCTTCGAGACGATGACGCTGAACTTCGGGCCGTCCCACCCCGCCACCCACGGCACGCTCCGGGTCGTGATGCGCGTGGACGGCGAGACGATCATCGCGGCCGAGGGGGAGTGCGGCTACCTCCACCGCTGCTTCGAGAAGATGTCGGAGTCGCACACCTTCTCGCAGGTCATCCCCTACACCGACCGGCTCAACTACTGCTCGCCCATGATCAATGGCAACGGCTATGCCCGCGCCATCGAGCAGATGCTCGGCGTGGAGATCCCGCCGCGCGCGAAGGCGGTGCGGACCATCCTCTCGGAGTTCAGCCGGATCATGGATCACCTGGTCTGCATCGGCGCGAACATGGTCGACCTCGGCGCGCTGACGAACTTCTGGTACGGCTTCCAGGCGCGCGAGGAGATCTACGGCCTCCTCGAGGCGTGCTGCGGCGCGCGGCTCACCTCGTCCTACGCGCGGATCGGCGGCCTGTCGAACGATGTTCCCTCGAACTTCGTCGGGTGGTCCCGGGCGCTCCTGCCGAAGATCCAGGAGCAGGTCAACCAGCTCGACGGGCTCATCTCCCGGAACAAGATCGCGCACAAGAGGATGCGCGGCAGCGGCATCGTCACGAAGGAGCAGGCGCTCGCCTGGGGCTTCACCGGGCCGTGCCTCCGCGCCTCCGGCGTCGCGTACGACGTCCGGAAGGACAAGCCGTACGAGTGCTACGCCGACGTCGACTTCGACGTCCCCGTGATGCTCGAGGGCGACAATTACGCCCGCTACTTCGTCCGGATGGAGGAGATGCGCCAGTCGATGCGGATCATCGACCAGCTGCTGA
>Ga0154020_10002384_pt1 | contig 22906 bp, 20 predicted proteins | sample Klosneuvirus_201_FD_109709 | JGI IMG/M metagenome (GOLD analysis project Ga0154020, IMG submission 109709) | Active sludge microbial communities from wastewater, Klosterneuburg, Austria - Klosneuvirus_20160825_MG | ecosystem: Engineered > WWTP > Aerobic digester > Activated sludge | place...
CTTGCGCCCGCAACTGCTGGCAAAAATACTCAATCAACGGCGCGGCCACCTCTGGCCTGGCCGCGGCCACAAAATCTGGGCGGCGGCCTTTGCGCGCCTCGCCATACAAAGTGAACTGAGACACCACCAACGCCGCGCCGCCCACATCAATCAACGAGCGGTCAAACCCCGATGAGCCGTCCTCGGCCTCAAACACCCGCAACGTGGCGATCTTTTTTGCCAGCCAGTCGGCTTGTTCGCGGGCATCGGTGTGCGTAACACCCACCAGCAACACCACCCCGCGCCCAATTTTGCCGACCACGGCGCCATCCACCGCCACTTGCGCCCGAGTCACGCGCTGCAAAACAACTTTCATTTGCCGCCCATGCTACACTCTTTTGATATGAACACTGAACTGGAAAATGCCCGCCTTGTGGCGGTGGAACTGGCCCGCGGCGCGGGTCGCATTTTGATGGATGGCCTTAAGACCATGAACGCCGACGCGCGGGTAGATTTCAAATCCAGCGCGGTTGACCCAGTGACCGAGTTTGACCGCAAGAGCGAAGATTTTATTGTGAGCCAAATTCGCGCGAACTTTCCCAGCCATGCCATCGTGGGCGAGGAAGGCGGCGAGTACGCCATCAACAAAAACAGCAGCCACAAATGGTTTGTGGACCCGCTGGATGGCACGGTGAATTTTGCGCACGGCGTGCCGCATTTTTCGGTCTCGCTGGGTTTGCTGGTGGATGGCGTTCCGGCCATGGGCGTGGTGTACAACCCGTGCATAGATGAAATGTTCAGCGCCACGCTGGGCGGCGGCGCAACGCTAAACGGGCGGCCTGTGCGCGTGTCTGGCACCAGCATCCTTCAGCGCAGCCTGCTGGCCACCGGTTTCCCCTACGACCGCCAGACCAGCGAGGTGAACAACTTTCAGAACTTCATCAACTTTAAGCGCAATTGCCAGGCCGTGCGCCGGTTTGGCAGCGCCGCGCTGGATATTTGCATGGTGGCTTGCGGGCGGTTTGATGGCTACTGGGAGTTAAAAATTAACCCGCACGATATTGCCGCCGCCACCGTGATTCTGCGCGAGGCGGGCGGCCTGGCGACAGATTTCTCTGGCAACGATGCCATGTTTGCCACAAAACAAGCGGTGGTTAGCAATGGCCTCATCCACCAGGATATGCTGCGCGTCATCGCGATGAAATAAAAAAAGAGGGCAGTAAATAGCCCTCTTTCACCTTCCACGCACGCGAACCTCCCCCCTTCACGGGATCTCGCGTTTTAAAACACTATTTTCAATGGATAGCGGCCCCGCGCCGCGGATGACCAGCGCAAGACAACCCAGCAAAAGCAACAATTCGGTGCGCATGGCGTTCCAGCCGTTGGGCAAACCCAGCGTGAGCAATCCCTGCTGGCCGCCCAGCCGCGCGGCCAGAATCGCCACAACCATATCGCCAATGAGCAACAGGCTAAAGAAGCGCGTGCCGATGCCCAGCAAAATGCACAGCCCGCCAATCAGCTCCAGAAACGTGATAAACGGCCCGGTGATGCCCGGCGCGGGAATGCCAAGCTGGGTAAAGAACGGCACAGCAAAGTTGCTCAACTTGCTCCACCCTGCGAATAAAAAGGTCAGCCCAACGCCAATGCGCAACAAAACCGGCACCCAGCTTCCATCGCCTTTTCCAAAAATTTTCCCAACCATGATATTTGCCTCCTGAGTAAAACTTGCGCGCCCACCCTTGTGTGCGCCTCTTGTTTGTAATAACGCGCAAATATCTAGTTTTGGATGTGTGTGGTTAAAAAGCCATGCGATTGAAATCGCGCCTGGCGGGCATTCTGCCGAGTGTCGGCCTGCGCCGACACGGGTTGCGTCCGCGCAGGCGGACGCTCAGCCAAAGGCTCACAAGGCGCGATTTCAATCGCAAAGCATGTCAAGAATGCCCGTCATTCCCGCGAACGCGGGGAATGACGATCTTGGCTTGTGCGCAAGCCCTGTTTTTTATTTCTCTGCGGGGAAAGAAAAATTTACGCCGGCTGGCTGTTGAGCGCACCTGGGCCGGTGGGGCCGGGGCTGCCGCCGGCGGGCTCCACCGTAATGCCAAAACGGATGTACTGGCCCAGCGGCTTGCTCCCGCTCACTGCAACCCACTCATCAGAATTTCTCACCTGAAAGATCGCGCCAGAATCGCGCGTGCCATCGGGGTTCACCAGCCAAAGTTGATACGCCTGATCTGCGGGCAAGGCGGGCAGGGCGCGGGCTTCCAGCACGCCGGTTTTGGTATCGGGCTTAAAACGCAAGGTGCCGCTGGCTTGCGGGGCGGCGGGCCGCCCAAACATGGGCAATTGCGCCGCAGCCGGGTCTGCGGCCAACTGCTGGGCCATCTGCCTGTTTTGCAGCGCGGCGGCAAACTGGCCGATGGGACCCGCAAGGGCGATGAGCGCGACGGCCAACACAAGCGCCATCCCAGCAAAGGCAACGCCCCTGCGTGGCGCGGCCCAGCCCTGCGCCAAACGCGCCCAAAGCGAAGGCCGCGCCGGGGCAGGTTGAATCTTTTGCAGCAACGCCGCCCGAATTTGCGGCGGCGGTCTGCGCAACGGGGCGGCAGCAAGCAGCCCCGCGCTCACCGGCGCGAAGCTTGCGCAGTATTCCGCGCACGGCTGGCAGGCCGCCACGTGCCTTTCAAACGCGGCGCGTTCATCGGCGCTCAACGCGCCAAGGGCATAGGCGCCCGCGTTGGCGCGGACATCTTCGCAACTCATCTCAATCACTGTGTTTATCACCGTGTTCATTTTGAATAACGCAAAAAAAGGCCTAATCAGATGTAAAAATGGCGCGGAGTTTTTCCATGGCCAGGCGCATCCGGGTTTTGATGGTGCCCAGCGGCGCGCCAAGATGCGCCGAAATATCCGACTGGCTGAGGCCGTGATAAAACGCCAGTTGCACCACCTCGTGTTGTTCCTTTGGCAGCGTGTCAAAAGCGCGCTTCAGGTCGCGCCAGCGCAACTCATCGGCCTGGGTCACATCCGCAATTTCGGGAAAATTGTCCTCGTCAATTGAATCGGTCACATGCCCGCCCGCGCTTTTTTCGCGCCGCAGCCGGTCAATGGCCATGTTGCGGGTCATGGTCAACAGCCAGGAGGCAAAATGGCCGGTCTCGTAGCGGTATGTTTCTGGTTTTTGCCACACCCGCAAAAAAACATCCTGCGTCACTTCCTGCGCGGTCATGTTCTCGCCCACAATCATCACCGCCAGAGAGTACACCCGCGCCCCGTAATCGTCATACAGCGCGGCCAGTGCCCCTGCATCCTTGCGCATAATGCGCGCCAGCAGCTCGCGCTCTGGCGCAGGGGCCGCGCTGGCAGATGGGGCGGCAAGGACATTGGACTGCATGTGCGAGAGGCTTTTGGGGCAAGCGCCAAATTTCTCTTGATTTTATGATTCGGCTTCGTGCGTGGGCACAGGCCGCGCCTCAAAGTGGGTGGCCAGCACAAGGCAGGTGGTGGGGGCGCTGGCCGCAGAAATATCATGAATAATTTGATCCAGCCGCGCCACACTGGAGGCGATCACCTTTAGCACAATCCCGTTGTCGCCGGTGATGCGATGACTTTCCAAAATTTCGGGGATCGCCACCGCAATGGCCGAGACCTGCTCGGCCTCGCGGATGGTGGCGGCCTTCACCAAAATAATCGCCATGATGGGATAGCCCAGCTTGTAGGTGTTTACTTTGGCATGGTAGCCGATGATGATGCCTGCATCTTCCAGGGCGCGCACCCGCGCCGCAACCGCCGTTTGCGAAAGATGCACCCTGCGCCCCACTTCGCTCAGCGAGATGCGCGCATCTTCCTGCAAAAGCTGCAAAATCTCGCGATCTGTTCCGTCTAATGGGTGCTGTTCCGGGTGCGGGTTGATTTTCAAACCGTCGGCGTTTGTTTGCGATGAATTTGTGTGTTTCATGCCATTTTTTAACGAACTTTCAATGCCCCATCATACGCGAACCGGTTTATCATGTTTCCTTTCTGTGAGCCTGCTCAGGTCGCTTTTCGGAACAGCAAAGCGCTGGCATTGGGGCTTGCAGAGTGAGACATGAAGAGTCCTTCTCTCTCAACCGCGAAGGCTGAAGAGCCTTCTAAACTCCGGGCGGTGGATGCGGCAACGCAGCCATCGCCCGGAACCCCATCCAGCAAAATACTTCTTGCCCTGCTGGCGGTATACACCATCTGGGGCAGCACCTATTTGGGCATTCGTTTTGCGCTGGAAAGTTTTCCGCCGCTCTTGATGATTGGAGCGCGGTTTATCGTAGCTGGCCTCATCCTGCTGGTCATCGTCCGCGCCCGCGGCGAGGCCATGCCCACCCGCAAAGAATGGCTGCACTCGGCGTTTGCGGGTCTGCTCATGCTGGGCGGCGGCACCGGCTTCACCGCGCTGGCCGAGCAATTCATCCCATCCAGTTTGTCGGCCACCATCGTCACCGTTTCGCCCATCATGGCGGCGGTCATTGCGGGCATTTTTGGGATGTGGCCGCGCCGCGCCGAGTGGCTGGGCATCCTCATCGGCTTTGCGGGCGCGTTTTTGCTCACTTTTGACCCCAGCGCGCAGGCCAACCCGGCTGGCATCGCCCTGCAACTCACCGGCTCAATCTTCTGGACGCTCGGCTCCATTTTGTCCGCGCGAAAGCTCACCCTGCCCAAAGGCGGCATGACCAGCGCGGCGCAAATGCTGGCGGGCGGCGTTTTGGTTTTGCTGATTGGTTTCGCCCGCGGCGAGGCCATCACCAAAGAGATTGTGCCGGTGGCGGTGGCCGCCTGGGTTTATCTTGTTATTTTTGGCAGCATCGTCGCCTATTCGGCCTACGTCTTTTTGCTCAAGCACACCCGGCCCGCGCTGGCAACCAGCTATGCCTATGTCAACCCAATCGTGGCGGTGGGGCTGGGCGCTGTGCTCGGCGGAGAAGCCATCAGCCCAGCCCGCGTGGCGGCCATGGCCGTGATTTTGGTGGGTGTGGCTTTCCTCACCCGCGCCAGAATGCAAGGAAGCTAGGGGCAGGAAAGCTGAGAGTTATAGTTGAGAGTTATAGTAGGTGTGCCGAGATTTTTCGTGCCTACAACCTATAACTACAACTAAAAATGCAAGCAGATCAACCTTTTGATTGTCCCGGCAATTACATTAGCCCCGACCCCAACACATTGCTCAAGTGCTCCAAATGCGAGCGCAAACTGGCCGCCAAAGATGCGCAGCGCACCCCCACCGGGTATGTGTGCCCGTATTTCGTAAAGGCTCGCGTGGCAACGTTTTACAGCGCCAACGCCGGGCATTACGCGGTGGCGGGCATCATCTCGCTGGTGTGCGGGGCGCTGCTGGGGGTGTTGCTCAATCTGGTCTCGCGCATTGGCATTTTTAGCTTGATGATTATGCTGATTGGCGCGCCAGCCGCTGGCGGCGTCATTGCCGAGCTGGTTCGGCGGGTTTTGCGCAAAATGGGCAACGCGCGGGGTCAATACATTTGGCTGGTTGGCGCAGTGGGCATCGCGCTGGGCGCGGCATATTTCAACATTTTGCCCGCGCTGGCGCAGTTTTTGCGCGGGTCGCCCAGCGCCATTTTTGCGCTCATTCCGCTGGTGGGGCTTGGCCTGGCCATCAGCGCGTTTATTGCGCGGACCAGGTTGTGACTGGGCTTACGAACAAATCCAGATCGTCATTCCCGCGTGCGCGGGGATGACGGACATCCTTTCAATTATTTGACTAGATTTACGCAAAGCGCGTTATTCAAGGCAAAAGTAAGCCTGTCACCGCATGACATATCATCGTTTTTCGAGTGATTAGATTAAGCTTTGCGTAAGTCCAGTTCTAAAAACGCAGTATGCCTGCCTAGTGCGCCAAGCTGGCGAGATATTTCTCGGCCTCCAGCGCGGCGGCACAGCCAAACCCGGCGCTGGTGATGGCCTGTTTGAAGCGGTTATCGTGCACCTCGCCCGCGGCAAACACGCCTTTTACGCTGGTGTGCAAGTGGCGGTTCACCACCAAATAGCCGTGATCGTCCATCACCAGCTGGTCTTTGAACAAATCGGTGTTGGGCTGGTGTCCCACAAAAACAAACAGGCCATCTACCGGGGTGATGGTTTTCTCGCCGGTCTTTACGTTCTTCAAGGCCACCTCGGCCACTTTGCCATCTGTGCTGATAATGCGCTCCACAACCGTGTCCATCACAGTTGAGATTTTGTCGTTTTCCCTCACATATTTTTGCAGCGTTGGCCCCCCGCGGAAGGAATCGCGGCGATGCACAATACGCACCCGCCTGCCAAATTTGGTGAGAAACAGCGCTTCTTGCAAAGCGCTATCGCCGCCGCCCACAACCATGATCTCTTTATCGCGGAAGAAGAAGCCATCGCAGGTGGCGCAATAACTCACCCCACGCCCGATGTGCTCTTCCTCGCCCGGAACGCCCAGCTTGGTGGGGGTTGCCCCGGTGGCAACAATCACCGCATCGGCCTGGTATTCATTGCCGCTGCCATCCCAAAGCTTGAACGGGCGCTGAGAGAAATCCACCTTATCAATGATGTCCTCCACCATCCGCGCGCCAAATCTCTCGGCCTGCTCGCGCATGGCATTGGTTAATTCCGGCCCTTGCAAGCCGTTGGGAAATCCGGGGAAGTTCTCCACCTCGGTGGTGGTGGCAATTTGCCCGCCAAACGATGAACCAACAAAAACCAGCGGGTTCAGAAACGCCCGCCCGGCGTACAAAGCGGCGGTCAGGCCAGCTGGCCCAGAACCAATGATGATCAGTTTCTCAGACATTCGCATTACCTCTTGTTGAACGCCCAGAATTTTCCGGGCGCAAAATATTTTTTACAAGCCCAAACAGGCCATCTTTAAAAGCACCAGTTTAGATGCCCCGTATTGGATTTGCGTTACATGGCGTTTTACGGTTAAAAAAACGCCCCACCTTTTTCAAGATGGGGCGTTGCATTCAAACGAAAACCGGCTGGCGGTCTATTCCTCGTCCTCTTCCTGTTCGTCCTGCCAGTCCTGATCGGCGTACTCCGACCAGCTCACGCGCTTGAGGCTGAGGGCGATGCGGCGCGACTCTGGCTCCACGCGGAGCACGCGCAACGTCACCACCTGGCCTTCCTTCACAATCTCGCGAGGGTTGGTAATTTGCTTGTCGCTCAGCTCGCTCAGGGGGATGAGGCCCTCAATGGCTTCATCATCCTTGAGGCGGGCAAACGCGCCATGCTTGGGGTGCGTCTTGATGATCTCGGCTTCCACAAGCTGACCGGGGCGATACTTCTTGTCCAGCTCCGACCAGGGATCGGATTGCAGCGCCTTCAGGCTGAGGCCGATGCGCCCGCCATCCTTGTCCAAAGCGATGACCTTGACGCGAACCTTGTCGCCTTCCTTGACCACTTCGCTGGGCTGCTTGATGCGCTGGTGAGACAACTCGGACAGGTGAACCATCCCGTCGGCTCCGCCCAGATCAACAAACACACCAAAATCCTTCACGCTGGTGACTTCGCCATCCAGGATCGAGCCAATCTCGATTTTGCCCAGAAGCTGGTCTTTTTGCGCGGCGCGTTGTTCGCGCGAGGCGGCGCGTTCGCTCAGAATCAGGCGATTGCGCTCACGGTCAATTTCGATCACCTTGACCAGAGTTTTGCGGCCCACCAGTTTCTGGTAGCGCTGCTCTGGGGGAAGGCTCTCGTCGCCAATGAGGCGCTGATGTTGCAGGCTGAGTTGCGAGGCGGGCACAAACCCGCGCAGGCGACCAACCTTCACAATCACGCCGCCCTTGTTAAAGCCTGCCACCATGCTTTCAAAGGCTTCTTGCGACTTGTGCAAATCTTCGGCCTGCCGCCAATCGCGTTCTGCGATGGCGCGAGCCAGAGATAGCACCACGTTGCCGTTGCGATCTTCGGGCGCAACAACGTAGGCGTAAATTTCATCGCCCGCTTTTAGCGTTGCGCGGAAATCTTTTGGCAGGGCGTCAATTTCCTTGCCACTCACAATGCCTTCTGATTTGGCCCCAAGATCAACGATGATCTCGCGGTCAGTGACAGACGAAACATGCCCAGACACGAGCTGATTGCGCTTCATTTCGAAGCCTTCAGCCTTGTCGAGGTAGTTGCTCAGCGAGGCGGCGAACTCATTCTCCCCTTGTGGAGTAGCGGGTTCCACTGCGGGGGTCCCTTGCGTATTCATATAACCAGATATTCATCCTTCGGCGTATAGTTTGGAAGGATTATACACAACTCATCTCTCATATTGCGCAGCAATGGCGCAAGCGGCTTTTTGAAGGCTGCAAACGTTTGCCGCGTTTTGCGAAAAAATTTCGTGTCGCCGCTCGCATGAGCCATCTTTTTTGTTTTTTAATTGCACAAGCCCGGCTATACAATTCATGTGTTAAAAAATAAAACACACCATGACCAACCCATCCAACCAACCCCAGCACGAAGCGCACGACCCGGAAATTCTCGCCAACGCGCGCGCCATCATAGATAACTGCCGCACCGGCAAAGATATGCAAGACGCGGTGATTGCCGCCGTGAAGCGCAACGAGAAATGGCGCGGCGAGCAGTGCATCAACCTGCTTGCGCCAGAAGCGCCCACCAGCCCCGCTGTTCGCGCGCTGCTTTCATCCGAGGTTGGCACGCGCGCCGCCGAGGGCCACATTGGGCGGGTGAACCGCTGGTTTGCGGGCACAAAATATATTGATGAGATTGAATCGTTGTGCGTGGAGCTGCTCAAAAAAGCGTTCCGCGCCAACTATGCCGACCACCGTCTTGTGGCCAGCATGATTGGCAACATGACCGTTTACACCGCCATGACCGAACCCGGCGATGTGGTGATGACCATCGCCCAGCCGTTTGGCGGGCATTCCAGCAACCGCATAGATGGCCCCGCTGGCGCGCGCGGCCTGAAGATTGTGGATGTGCCGATGGACCCGGTTGAGCTGGTGGTGGATTTGGATTTGTTCCGCAAGATGGCCCCGCTCGTCCGGCCAAAGCTGGTCACGCTGGGCGCATCCATGACCCTGTTCCCCTTCCCGCTGAAAGAGATGAACGAGATTGTGAGCGAGTGGGGCGGCAAAATTTTCTTTGATGGCGCTCACCAAATTGGTCTGATCGCTGGCGGGCAATTCCAAGACCCGCTGCGCGAGGGGGCCGCGGTGATGACCGGCTCGGCAGGCAAGACGTTCAGCGGCCCGCAAAGCGGCATCATTGTGTGGAACGACCCCGCCCTCACAGATTCCATCACCCACACCATTTTCCCGGTGATGGCCGCCACCCACCAGGTGAACCGCGTGGCCGCGCTGGCCGTTTCTGCCGCCGAGATGATTGAGTTTGGGCAAGTGTATATGGCGCAAATTGTGAAGAACGCCCAGGCGCTGGGCGCGGCGCTGGAAAAGCGCGGCATCCCGGTCATCGCGGCGCACAAGGGCTACACCCGCACCCATCAGGTGATTGGAGATGCGCGGGCGTTTGGCGGCGGGCTGGACACGGCGCACCTGCTGGCACGGGCCAACCTGGTGACCAACAAAAATCTGTTGCCCAACGATCAGCCGCAAGATTGGGATCGCCCCAGCGGGCTGCGCATGGGCACAATTGAGGTCACGCGGCTGGGCATGCGCGAGAAAGAGATGGACACCATCGCCGATTTTATGAGCCGCGTGCTGATTGAGAAGCAATCGCCAGAAAATGTTTTGGAAGATGTGATTGAATTCCGCCAGGCGTACCAAACGCTGTATTACAACTTCGATCACGGCATCCCGCCAATGTAATGGGCGCATCAAGATCATCATTCCCGCGTGCGCGGGTGTTGGTAGAGACGCAACATTTTGCGTCTCTACCTCGCGGCTGGCATTGTTTTTTGACCACAACCTCGCAGGCCAACCTGCGAGGTTGATTTGACCGGATGTGCGCCTGTTATCACCACGTCTAAAAATCTCTCACAAAGGCGCAAAGCAAATGCCAAATCTTTGCGGCTTTGCGTCTTTGCGAGAGATAAAGAGCAAAAATCTGTCGGGTTTTTGTTAAGACTGGACTTGCGCAAAAACTCCCTTGAACGCATGGAATGGCGCGGTAGGGGCGAGGCATGCCTCGCCCCTACGCCTAAACCTTCGGTTTATTTCATCACTTTCACAAAATTAGCTCAGCTTTGCGTAAGCCCAGTTAAGACCACAACGAAAAAAACCTTTGTAAAGGCTGATTGATTACTCGTGCTTACAGCCGCTGGGCAATCCACGTTTGCGCCTGCTCAAAACTTTCGCCGGTAATTTCGTGGCGCATGGGATATTCGTAATACGCCACGCTCGCGCCAAGGCTGGTTAACTTGTCGCGCAGGTCGCGCCCGCGGGCAATGGGCACAACCATATCCGCCGTGCCATGCAACACCAGCGCATCCAGCGTGATGGGCGCGATCAGCTCCGGCGCGGGCAACATCGCCCCGCTCATGGCCACAATTCCCCGCGTCAGCCCGGCATGATGCGCCCCAACATTGGCTGCCATCATCGCACCCTGGCTAAACCCAACCAGAAAAACGCGCTCCGGGTCGGCCTCATAGGCGTTCAGGCATTCACCCACAAACCGGGTGATGAGGTCGCGGCTGACTTTGATCTCCGCCAGATCGTATCTAAACTCCGTGCCATCCAGCGCGATGTTGAACCACGCGAAACCGGTTGCCCATTCCAACGGGGCGCGGGCGCTCACCACCACGCAACGCGGGTCAAACATGGGGGCCAGCTCAAACAAATCAAACTCATCTGCGCCAATGCCATGCAGCAACACAATGAGCGGCGGTTTGGTTTTGCCGCGCCGTTTGGGCTGGCTAACCTGGTGAACGAGCGAGAAAGCGATTTGAGATTTTTGCATGGTTGGTAATTGTTGTCAACAATTAGACTTACGCAAAACCAAGATCGTCATTCCCGCGCCAAACCCAAAACGCGCGGGAAACTTGGTTCCTTGCAGCTTGTTTTACGAGTTAGTTATAGATTCCCGCTTGTGCGGAAATGACGGACATCCTTTCGGTTATTTCACATACATTTTGCGTAACCAGTTAAAATTTAAATCAGCGCCCAGACCGCTCCAGGCGTTAACTCTGCCCGGCTATTTTCTCATCACCGGCAGGGCGAGCGCGGCCAGCAACACGCCCGCCAGCGGGTCAAACGAGGGCAGCGCAAGTTTTGGATACGGCGAATACGCCATGCTGGCGCGAATGCCATCCAGCCAGGCAACCGGCGGAGACAACACAAGCGCCATCAGCGCAAGCAGCGAAACAAAAATCACAACGCCATCCAGCCAACTGAAAGGCCGCTGCGCCATGCGTGTGTGCTTAAAATCACGCCCGGCCAGCCAGAAAGCAAACGCCAGCGCCAGCGCCCCCGCCAGCATGAGGCCCGTGCCAGCAGCCGCGCCCGCGTCGGCAAAACGCATCATCCATCCTGCCAAAAGCAGGCCAAACCCCAGCAAAAGCGCCAGCCGGTCGCGCAGCAATTTTTGGCTGGATGGGTTTTCGAGCGCGCCAAAACCCCGCGCCATCAGCGCGTCGGCGGTTTGCGAGGCGTTCTCCAGCCCGCCCGCCAACAAGGGCGACCAAAGCGGCAGCCAGTCGCGCGGGCCGCGCAGGGGAATGCCGCGGATGGTCATGGACTCGCGGATTTCCTCGAAGCGTTTGACCGTTTGCGGCACAAAGTTCATGGCGATGCTGATGACCACGCCCATCGGATAAAACGCGCGGGGCATCAGCCGCACCAGTTCCCACGCCTCTACCACCTGGCTAAACGCGCCAAACAACGTGATGACGCAAGCCAGCACAAGCCCGCTCAACGCGCCGTAGGCCGCGGCCTCCAGCGTGACAATGCCGCCAATCAACGGCCACGCCGCGGGCAGGGCAAACAAAATCGTGTCGCCAAAATGCACGCTGATGGCGTTGAACGCGGCGGCGATTGCCACCAGCGGCGCAAAACGCAACATGCGCCCAGGCCGCCATTCTTTGGCAAATACCGCCGCCACCACCAGCAAAAGCAAGATGAGGTATAGCGGGTTGCGCGTGGAGAGCGCAATTGCGGCGCAGGCCGCCAGCCACATCACCCAGCTTTCAACTCGCATGGTTTGCCCTCGCGTCTGGAACGCTCTTAACCACCAGTTTCTTCTCAAACCGCCGGAGTAAGTTGAGCGTGGCGCGGCCAAACAGCGCCATCAAAATCACGTTGCCCGCCGCGCCAAAAAAATCCCACCAAAGCGAGGTGAGGGCGTAATAGGCGGCGTATCGCTGGATGGCCTGCTGGAGTGTGACGCCGGCCTGAAAGCTGATGGCTGGGTCGCCCATTTGAAACGGCCACTCCCACAAATTCATGATTGCGCCATACACAAACCCCCACGCCGCGGCAAAGATGCAAAGCAAAATAATTTCCCAATCGGGGTTTGGCCGCCCCGTCCCCAACCGCTCCCGACGGGAGGAGAGTAAACCCGCGCTCATCCCCATCCACCCGGCGGTGAGCATTTGGTAAGGCAGCCACGGCCCAACGCCGCCGGTGATGAAGGCCGAGACCAGCATGGTTAGGGCGCCCATCAAAAAGCCCATTTGCCCGCCAAACACCACGCCCGCCAAAATAATGAGCAAAAAAATGGGGGTGAAGCCGCCTGGGCCGGGCAAAATGGTCTCGGCCAGGCGGAGGGCGCTGTTAATGGCGACCAGCGCCGCGAGCAAGGCCAACTGCTTTAGGCTGGTGGCGCTGCGCTGCGATTCAACGATCAGCGCGGCCAGGCACAGCGCAATGAGGCCGCCGAGGATGAGCGGCGAATCGGTGCGGCCCGCGGCGGCCATCCCGCTGGCTTGTTGCTGGGCCAGCCACACAAACGGCGCAACAAAAGCAAGGACGCCGGTAAGCGTGGCAGCCGCATAAATTAACTTGCTAAGCACATGCTGAATTATGAATGCCGAATTCTGAATTCTGAAATCTTTCTGCATTCCGCATTCAGAATTCTGCATTCACCGCACCACTTCCCACGCCAAGTGTTGCAGCTCTGGCCCAATGAGTTTGTCCATGGCCACCTGCACGGCGTTGGGTGAGCCGGGCATGGAGAAAACCAACCGCCCGCGATAGGTGCCCGCCACCGCGCGAGACAACATGGCCGCCGGGCCAACCTCGGCAAAGCTCAACATGCGAAAGAGTTCGCCAAAACCGGGCATGGTTTTTTCCAGTTTGCGCGAGATCACATCGTAGGTCGTGTCGCGCGGGGCGATGCCCGTGCCGCCGGTGAACAGCATCACCTGTGCGTTTGTCTCGGTCACCATTTTGTCTAGCAATGCGGCAATTTGCTCCGGCTCATCTTTCACAATCTCGCGAAACACAACCGTGTTGCCGCCCTTTAGCACGCGATCCTCAATCAGGTCGCCGCCGCCATCATTGGCACGGGTGCGGGTATCGCTCACGGTGATGATCGCCACGCGCACAGGCCCTTTGCCCGATGCGATCTCGCGGTGTTGATCGGTGGATTGGGAAGACATTTTATGGGGTTGGAGGTTGATGAGAAACGCTGTTTTTGGTCGGGGACGGAAGACGGAAGACGGCCGTCTCCGGTCTTCCGTCTTCCGTCAATTGTCAGCCCTTAGCGACTATTCCTGCGCTGCCTTGCCCTCGCCATCGCGCCAAAGCGCAGATAGGATGAGCTGGCGGATGAAGATGAACTCCTTGGGCAGGCGGTCATACAGCCGCACAAACAATTCATCGTGCGAGGCGACTTCGGCCTCCCACTCGGCGGGGTCGGCCTTCATCACAGAGTCGAATTGCTCCTTGGTGAAATCCAATCCACGCCAATCCAAATCGTGATAGCGCGGCACCCAGCCCAGCACACTCTCCGAGCCAGTGGCCTGCCCGCGCGCGCGTTCCACGATCCACTTCAAAATGCGCATGTTCTCGCCAAAGCCCGGCCACACAAAGTTGCCTTTGTCATCTTTGCGGAACCAGTTCACATTAAAAATGCGCGGCGGGTTGGGAATGGTGCGGCCAAACTGCACCCAGTGATTGAAGTAATCGCCCATGTGATACCCGCAGAACGGCAACATCGCCATTGGGTCGCGGCGCACCTGGCCCACCGCGCCGGTGGCGGCGGCAGTCGTCTCGGAACCCATTGTGGCGGCGGCATACACGCCATAGTTCCAGTTGAACGATTGGTAAACCAGCGGCACGGTCTTGCTTCGTCGCCCACCAAACACAAACGCAGAAATGGGCACGCCTTGCGGGTTGTCATATTCGGGGTCAATGCTGGGGCACTGGCTGATGGGAGCCGTAAAACGCGCGTTTGGATGCGCCGCGTTGCGCCCGCAACCAGGTTGCCAGTCCTTGCCCGTCCAGTCAATTAGATGCGCGGGCGGCTCTTTGGTCATGCCTTCCCACCACACATCGCCATCATCGGTCAGCGCCACGTTTGTAAAGATGGTGTTCGCCTTGATGGAATCCATAGCGCTGGGGTTGGACTTGTAAGACGTTCCCGGCGCAACACCGAACAAACCGGCCTCTGGGTTGATGGCGTAAATGCGGCCATCGGGGCCTTGCTTGATCCACGCGATGTCATCGCCAACCGTGGTCACATCCCAGCCCTCATCTTTAAATGTCTTTGGCGGGATAAGCATGGCGAAGTTGGTCTTGCCGCACGCGCTGGGGAAGGCCGCGCCGATGTAGGTTTTTTTGCCGTTGGGCAGTTTTACGCCCATGATGAGCATGTGCTCGGCCAGCCAGCCCTGCTCTTTGGCCAGCACAGATGCGATGCGCAGCGCAAAGCACTTTTTGCCCAGCAGCGCGTTGCCGCCGTAGCCAGAGCCATACGACCAAATGGCGCGCTCTTCGGGGAAGTGCACAATATATTTTTGCTCTTTGTTGCACGGCCAGGCCACATCCTGCTGGCCGGGTTGCAGCGGCGCACCCACCGAGTGCAGACAATGCACAAACTCGCCATCGCCCAACACATCCAACACTTTGCGCCCCATGCGGGTCATGATGCGCATGTTCACCGCCACGTAGGGCGAATCGGAAAGCTGCACGCCAATGTGCGCGATGGGCGAACCCAGCGGCCCCATGCTGAATGGGATGACATACATTGGGCGACCTTTCATGCTGCCATCAAACAAACCGGTCAGCGTGGCCTTCATCTCTTTTGGCGCAACCCAGTTGTTGGTGGGGCCGGCATCTTTTTTGCTGCGGCTGCAAATGTAGGTGCGGTCTTCCACGCGGGCCACATCACCCGGATCGGAGCGGGCCAAAAAGCTGTTGGGCCGCTTCTCCTGGTTTAGCTTGATGAACATGCCGCTGTCCACCATCTCCTGGCACAGCGCGTTATATTCTTCTTGCGATCCATCGCACCAATGAACGGAGTCGGGCTTGCACAGCTCGGCCATCTCGATCACCCACGCGCGAAGGTCTTTGTTTGTCACGTAGTCCGGCACAATCTGGCTTTCTGTAAGTTGTGTCATGAGTTTTCTCCTGGCTTTTTTTTAATTTGCCCTAGTTTAACAGGCGCGCATTTTGATTTTGTGAAATTTTTTACGAAGGAGCCTTGGCGCCCCGGACATCGCAAAACTGCCAGAGCGCTCACTCACTTCGCACATTCTGGCCGTTGCCCGGCGCGGCCAAAACCACACCCTCGCAGAAGGCATCTGCGCCGCGCAAGACCACGCGCGTCACTTTGCCGCGCACAGCCAAACCATCAAACGGCGACCACGCGCAGCGGGTAAATTGTTTGTCGCCGCGAATCACCCACTCGGCATCCGTGTCCACTTCTACAAATGTGTTGGGCTGGTCGGGCAGGCCAAAAATGCGTTGGGGGTTGGTGTGCATCCGCGCGATGATGTCCTCCATTGTCAGGCGGCCATCGTGAACGGCCAGCATCAACACCGCCAGCGCGGTCTCCAAACCGGGGAATCCGGGCGGCGGGTTTGGCCCGTCCTTCTCGCTGAGGAGATGCGGGGCGTGGTCGGTGGCGAAACAATCCACATATTCAAGATTGGCCCACAACGCCTCTTGATCGCGACGGGTTTGCAGGCGCGGGCGAACCTCGCACCGGCCAGGGCCGAGGCGCGGGGCGTCCTCATCGCACAAAAACAAATGATGCGGCCCCACCTCACACGTCACTTTTAGCCCGCGCTCTTTGGCTTTGCGAATGACCAAAATTTCTTCGCGCCGCGAGACATGCGCAATATGCACGCTGCGGTCAAACAATTGCGCAATTTGAATAATGGCGGGCACACTGGTTTGCTCTGCATGCACCACGATGGGCCTCTCGCGCGGGAAACGCTCAAAGTGATCCATCCACGCCTCGGCGTTTTGAATTTTCAAATCGCCAAAGGTGGCGTCCAGATAAATTTTGAGGCCAGCCGCGCGCAAGCCGCAGGCAGCGGCCTCGGCGGCGTTGATCTCGCCCGCGCCAACATATTGGCCGTAATCGCAACGCGCCTGCCGCGCAGCCATCCCCAGCGCAAGATCCAACGTTTCGGCGTTCATCACGGGCGGTTTTGTGTTGGGCATGGCAAGGATGGTTGTGTAGCCGCCCGCCAGCGCGGCGCACGTGCCGCTGTCAAAATCTTCTTTGTGCTCGCCGCCGGGAACACGCATGTGAACGTGCGGGTCAATTAAGCCGGGGATGGTGATTTTCATGGTGTCATTTTAGCTTTGGACGATAGACGATAGACGATGGACGATGGACGATCGTCTACCGTCCTCCGTCTCCCGTCCCCACCATGGGTTAGCATTACCCCCATGTCGGCCCGATATCCCATCCCCGCGCAAGAGACGCGCGCAGAAATTCGCGTGGTGAACTCGCGGTTTGTGTGCACGGTTGGCGAGGCCCGCACGGTTGAGGCCGCGCAGGCGTTTATTCACCGCGTAAAGGCCGAGCTGCACACCGCCAGCTCGCAGGCGTATGCGTATCACATCGGCTTTGGCAGCAGCGTGATTGACGGCTGCAATGACGGCGGCGAGCCAGGCGGCACAGCGGGCCGCCCCATGCTGGCTATTTTGCAGGGCAGCGGTCTGGGTGATGTGGTCGCGGTGGTTTCGCGCTGGTTTGGCGGCACAAAATTGGGCACGGGCGGTCTCGTCCGCGCGTTTGGAGATTCTTTGCGCGCCGCGCTGGATGAATTGCCCCGCGCCGAGCGGGTGGAGCGCAAAACATTACGCGTCACATTTGGCTACCCGCTCATTGACCGCGTGAAGCTGCTCATCCCCGCGCACAAAGGCGAAACGCTGAACGAAGATTATGCCGCCGAGGTGACCTTTGAAGTTCGGTTTGCCGAAGACGATGTGGCTGGGTTCACCCACGCCCTGCGCGAGTTAAGCGCGGGCAAAGCAAAAGTTGTTTAACGTTGTTGAACATGGATAGACAGGATAAACAGGATAACATGTCAAACATTCTCATTCTTGGCGGAACGCGGTTTTTGGGCGTGCATTTGGCGATGGCCACCGCGGCGCAAGGACATCGCGTCACGATCTTTACGCGCGGGCAGACCGAGCCACCCATCCCCCTGAGCGCGGAACACTTGCGCGGCGACAGGCGGGCGGGCGATTTTGGCGCGTTGCGCGGGCGGCGCTGGGATGCGGTAATTGACACCAGCGGCTACATTCCCCGCGAAGTGCGCGGGGCCGCGCAGGCTTTGCGCGATTCCACCGATCATTACACATTTGTCTCGTCCATCTCGGCATACGCCAACACCAAACAAGGCCACGCCGAAGATGGCCCGCTGGGAACGCTGGCCGACCCATCCACCGAGGAGATAACCGGCGAGACATATGGCCCGCTAAAAGCCGCCTGCGAGCGCGAGGCGCTGGCCGGGTTTGGCGGGCGGGCGCTCATCATCCGCCCGGGTCTCATTGTGGGCAAGTTTGACCCCACCGACCGATTTACGTATTGGCCGTGGCGCGTGGCGCAGGGCGGCGATGTGGCTGCGCCGGGCCGCGCCGGGCGCGTGGTGCAGTTTATTGACGCGCAAGATTTGGCCGAGTGGATGCTGCGGCTGGTCGCGGGCCGCATCACCGGCGTGTTTAACGCCACCGGGCCAGCCACGCCCCTGCCGATGGGCGACCTGCTGGCCGCCTGCCAGCGCGTGGCGCAGGTTCCGGCCAAAGTGTGCTGGCTGCGCGAGGAATTTTTGCTGGCGCAGGGCGTTCTGCCATGGAGCGAAATGCCGCTTTGGATTCCAGAATCTGACCCAGACACGGCAGGGTTTATGGACATTAAGATTGACCGCGCGGTGGCGCATGGGTTGACCTTTCGGCCATTGGATGACACCGTGCGCGACACGCTAGAGTGGGCACGGTCGCGCGGGGCGGCGCACGCGTGGAAGGCGGGCCTCACCCGCGAGCGCGAGGCAGAGTTGCTCAGAACACAGCCGGGCGATTGAAATCGCGCTTTGCGAGCCTTTGGCTGAGCGTCCGCCTGCGCGGACGCGCGGCAACATGCCACTAGGCGCGATTTCAATCGCTTGGCTATTTGCCGTTATTAGGCTTTGCCCAACACCATGGCCAGCAACGCCATGCGCACATACAGGCCGTATTCCATTTGGCGGAAGTAGGCGGCGCGGGGGTCGTCATCCACGTCCATCGTGATCTCGGTCACGCGCGGCAGCGGGTGCATCACAATCATCTTTGGCTTGCACTTGGTCAATGTTTCGGTCGAGAAGACGAAGGCATCCTTGACCTTGTTGTATTCGGCCTCATCGGCAAAGCGCTCTTTTTGAACGCGGGTGATGTAAATCACATCGCTGGATTTGAGAACGCTATCCCATTTTTTGTGCTCTTTTTGGGGCATCCCTTTCTCGTTCAGCTCAGCCACAATTTCGGGGGGCATGCGCAAAATGTCTGGCGAGACGTAATTGAGCTTGACTTTGAACAGCGAGAGCAGCCGCGAGAGCGAATGCACCGTGCGGCCATACTTCAAGTCGCCCACCATCGTCACGGTCAGGCCGTCAATGTGACCCAGTTCCTCTTTGATGGTGAACAGGTCCAGCAGCGCCTGGGTGGGATGTTCGCCCGCGCCATCGCCCGCGTTAATCAGCGGCTTGCGCAGGTATTTGGAGGCCACCTCCGCCGCGCCTTTTTCTGGATGGCGCAGCACAATGACATCGGAATAGCTTTGCAGCGTGCGCACCGTGTCTGGCAGGGTTTCGCCCTTGCTCACCGAGGAATATTTGACCTCGTTGATCGGAATCACGCTGCCGCCCAACCGCTCCATGGCGGCGGTGAATGAAGATGATGTTCTGGTGGATGGCTCGTAGAACAGGTTGGCAAGAATCTTGCCCTTGAGCAGATCAAACGTGCCCACACGCTCAACCATCGTCCGCATTTCTTCGGCAATGGTGAATACGTAATCAATATCAGCGCGGCTGAACTGCTTTACAGAAAGAATATGTCTGGCGTAGAAAGGTCCTTCGCGTTTATCGCCCAGCGGAAGGTGAGGGGCTCGGAATGTTGTCATACCGAGATTAAATTTTAACATGCCCGCAAAGAGCGCATGTAAATCGCCATTCCCGCCTGCGCAGGAATCTATACCGCGCCAAACAAAAAATGCTGGGGCAACCCAGCTCCCCGCAACTCGTCTTGCGGGTTAGGTGTAGATTCCCGTTTTCGCGGGAATGACGGGTGGAGTATGCGCGGCCGTCTTCCGTCCCCGCCTACTCCGCCCGCAGCCACGCCAGTTGATACGGCGCGAGCGGCACGCCCTCGCTGAGCGCGATGCGCTGGTCGGTGATGAGATCCAGCGCGGGAAAGGCGAACCCCTGCGCGTGGAGCGTCTCGGCCTTGATGGTTTGCGGCTGTTCGCTAAAGTTTGCCAGCGCCAGCAGCGGCCCGGTGGCGTGATAGCGCACAAAGCCCAGCACATGCGCGTTGTCGGTGCGCACGCCTTGCACGTCGCCACTGCCATCAAAACAAGGATGGCCCTTGCGAACGGCGATCATGTGCATCATCCCGTCAAAAATGCGCGATTGCGCCCGGCCCGGCCTCAGCCGCGCCTCGTGATTTTTTGCGCTGGCCGCTGGCCGATGCACCCAGCGGGAATCTGTTTTCTTGTGCGGGTCATTGGCGTAGGCGTAATCGTTGAGCGCCGCGACCTCATCCCCCAAATAAATGAGCGGAACGCCGCCAAAGCTGAGGATCACGCCGTGCAAAAGCAAAATGCGGCGCAACGCCATCTCGGTCAACACGCTGGGATGGCCGTTCTCAATGGCGATGGCTTGCTCCAGACCGGCCAGGCTGGCGCACATGCCGCTGATTCGGCAATCGCCAGTTTTGGGGTTCTCTTGAAACGGCACGCCGCGCGCAAAAGTGCCCTCAAACCGGTTGGTGTAAAACTTGTTCAGAAACTGGCGATGGTTGTAGCCGTTGATGCCCAACTGCCAGGCATCCTCGTCGCTAAACGTCCAGCCAATGTCATCGTGGCAGCGCACGTAATTCACCCACGCGCAATCTGGGTGGATGGTGAACCGGCGGGCGAAGGCTTGCTGGAGCAAATTCACCTCGCGGGTGGCCAGGGTGTTCCAGAGCAAAGCCATGAGCAGCGGGTTGTAGCTCACCTGGCACTCATCCGGGCGGATGTATTTGGTCACATCGTCCGGGTGCACAATCGCCTCGCTCTTGAAAATGAGCGACGGCGCGGCAATGCGGGCCACCGCGTTGAACGCCTGAATGAGCGTGTGCGCTTCGGGCAGGTTCTCGCAGGTTGTGCCCAGCCGCTTCCAAATGAAGGCCACCGCGTCCATGCGCAGCACATCCACCCCAATGTTGGCGATGAACAGCATTTCCTCCGCCATCGCGTTAAACACTTCTGGGTTGGCGTAATTCAAATCCCACTGGAAGGAGTTGAAGGTGGTCCAGACCCAGTCGTTTGAAGACGGAAGACGGGAGACGGAGGACGATGTTGCATCCGTCTTCCGTCCTCTGTCTTCCGTCCAATGGGACAACGGCGTAAACCCGCCTGGGTGCTGGTCGGGGAAAATTTCGCGCAGGTTGCGGTCGTAGGCATCGGCCTGTTCGCGCGGCATGATGAGGTAAAACTCGCGGTGTTTCGGGTCGCCCTCCAACGCTTTTTGCGCCCAAATGTGCTCATCGCTGGTGTGGTTAAAAATAAAATCCAAACACAAGCTGATCCCCTCGTGGCGCAGATCCGCCGCCAACGCGCGAAGCTGGGCCATGTTGCCCAGCGCGGGGTTCACCTCGCGGTAGCTGCTCACCGCGTAGCCGCCATCGCTGTTATTTTCCGGGCATTTGAACAGCGGCATCAGGTGCAAATACGTGAGGCCAAGCTCTTTGAAATACGGAATTTTGGCGCGGATGCCATCGAGATTGCCCGCGTAAAGATCAACATAGGCGATGCCGCCCAGCATATTGCGCGATTGAAACCAGCGCGGGTTATCCTCGCGCACGGCATCCATCTTCTTTAGTTCGGCGGGACGCTGGGCAAAGGCCTGCGCCGCGGTGAACAAAATATTCTCGAACTGGGTTTCAAAATCCGGGCGATCACCATACAACGATTGAAGCAAGACCCGCAAGCGCGGCGCGTGCGTGTGTACGCGCTCCGCAAAGGCGTGGTCGGGCGCGGCATCCATCCGAGCGGAGATTTTTTCAATAAGTTTGGTGTAATTCGTCATGGTTGTTGAATCGGATCAAATATGGATAGACAGAATGATTTTTGCTTTTTATCTCTCGCAAAGACATAAATCCACCAAGAAATTCTTTGCGGCTTTGCGCTTTTGTGAGAAATTTTTATAAAGCTGGGCTTACACACCCCCCCTTAACGCGAGGAATGGCGCGGTAGGGGCGAGGCATGCCTTGCCCCTACACCTAAATCTTCGGTTTATTTCATCATTTTCACGAAATTAATCCGGCTTTGCGTAAGCCCAGTAAAGGCTGCAACTCTCGGTTATTCATCCTGCGCATCCTGTTTATCTATGTAAATTATTGTAAAAATCCACAAAAACGCCGTTGGTCCAGCCAAAGCCAATGAGTTGGCCGTATAAACCCTCTTCAGCAGAGCCAGCGCCAACCACATTATATTTTTCGTAAAACTTGCCGGTCTGGTTAAAACTGCGCAGGCAAGTGTTCAGCCAGCGGCGGCGCACCTCGCGGGCTTCGTCCGCAAAGCCATAGCGATCCAGCCCGCTTGCCACGATCCACTGCAAGGGCGCCCAGCCGTTGGGCCAGGCCCACTGCTTGCCTTCCTCTTGTTTGAGCGTGGTGACCAGCCCGCCGGGTTGCAAAAATTTTGGCAGCCACTCGCGCACAACGCGGTGCGCCTGCGCGGGGCTGGCCCATCCGGCCCAAAGCGGGTAAAACCCCGCCAAAGACGAATGCGGGTTGATGCGCTCGTTTTTGTAATCATAATCAAAAAAGAAACCCGCCGCGTCATCCCAGAATGTGCTTTGCATGGCGATGGCGCGCTGGCCGGCGCGGTCTCGCCACGTCGCCGCTTCATCGGCCCGGCCCAACTGCGCGGCAAACCCGGCCAAGTCCGTCTCGCACACATACAGCAGGCTGTTCAAGTCCACCGGCAGATGCTCCAGCCAGCGCTCGTCGCAACGCGTGCTGTGATCCCAGCCGCTCTCGCACGAAGCGAGGATATGCAGATAGTTGATGTCGAAATAGCGCGAGAGGCCGCGATGCACCCGCCGATGATGCGGCTGCGCCTCGCCCAGCCACACCGTTTCGTGCTCCTGTTTTGCCAGCGCGTACATCCGCGCCAGCCAGTCGTGGTCAGAAACCTCACAGCTTTGCGAAACCTGTGAGGTTTTTCTGACTTCCAGCGCCAGTTTGATTTGCTGGGTAAAAAACGGCGGCTGGCTGCGCGAGAGAAAATAAAACCGCGCGCCATTGGGGATCACGCCAAAACGCTCAACGAGATACGCGAAGTTCTCGGCCACATCTTCAATCAAATGCTGATGCGGTGTGCC
>Ga0154020_10002385_pt1 | contig 22899 bp, 22 predicted proteins | sample Klosneuvirus_201_FD_109709 | JGI IMG/M metagenome (GOLD analysis project Ga0154020, IMG submission 109709) | Active sludge microbial communities from wastewater, Klosterneuburg, Austria - Klosneuvirus_20160825_MG | ecosystem: Engineered > WWTP > Aerobic digester > Activated sludge | place...
CATATTAGCATCATGTAGGATTGTTCGTACTTATTCATATACTGATCGGTCACTGATGACCTGGGCAACATGAGCTGAATTAAGCCCCCTCCCGTCGCCCGCGATTTTTTCCTTGGCACCATCCTCAAGTGGAACGGCTCGGCTTGGTCGGCGCAGAGCTCGGGGACTCTGAATCGGTTCTACGGCGTCTATGCGGCCTCTGCGAGCAGTGTCTGGGCGGGCGGGATTGCCGGCACCATCCTTCGCTACGACGGCAGCAGCTGGAGTCCGCAAGCGAGCGGCAGCACTGACACCATGCACGCGCTGGCCGGTCGCAGCGCCACCGAGATCGTGAGCGTCGCGGACTCGGGAGCCGTCCTCCGCGGGAGCGGTGCCAGCTGGTCGGCGCTCACCAAAGGGAATACCACCAACCTGTATTCCGCTTGGGGCACCGATGCACAGAACTTCAGGACCGTCGGCGACGGTGGCACCATCCTCCGGTACGCGCCGAGCGGCATCGTAAGCGAGCCGAGCAGCACCACCCGCACCCTCTACGGCATCTGGGGCAGCAGCCCGCAGAGCGCGTGGGCGGTGGGAGTGAACGGCCAGATCGTGCGCTTCGATGGCACAAGCTGGACTGCGGCGTCGAGTGGCACCGCTGCCAACCTGCGCGACATCAGCGGCGCCGATGCCAGCTCGGTCTGGACCGTCGGGGACTCCGGAACCATCCTCCGCTTGATGGGCGGCAGCACCTGGACTCCGCAAGCGAGCGGCGTCTCAAGCGAGCTAGATGCCGTCTACGCTGCCGATGCCACGCATGTCTGGGCCGCCGGAGCAAATGGCGTGATTCTGTTTCACAACGGCACCAGCTGGACTCCGCAAGCGAGCGGCACCACCGTCAAGCTGCGCAGCATTCACGGACTCGGCCCGAGCAGCGTGTGGGCGGTCGGGGACTCGGGCACCATCCTCCACTTCGATGGCAGCAAGTGGAGCCCCCAAAACTCCGGCACCAGCTGGGTCCTCGCCCGAGTCTTCGCTCAGAGCGCGACCAGCATCTATGTCGTGGGTCAGGCCGGCGCAGCGCTGCATTCCAGCGGCAGCAGCTGGAGCAGCGAAGACAGCGGCTGTAGCAACTTCCTGTTCGGTCTGTGGGGCACCGCCAGCAACCTCTTCGCCGTCGGTGGCACCGGCACCATCCTAGAGAAGCAGAACTAGTACCGCGGCGACTGGGTGAACGATCCAGAGACGGCTACGTGTCCGATTGGGACCTGCTCGTGGTCGTCGAAAGCGAAGCGCAGGTCGCGGACGTGACGCAGTGGGGCGAGCTGGAGCGACGGGTGCGGGAGCGGGAGCGGCTCGGACAGACTCCGCTCACGCTGAGCGTGCATGACATCAAGTTTGTGAATCGCGAGATCAGAGTTGGTCAGTACTTTTTTGGCGACAGAGTGCCTAGGGAAAAGCCGATACAACCCAGGAGGATGGATCGATACAATCGGCAGGGCTTTGGGTAGGGGACCAGCTCAGGACTTGGGTCACTTGGTAGCGTCGAGGACGATGGAGACGAGGCAGCGGCTGCCGGTCTGGGCGAAGCCGAGTCGTAGCTCACCCCAGCTCTGCTTGTAGGTGAGGTAGACGGGGCTGTCCGAGGGCTGGTGCGGGGTCGGGACCGAGAGCCCATCGAGTCTTTCGCCGAAGCGCTTCTGGGCCTGCTGCTGGCTGATGCAGGCCTTCTCCGATACATCGAGGAGCACAAGGCCGTTCTTGCCCGGCTTGGGGCTCTGGCGCTGGCGGACCTCCACTGCGGTGAGGGGACCGTTGGGGCTCTCGGCGCGATAGATCTCATAGGCAGCGTTGGAGCGCTCCTGGTCCTTGGTAAGGGGGACGCCGGTGATGCGGCTCACGTCGCTGGCCTGGAAGGGGAGCTTCTCCAGCAGCGTGGGGATGAGGTCCAACACGCGCGATGGGGCTTCCATGCTTGTCTCCTTTTTCGCACTGGCTGGTTGGTGACTGAGTCCTGGCTTCTCGCAGGTGAGCGTCACGGCGAGCAGCATCGCGCAGCCAAGGAACTTCTGTCGTAGGTGCAAGGCCTGGGGTTTCATCTAGCTGCCATCAGTGTTGCTGCCGAACCTCATCCGCTTGCTCTTCTGAAGCGTGGGGTTCCATGTGGTCTTCGGGCAGTGGCGCACGCCCATCCTTTCCGGGGGTGACGTTCTTGTCCCAGTGATCCTTATACGTCTGCCCATAATACTCTTCGTAGTTGCCGTACGGCGTTCCGTCAGCCTTCTTGACGCTCGGGCTCTCGCCTTTGGCAAAGACCTTGCCGATTTCCTCGCGCAGCTTATCGCGGTCTTTTGGATCAGGGTACTTCTTGAACAGCTCCTCGTACTTCTTGCCCTGAGCACCCGCGATCCCGATGTCGCCGGCCTTGGCGTTCATCAGCTCGGCGCGGATCTCGAGGTTGGTGATGGTGGCTTCCCCTTCATCCTTGAGGTTTCTTGTCACGTTGGCCGAGACGTACTCGTCTTTGCTCTTGCCCGACGGGCCGACGTAGGGATCGACGGTGTAGCCAGCGTGTCCGCTTTCATGCGCCAGGCTCTGTACGATGTCATTTGGCTTGCCCTTGCTGTTGGAGTCGATGACAATCTCCTTCTTGCCCCTGTCGGCGAAGGTTCCCTTGCTCGCCGTGCCGTAGCGGATCGTCCAGCCGTCGTCCTGTAGTGCCGTGAGCTTGCGCTGGAGCGTCGGCGACTTCTTGGCCAGCTCATCGACATCCTTGCCGAGTCCGGCGGAGAACTCGCCGTTCTTGTCGGTTTTATCGGTCTTGGCGCTCTTGTCCTGGGTGCCTTTGACATCCTTGCTGTCTTTGCTCCCTGGCTCTGGGCTCGGCTCTGGACTTGGCTTGGTGTACTTTTCCATGCCCTTGATGTGGCTAAGATCGACCCCGACGCCTTGCAGCACACCGACGAGCTTGCCGACCAATCCGTCGGTCTTCTCGCCGGCCCAGTCCCCGAGCTTGTCGAAGCCGTTGGCGATGCCCTTGCCCATTCCATCGAGCAGAGAGTTGGCCGCCCCACCGACCTTGCTGCCGATTCCCGAGGTCGTCTTCTGGATGCCGTCCTGCGCCTGGTCGCCGACGTGATCGAACTTGTCGTCGATCCTTTCGCCGAGCGAGTCCAGCCCCTGGTTGGCTTTCTGGCCCAGCCAGCCGCCGATAAGCGGGATGCCCCCGAGCAGCGACTGCGCCACATCCCCGGCCTTGTCGAGCCCGTTGTGGATGCCGTGGCCAACGCCGTCGATAAGCTTGTTGGCAGCACCGCCCACCGCACCGCCGACCTTGTCAAACAGCCCCGACAGAAACCCCGACGCCTTGTCGCCCGCCTGGTCCAGCTTGTTGCCGATGCCCTTGCCGACGCCATCGATCAGTCCGTTGACCTTGTCGCCCAGAATCGGAAGCGTGTTGCCGATCCTCTCGATGGGGTTTGAGGCCTTGCTTGGGTCGGTGCTGTTGGCCTCGGGTCCGGGCAATCCGCGCTGATCGATAAAGGTCGGCGGGGTCATTCCAGGGCCGCTGGCATGGTAGGTCTGTGCGGCCTGGTTCTTGTCTTTGATTGTAGCGGCGTCACCCTGACCGTTGGTCGCCCCCATAAAGTCTTTATAGAGGTTGGGATCGTTATAGTTGCCGTGCTGGCCGATGCTATCGAGGTATTGCGAATAGCGCACCATCGTCAGCACCGCCGGATCGTTGTTCAGAGAGTGCCGACCAATTGGGTCCGAGCCGAGCGTTCTCTGCACGTTGATGTCGTAATGGTTCTGGCCACCGCCCATCCCAAACTGAACGGCTTGACCCACCTCGCTGGTCTGGGGCTTGCCGTCCGGGCCGACGTTGTGGCTGGTGATGTTGGTCACCTTGACGCCCATCGCCTCCAGCGCCGCCCGCTCGTGCGGAGTCATCGCCATATCGACGCCGACCACCGAGACGTTCTTGTAGCCCTCGCTCGCCAGCTTGAGCGCCGTGTAGAAGCTCGACTGTCCGCCGCCGCTGTGGCCGGTGAGGCTGACGAACTGATCCTTGTTCGTCGGATCGAGCCCCTTCTGCTTCATGTCCTGAAAGACCGCCGCGCAGCCGTTGTCTGCGACCTGCTTGGGGTTGTCGTAGTTGATCTTGCCGCCCAGCACCCCCAGGTCCGCCGAGATCTGTGTCTTTTCGAGCGTCGCCCAGTCGATGTTGACCTTCGGCTTGCCGTCCGGCCCTTTCTCGATCTTGACCGCCTTGTCCGCAGCGGTTGCGTACTGTGTGACTGCGGCTACGTCATTTAGTCGATCTAGATTATCGGTAAACGCATCGTCTTTCTTTTGGACATCGTTGGCCACGTTATTGGCGGTATTGCCTATCTTGTTGCCAACCGAATCGAGCCCCTGGTTGACCTTGTTGCCCAGCCAGCCACCAACCAGCGGAATGTGTCCAAGCCACGATGCGGCTTTATCGCCCGCTTTGTCGAACCCGTTCTGAATGCTTTGGCCAGCGCTTCCCAGCATATTGGCCAGCTTGTCCATCGGTCCATCTGGCGTCTTTTTCCCGTTGGATTGAAATGTATCTCCATATTGAATTGGATTATTTCCATAAGCCGCATAGCCCTCTGGACTTTGGTCGCCGGTCACGTCCTTGTCCATTTGGGTGGCATCGCTCTGGTTGTTGGTGATGCCGGTCAGTGCGACGCTGGCAAACCCGGAATAAAAGCCGGTGCCTTCGGACTGCGAGGTCTTGCTGCCGAGCGTCCCTTCGCCTGGCTTCTTCTCAGCGGTGAGTTCCTGGCCGACCTTGACCGCCTGCGCCGCCGTCATCTTGACCGGCCCCTGCATCTGGCTGACCTGCTCGGACACCGACCTGCCTTCGGCCTGCGCCTGGAGCGCCGAGCCCGCACCGCCCGGCAGCTTTTCGGCAAAGTGCCCGAGCGCTTTCACCAAGCTCCCTGGATCGGCCATCGCCTTGAACGCCCCGGACGCAAGGCCTTTCCCCGGAAGCTGAAACGGTGAGCCCGTGTGAGCCTTTTCGCCCTGTATGTTCGCCGCCCTGACATTGGCTGCTTTCTTGGGCTCCGGCTTCTGTTCTGGCTTTCGGCTTGTCTCGAACATGCGACTTCCTTTGCAGAGTGACCGCCATATCAAGTGTCGTAGCAATCCGAGGAAAGTTGCGTGTGTACGATGGCTTAGTGGGCAACACGGTCATCCGTTGCTCCGGCCAGCTCCCGGTTCCGTTTCCGATCGAGCACCTCCGGGCGCACCTGCAAGACTCCCAAGCAGTCCTTCGTGGTGACATTGCAGGGGATGCTCCCAGCGGCAGCAGCTGGAGCGGCGAAGACAGCGGCTGTAGCAACTTCCTGTTCGGTCTGTGGAGCACCACCAGCAACCTCTTCGCCGTCGGTGGCACCGGGACCGTCCTAGAGAAACAGAACCAGTACCGCGGCGGCTGGGTGATGGTCTGAAGCTGCTGGAGGGATTGCTGGGAGTTTGCCATCCCTGCTGTCGGCGCTGGCCCAAGGTGCGGTAAAACCAGCCATGGCTGTGCGCAAGCTGATCTCGGACTGGCTGTGGATTGCGCGATATCACATCGTGCTGGTGGCGATGACCGCGACGCTGACCTTTGGCTGGCTGATGTCGAGTCGCTATCTGTGGGGACTTTCGGGGGTGGTCGGGCTGGACTGGTTCCTGATCAACCTGCTCAACCGCATCACCGATCTCGCAGAGGACTCCCACAACCAAGTTCCCGGGACGGCTCGCGTCGCTGCGCAGAAGGGTCTTTTGACCGGACTGTCGATGGTGCTGCTGCTCGGTTCCTTGGTGATGACGTACGTAATCTGGCCGCAGCTTGTGCCGTGGCGAGTCGCGGTGCAGCTGATTGGTCTCGCCTACAACTACCGCGTGGTGCCGACTCCCAAAGGTCTGTCGCGCCTCAAGGAGATGTACTTTTTCAAGAACTTCGGCTCCTCGGTGCTGTTTGTGCTGACCTGCTTTGTGTATCCGATCGTGACCGCTGGACATTCGCAGCTGTCGCTCGCCAGCATTGCCACGCTGGCGCTGTTCTTTGTGCTGTTTGAGACCACCTACGAGATCCTCTACGACTTCCGTGATCTCGAGGGAGATCGCCTGCTGCACGTTCCGACCTATCCGGTGGTGCATGGTCCCGTGGTGGCGGAAAAAATCATGGTCGGACTGCTGCTCGCGGCGGGAGTGACCCTCGGGTTGGGAGTCGCCTGGGGAGTCCTGGGCGTGCGCGAGCTGCTGATGGTGGTGGCGCCGCTCAGTCAGTTTGTGTTCTATCGGCCTCGCCTGGCCCGCGGACTGACCAGTGCCGACTGTCTGTGGCTGACCCATCTTGGGAGTGCGCAGCTCGTGCTGTTCCTGGTCGGAACCGCGCTGTGGCAAAAGGCCGGACTCCCCGCCAACATCTATCTGCGTTAGGAACGGAGTCGGTACTCGGTGGCGAATAGATAGGGCAAGGCGACCGCAGCGGTCTGTAGCCACAGGTTGCGATCGCTCGCGGCGGTCGTGATAAGCAGCGCGAGGAACAGAGAGGCGGCGATCATTCGCGGCAGCGCAACGGCAAAAGGAATCGCTCCGCCCCGTCGCCGCGCTCGTACGATCAGCGCCAGCGCCAGGGCTCCCAGCGCAGTCATCGTTTCCACCGAGCTTGGTCCCAAGTTGCCGCGCAGGGTATGGCGAAACAGCAGCCACCACGAGCCCACGATCAGCGCATGGGTGACAAGCGGCGCCATGAGCAGCAGCAGCAGGTGCCGTCCGCGCAGCGCAAGTCCCAACACATAGTCCGCCGCCGCCGCAAAGAACCCCCAGCCGAGGATGCCGATCACCGGCACGTTGAGATGTCCCGGCTCGGCCCACGACCACAGCCCGGCTCGCACCGCCACCACTTCCACCAGCGAGGCATCGAAGGCGACGATCGTACCGACCAGCGCGGCTCGCGAAAATGGCTCTTTTGCCTTCGGCCAGACGCTGCTGCCGACACTGCGCGCCGACATCACGACCAGTGGCCAGATGAACGGCACCAGCAGTGGCACATCGAGAACCCGCAGGCTCCACGCGGGACTGTAGCGATAGAAGTGATAGAGCAGGATGCAGCTCTGCTCCCCTAGGTAGGCCGACGCTGCCAGCGACAGGTAATCGCGCAGCAGGACGGCCCACGGGGTACGCCGCGCCATCGCCGCCAGGGTGAGCAAGATGATGACGGCGCAGGCCGCCTGAAAGACCGGCAGGGACACGATCGGGAGGCGCTATTCCTCGACGATGTGAAGGAGGACTTCGCCTTCCTTCGCCGAGCTGCCTTCTTTGGTGATGATCTCGACGACGCGACCGGCGACTTCCGACTCGACCGGCATCTCCATCTTCATCGACTCCATGATGACGACGGTGTCGCCTTCGTTGACGACGGCGCCGATCTGGGTGGTGATCTTCCAGACGTTGCCGGTGATATGGGCCTTGACGTGATGACGCTTGCTCATGGGTTGTGGGCCTCTTTGCTGCGGGTTTACTTGCCCACCATCGTATCAACGACATCGCCTAGCTTGGCAGGCACTGCCTTGAACTTGAGCGCGGCGGAGATTCCGTCGACGAAGCGATAGTTGCCCTTGCTGTCCTTGGCGAACACGCAGCGCTTCTTGGGATCGTCGTTGGGATAGCTGGCGTCGCCGTTTTTGATGACCGTGCCGTCTCCGTCCTTGCAGGTATCGACCAGCGCCGGGGTCTTCTCGGGCTCCGAGGTCCAGAACGTCTCGATGCCATCGCCGTCGACATCCATGTCGGGCAGGTAGTGGCCGGCGGCATCCTTCTTGAGCCGCAACACCTCGGCGAGCGCTCCGTTGGCGAAGACCGCGTCGAACAGCGACTGTGGCGGCGTTAGGAAGCCTTTGACCTCGATCTTGTCGAGCCGCGCCAGGCTCAGCGCCTCGAGTACGCCCCCGAGCACCGCATTGTCGAGATAGCTCAGGTTGCCCACGTTGCGGAATGTCCCCTCGACGCGAGCGCCCGACAGCTCGAGCTGTAGCTGCTGATCCTTGATCGGCACCGCGACCCGGAACACCGACGGACCGGCTGCCAGCTTGTTGGCCTTCACCGAGCCATTCTTGAACGACAGGATCGGCTGACTCTGGCCGTCGAGCGACAGCTTCTGCACCGCGATCGTGACGTTGGCATCACCAAACGGATCGCACTGCGGCGCGTTGTCGGGAATGCCGTCGCAGTTGTAGTCGATGCCGTCGCAGCGCTCGGCCCCGGCGGCAATGCTCATCGCCATCTTGGCCGGGTGACGCAGCTTGGCGAGCGGAACCATGCCGGTGTCGGTCGGAACCATCGGTGAGCTGGCGCGATCGTCGCAGTCACCCTCGGCAATCGTCACCCCATCGCCATCGGCATCCATCTTGGCAGGCGCGTCATCCGCCGGCTTCTTCTGCGTCGGGTTGTCGGCCAGGCCGTCGCAGTCGTCGTCCATGCGGTTGCCGGCAACTTCCGCGGCCCCGGCGTGGACGGCCTTTTCGGAGTCGTTGCAGTCACCCTTGGCGACGCCGCTTCCCTCGGTCTCCCAGGTGTTGTCTTTGCCGTCGCCGTCGCGGTCCTTGAGGTACTGCCCGAGGTACATCGCAAGCTTGGTGCACTGCGAGTCGCCGGAGGTCGAGCCAAAGACCTCCATCGGGATGACCACGTCGTGCTTTTCCTTGAAGGTGCCTTCTAGCTCGGGATTGGCCAGCGACGCGATCGCGCCGAGCTTGTTGTCGGCTTTGCCGTCTCCGTCGAGGTCGACGCCCTGCCCCGAAGCCGCGATCTCGAGGTTGCTGACGACCAGGCTGCGCGAACCCTTCTTGAAGTCGACCTTGTCGCCCATGCACTCGGGCTTGGCCTCGAACGGGTTGACCTTGGGCTTGTTGTCGACGGGCGGGTCCCCCATGTTGCCGTCGTCGCCACCGCAGCTTAGGACCAGGCCGGTCAGGCAAAAAAAGGGAAGGATTCGCCGAGTGCGGAAAAGTCGAGTTCGCATTGCTGCCTCCACGTAGCCAGGTAAGAGCAAGCGCCGACGGGTCCGGCAGCAAGGGAAGCGGGGCAGAGCCGGGGCCAGCGCGACGAAGCGCGAAGAGTTACAAATCGCTCCGTCGCCCGTCAAGGACTAGGTGGGTCAGAAGCAGCCATCGGGGTGGTGGCCGATAGCCGGCGCAGCGGAATCAGCAGCAGCAGAAACCAGGCCGACAGCGCGGTGCCGATGAGAAAAGTGTGACGATAGCCAAGCTGGGTGGCGACAAAACCAGCGACGAGACCGGTCGGCATTTTTCCAATCAGCTCGACGCTGGCCAGCAAGGTGTAGTGACTCGCCCCGATCGAGGTGTCGACGCGCATCATCATGAACGCAAACATCGCGGTGGTGAGCGCGCCGCCGGCAAAGTGCTCGCAGACCGAAACAACGATGATGTCGACGGGCAGCGGCGGCGAAAGAAAGGTCAGATAGCTCTCCCCGGCCATCGCGGCGACGCGCAGCAGGCTGGTCAGCGCCACCGCCCCGAGGATCGGCATCCGGCTCACCAGAAGACCGCCACACAGCGAGCCCAGCGTCGAGGCCACCATGCCCCAAATGCCAATCCAGCCGCCAATCTGCGCCGGCTTGTACCCGCAGTCGACCAGGAACGAGGTGTACAGCGCGTCGACGAGCGTCTCACCAATCTTGTAGGTTCCGATGAACAGCAACAGCCACAGTCCCGCCGGCGCCCGCAGCTGGCGCAGTAGCGTCGCCACCACGTCGGACAGGTGTTGCCGGACCTCACTTTGACGGCTGTGATCCTTGGGCTCGCGCAGCTGAAGCACCGCCAGCATCACCACGAAGGTCAGCGCCGACAGCGCAAACAACATGCCGCGCCAGCCGATGTTCGCCGAAGCGCGCAGCAAAAGACCGCCACCGACGAGCATCCCGATCTTGTAGCCGACCACCTGCGCGACGTTGGCTGGGCCGAGCTGCTGCCCTTTGAACAGATCGACCGCCATTCCGTCGACGGCAATGTCTTGGGTCGCGGTCAGAAAGTTGAGCAGCAAGATTAGGCCCACCAGCGTCGGCAGGCTGACCTCGGGCGGGAAGAACGCGGCGGCGATGAAGGTCCCCGACAGCAGGATCTGGAGCGGCACAATCCACGACTTGCGTCGCCCAAACGACTCCGAGCCATAGCGGTCGACCAGCGGCGCCCACAGCGCCTTGAGCAGCCACGGCAGCGACAGTCCTCGCGACAGCGTGATGTTGGTAATCGACATCCCCGCCTGACGGAGAAACGCCCCCAGCTCCTTCTGAAAGCCGAACGGCAGACCCTGCGCAAAATACAGCAGGAACAGAACCACCAGGTTGCGACGCGCCGGGGCAGAGCCGCTCACCGGATTATCCTAACAAGCTGCGGCCTAAACAGCTCAGGCCTAACAAGCTCAGGCGGTATTTTTGGACAGCTTCAGCCGCTCGGTCGCTTCGATGAGGCGGTGGGTAATCCCCAGCTCGGTGGCCGAGTGGCCGGCGTCCTCGACGATGTGAAACTCCGCCTGCGGCAGCGCCCGATGCAGCGCCCACGCCGACTCGATCGGACAGACCACGTCGTAGCGGCCCTGGATGATCACCGTCGGCACGCCCATCAAACGGTGCGCATCGGTGAGGAGCTGACCGTCGTGCTTGAAAAAGCCGTCGTGGACAAAGTAGTGCGTCTCGATCCGCGCCAGCGCGTACGCAAAAGTGACATCGGCAAAGCGCGCCACCACGCTCGGATCTGGAATCAGCCGGCTTAAGCAGGCCTCCCAGCGCACAAATGCCAGCGCCGCCCGCCGCTGTAGCTCGATATCCTTGCCATGTAGCCGTCGGTGATAGGCCGCGAGCAGATCTCCCTGCTCGTCCTTCGGGATGAAGTCGCGGAAGTCCTCCCATGCGTCGGGATAGATGACGTTGGCACCGCGACGAAAGAACCAGTCCATCTCGCTCTTGGTGAGCAGACAGATGCCGCGCACAACGAGGCCGCTGACCTGCTCGGGGTGGGTCTCGGCATAAGCGAGCGCGAGCGTACTGCCCCACGAACCGCCGAACACCGTCCAGCGATCTATGTGAAGTTGCTTACGAAGTTTTTCGATGTCGGAGACCAAGTCCCAGGTCGTATTTTCCTCGACGCTGGCATGAGGCCGACTGCGACCGGCCCCGCGCTGGTCGAATAGGATGATGCGGTAGTGTCGCGGGTCGAAAAACCGTCGCTGATTGGGCTCGGTGCCACTGCCCGGACCACCATGGACGAACAGCACCGGTTGCCCTTGCGGATTGCCGCTCTCCTCGAAGTACAGCTCATGCCGCTGCGAGACCCGAAGCATGCCAGTTCGGAACGGCTCGCAGAGCGGAAACATGGTGTGGAGCGGGGCAGCGGACCTAGGCAGAAGATCTGGGCAGGGTGTCATGGCTCCCAAGCGTCGCAACTCCAGCTTGGGAAGTCAATTTCTCGTTATGCACAACGCAAATTAATGTTTACCTGGAGGCTGGGCGGTGGCTTTTGCGAAGGCCGAGGTGGCACCAAAGGTCTCGATCACTTCCAGCAGCTGGAGCAGCAGGTCTTGGCGCGCTTCGAGGAACTGATCCTGCTCGGTGACCTGAAACCAGGCGGTGATCTCGACGGTGATGGCGTGATCGGTGAGTCCGGTGAAGTGAACCCGAATGACGTCGGGCCAGACCTTCGGCTGACTACGAACGCACTTGATCAGCGCCTCACGGAGAGCCCGCAGACCCGCTGGCTTGAGCGAGTACACGACCCCCAGCGACAGGAAGAAGCGCGTGCGATCGCGCGCGGCGATGGTCTCGATCTGCATGTCGGCGACCTTGCCGTTGGGGATGGTCACGACGCTGCGATCGGCGGTGCGGATGCGAGTCGAGCGCATGCCGATCTGTTCGACGATGCCGACGACGTCGCCCAAGCGGACGAGATCGCCCACCCGGATCGACTGATCGACGCTCAGAGTGACGCTGCCAAAGAAGTGCTCGAGCGTGTTTTTGGCCGCGAGTGCCACCGCGAGGCCGCCAAGTCCAAGGCTGGCCATCACGCTGGCGAGCGAAAGCCCAAGCTCCGACAGCGCAATCGCCGCAGCCGCCGCGATCAGCGCAATCGCGATCAGCTGACGAATCAGCGGCAGAACTCCGCGCAGACCGGGCCGCGCCTCCAGCCACTCCAGCAGTCGCGCCCGCGTCGTCAGCACGTCGGCGATGCGCCAGGCAATCCAACAGACCGAGATCTCCATTGCAATGTGCGTCAGTGCCTTGATCGGCTGTGCTGCCGTCGGTGTCAGGTAGAGCAGAGGCAGCGTCAGCACCGAAAACAGCCCGCCGAACAAGAGCCACAGCGGCCCTCGCTGCCGTTCGAGCATCGCCACCCACAGCTCGTGCTTGTGAAGCAGCTTGCGCAGCACCGGACGCAGCACCACCGACAGCGCAATCCCACCCAGGCCACTGAGCACAATCAGCAGCGGCAGCGCAAGCCACTGCCAATACAAAAGCCCGAGCGACCCGCGATTGAGCAGCGCGTCGGGCATCAGCTCAAGCACCCAGTGGTCCTCGAGTCGCTCATACCACGCGTCGAGGCGCTGCACCGTCGCTGGCGAAAACACCCAGCGTCGCGCCCCCGGCGTCCCGGTCCGCTGCATGCGCAGGGTCTCGGAGCCGAGCGGCATATCGATCCGCCCGATCACATCCTGGTTCTTGAGCCCGTCGCTGGTATTGCCCGCCGGGAGGTCCGAGAGCTTGGCCAGTTCGTCGGGACCCAGATCCACCCGTCGCTCGATGACCGCCGCGAGCTTGCGCGCTTTTTCGGCCCCGTCACCGACGTTGGTGGAGTTGATCTGGATCGCCTCGGCGGCCTTGTAGTAGTCGCCGCTCGCAGCCTGCGCCATGAAGCGCTCGACGGCACGACGCGGCGTGTCTTGATCGCTCTCAGCCTCTTTCTCGTCTTCGTTGCCAACCGATTCGGAATTGGCAGCAGCGTACGCAGCAGCGGCGGCTTGAGCAGAAGGTGGGGCTTTTTCGGCCAGCGCCCAAGGCGTTGCCAGCACGCAAACGACTGCCACCACCGTCTTAGCGAGCCAGGCTCCCCCAGCCCCAGCAGCAAGTGCGCGAACACGATTTTCCATGGTGCCAGCATCTCGGAGATGGCGACAAAGCTCAACCGCAAGGTCTGCCCCGTCGAGACCGCTGCCATGGCACGTGACGCCGGCTGACCGATTGGCGATGATGGCTGCTCATGCTGTCGGCGAGCACGCAGGCCCAGGATTTGTGGGTGGTGACGACGTATTTCAACCCTGCTGGGTATCGATCACGGCTGCTCAACTATCGACGCTTTCGGGCGGCGCTCGACAAGACGCCGTGTTTGACCGTCGAGTGCGCGCTGGGGAATCGACCGTTTGAGCTGTCCCCCGACCGAGACATCCTCCGGCTGCGGGCCCGCGACACGCTCTGGCACAAGGAGCGGCTGCTCAACCTGGCAGTGGCAACGCTGCCGCCGAGCTGTCGCTACGTCGCCTGGGTCGACTGCGATGTCCTGTTGGAGCCGCTCGACTGGGCGCAGCAGGCCCGGGCTCTCCTCGAACACCACGTCGCAGTCCAGCTCTTTGCGGAGGTGCTGCTGCTGCCTCCACCGTCGCAGCCCAGCGCCGAGCCCACGCGTGTCCGCAGCCTGGCAGGGACACTCGCCAGCGATCCGAGTGCCCTGGCCGCCGGTCGCTTCGATGTCCACGGTCACACCGGCTATGCCTGGGCAGCCCGTCGCGAGCTGCTGGCCGAACTCGGTCTGTATGACGCTTGTGTCGCCGGCAGCGCCGATCACGTCATGGCCCACGCACTTCTCGACGAGCCGAATGCTCCCTGCGTCACCCGGCTACTTGGGAACAATACGCCGCACCTGCGCCATTTTCAGTCCTGGGCCACTCGTCTGCGGCAGCTCAGCTCGCGGCTCGGCCTGTCCGGGATCGGCTGTGTGCCGGGGCGAGTTGCCCATCTGTGGCACGGCTCTCTCGTCGACCGTCGCTACTCCGAGCGCAACCTGGCGCTCCAGCGACTCGGCTTCGATCCAGATCAGGATCTGCTCGCCACGCCAGAGGAGCCGTGGCATCTGCGCGATCCCAAAGGTGAGCTGGCGGAGTTTCTACGTCGCTACTTCGCCGAGCGCGACGAGGACCAAGGTCTGTGACTAGTGCGTCCCGAGACCTTCTTCCAAAATCGACTGCGCGTTCGTCGGTGCCGTAGGCGGCGGGGTCGGCTGTAGGCTTGGCTGACCACTCAGCTCGCGCAGGCGATTCTGAGCTTGCCGTCGCCGCGCCTCATCCAGTTCCTTCTCCGCACAGAGTCGCACGAACGGCACCTCCGCCGTCACGTTTCGCAGCGCTCGCAGGACCGCTCCCATCGTGCAAGCGATGCTAGGGCGCTCCGGGTCCTGATAGCGCAGCCGTGTCACCATCTCGAGCCCCCGATCCGGCTGTCCACCACGAACCTGGGCCTCCGCCGCGGCCAGCCCGAGGTCGATGTCATAGGGTGCGCTCAGAAACGCTCGCTGGTACAGCTCAGCGGCCCGCCTCACTTCACCCTCGTCGATCAAGTGCTCGGCCTCGGCCCGCAGCGCCTTGGCACGAACCGCTTCACGGCTGGTCTCACGAAACTTTTGCGTCAGCGTCCGATCTTCCATGAGAGCCAGGCCATTTTCGGAAAACCGGAACACCTGGGGCGCCACCAGACCCTGGATCACCGCCTCTTTGTTGCCATCTTTGTCGACGTCGATGAAGTCGACCCGATTTTGCCCCTGCCTCACCCCACCAGGCGCACCGGGCATCGGTTCGCTGCGGTGGGCACAAAACGTCATCAGAGAGCGAAAGCGCTGGCCGTCGAAGCGCCGCAGCCGCGCCACACTCTGACTCCGACCATTGCCCTCGACGAGATCGTGCCCGTCACGCAGTATCGGAGCCTTGCCTCCTTCCGACAGCAGCACACTCGCGAAAGTCGGCTCGGCCCGCGGTGGCACCACCCGATGGTCCGCCAGCACATAGCCGCTCTCGGTGCCTCGATAGATCGCCGCGAAGACTTCCTTGGCGGTCACCGTCAGCCGGCCTCCAATCACCAAGTCGCGCTGGCCGTCTCCGTCGAGATCGTCGGTCTCCTCGCCGCTGTTGTTATGAATCCGCTCGGCGCCGATCGGTCCACAGGGTAGCGTCGTCAGCTTGCAGGGCGAAGCCGAATCCATCGGCGGAGAGAGTGTCTCGATCCCGCACCACTTCGCATCGGGAACCACCGCGCCAATCGACGCAGCGGTGATCGCTCCACTGCGCGGAACCGCAGCCGTTACCTGAGGAGTCGGCGTCGGACTCTCGGATGAACCGCTGGGCCCAGCCTGTCCGAGCCAGGTTGGTCTCGCCTGGGCACTGCGTAGCGGGGGATAGAGCCCACCGCGCGAGTGTTCGTTAGCCAACCCCCGAGCAGCGGCACCGCCCAAAATTCCCACTCCCAGTGCTGCCCCCAGCGCCAGACGACCGACCAGACTCGTTCGCATACCTCTCAATATATCAGTGTCTTCCCGGTACTTTCAGTGAGCGTCTACGGACATGGCGCGGCTCTTACTGCGCGGTCAAGCCTGCGGTAGCTCAGCTGCCTGAGTGATCAGCTCATCAGCATGGGCACGACTCTTCGCGGTCAGGCGCGCGCCACCAATCATCCGTGCGATCTCATCGCGCCGCTCCGCCTTGCCGAGCGCCCGCACCGAGGTCACCGTTCGCCCATCGTTGAGCTGCTTTTCGACTCGCAAGTGGGTCTCTCCATACGCTGCGATCTGCGCCAAGTGCGTGATGCAGAGCACCTGCTTACCGTCGGCCAAGTGGCGAATCTTGCGACCGACGCGATCGGCAGTAGCGCCGCCAATTCCGGAATCGACCTCATCGAACACGCAGGTGGCCACGTGATCCGCTTGCCCAAGCACTCCACGCAGCGCCAGCATCACCCGGGACAGCTCTCCGCCCGAGGCAATCCGCTGGAGCGGTCGCGGTGACTCCCCTCTATTGGCGGAAAAGAGCAGCTCGCAGCGATCCCAACCATCCCGGCCAATCCGTCGCAGCTCACCACTCGGCGACGCAACTACCACCGCCGGATCATCGCCCCGGCTGGCCGCTCGAGGCAAAAGCTGCGGCGACAGCTTCGCACCGTCCATCGCCAGCTCATGCAGCTCACGCTCGGCTTTTTCGGACAGGGTCGCTGCCGCCTGATGTCGGGCTGCGCTCAGTCGCTCCGCGGCCTGCACCGCCTGCTGCTGTGCCAGCTCCACCGCTCGGCCCGCGACCTGTCGGCGCTCCTCGTGCCCAACCAGCTTCGACAGCTCGCTCTGCATTTCTTCGCGCTTGGTCAAAAGAGAAGCCATATCGGGTCCGTGCTTGCGGAGCAGCCGTGACAACAAGTGCAGTCGATCTTCAATGGCGCCAAGTCGCTCTGGATCAGCGGCCAGAGAACCGACATAGCGACGTAGATCGTGAGCCGCATCGCTCAGGATCGCCTGAGCTTCGCCGAGCCGCGTGGTCAGCTCTCCCATCTCCGCGTCAAAACCGGTGACCTCGCGCAGCTCACGCAACACCATCGCCAGGCCATCGAGCACACAACCTTCACTGCTGTACAGCCGAGCCTCGCTGCGCTGCCCGGCCTGGGCCAGCTTTTCCACCGAGCGGAGCCGCTTCTGTTCGTTGCGCAGGGTCTCGTCTTCGCTGGGCTGCGGATCGGCCTGCACCAGCTCGCTCAGCTGAAAGCGCAAAAATTCCTCTCGTTCACTGCGTGCTCGCTCATCGAGCGAAGCGTCTCGGAGTTCTCGGCTGCTGACTTGCAAAGCCTCGAAGGCCCTCGCCATTCCATCCCGCAGGACCGTCGGCACCCCAAAGCGATCGAGCAAGCCGAGGTGACTCCCCACATCGAGCAAGCTCTGGTGTTCGTGTTGACCGCTGACGTCGATAAGACCGCCACAGATCTCGGCCAGCGCAGTAGCCGTCGAGAGCTGCCCCTGAATATGGATGCGATTGCGCCCGCCCCGACCAATCACCCGCCGCACCACCAGCCCGTCTTCCGTCAGTCCAGTGGCATCGATCCCGAGCCGCTGGAGCTTCTCGCGGAGCGCAGCGCAGGCGGCACTGTCCGGCGCGGGAAGAAACAGCGCTTCGATGCGCGCTTCCTCGGAACCACTGCGGATGACTTCCGCACTCGCCCGCCCGCCGCGCAAAAGGGACACCGCATCGAGGATGAGTGACTTACCGGCGCCGGTCTCACCACTGAGCACCGTGAGGCCTGGCCCGATGGTGAGCTCGACTTCTTCGATGATCGCAAAGTTGCTGATTCGCAAGTACGACAGCATGGGACGGCATCTTAGCAAGCGATCCTGACGACACCATGCGCTGTCCGAGCAGCCGGTGCTCGAGCCTCTCCCTGCGGAAGCGCGAAGTTGGCTACGATAGACAAGGCTCGCCCCTTTGTGAGGAACGTCATCCATGCACACTCTCGATGCCGAAGCTTTTTCTCGTTACGTTCGCCAGCAGTGGGTACCTGCCGGCTTCCTAGTCACTGAGATCACCGATGCACCATACAAAGAACTCGTCGCTGTTCGCGATGGCTGGTCGTTTGGGGTCTCCGTCGCCGCCTCCGCCAATCCGGGTTGTCGGGCCCGCGTCGGTGTTTGGTTTCGGCCCGCGCCGCGCGGCAGCATCAACGATCTATCGGCTCTGCGCACCCAGTACCAACAGAAGCTCGCCCAACTGGGCCGAGGCGCTCGCATCAAGAACTGCGGTCTCCCTGCGGGCGGCGTGTTTTTGTTCTTCGAGACGACTGCCCCATTGCCAGAATCATCCGTCGCTGAGTGGGTCAACATGTGCGAAGAGCTAACGGCGCTCACCTTCGACGAGGACGCTCTCGATAGCCTGCTCGGTGCGGCGGAATAGTGAGGCTTGCTCATGCATGACCTGATGAAGTCTTCTCTGGGAACCGCTCTGTGCGCTGCCACTGTTGCGCTGCTGGCCTATTCCTGTTCTCCGATGACGCCCGAGATCGTCGCTGTCGACAGCGGTATCAATGTCAATCCAGACATGATCGTGCCGATCACGACAGCGCAGGTCCGTTTCGGTAACTTCGTCGCTGGGGCCGCTCCCGTGGATCTCTGCGTCAAGGGCACCGGCGATCCCGCCTTTCGCGGACCTCTTTTGCGCACCATGGCCCAGCGCCCCGGTGGAGTGGCCTACCTAAACATGGGTCAGTACCTGACGCTGGCCGCGGGGAACTACACGGTCAGAGCCGTCCCCGGCAGCCGCACCGACTGCACGGTCTCCTACGGTGGACTGCCTGACCTCGGTCTGCCGCCTATCGGAGCCGGTCGCACGTACACACTTGTGCCCTTTGGTGACCAGCTCCGCCCGGGTACGGTCAAAATCAACCTCTTTGAAGACGATCTCTCGTCGCAAGGGGGACAGATTCGCATGCGATTTATCAACGCCTCCCCCGATGTCGCGACTGCTGACTTTGGCTTTGGCATCGGGAGCGGCTACCAGGCGCTCTTTACCGACGCCGTCAGCGGCGGACTGGGTCGGGCCAGCGGCATGACCTACGTGACACATGGACCGCAGAGCAGTAGCTCAGCTTCGGTGCGCCCCTCCGGCATGACGACCGACTTCATCACAGTGAACTCCACCATCAATTTCCCGTCGGGAGCGGTGATCACAGCGATCATCGCGGGACTCCCGAGCAAGGTGGCAACCGATCCGTTGGCCCTGAAACTGATTGCCTGCGACGACAGCAAGTCACCGCAGAGCGGCCTCTCGGTCTGCACCCAGCTCAACTAGCCCCAGGCATCGATTCGCCACGAAGGTGGCACGGTGTCCGAAACACGAAAGGAGCGTACCTATCCCAACACCACACCGTGCCACCTTCGTCGCGATCGCTGCCAGCTTGAGACGACGGGCGGCACCGCAGCACCAGCCCGTCGTCGGCAAACTACCGCTCTGCTGAGGCGGCGATAGTGGTCGGACCGCTTAGCGCGATCAGCGGACGCAGCCGGTTCCAGGTCTTCTTGCCCAGCCCTTTGATCCGCTGCAGATCCTCCGGGCGCTTGAAGGGATGGGTCTTGCGGAAGGTAACGATCGCTTGAGCGCGGCTCGGTCCAATCCCCGGCAGCCGCTCGAGCTGCTCTGCCGACGCTTCGTTGATGTTGACGACTCCGCTGCTCTTCGCAGCCGCAGTCTCACTTTGGGCCGGACGGACCGCACTCTCGGCGCGGAGGGCCGGAACCGAACCCAAGGTCAGGGCCGCGAGGGCCAGGGCGAAAACGGTCTTATGCAGGTTCACTTTGCGTTCTCCTTCTGTCTGTTGGTGTGCTTGGCAAACGCGAGTCCGCACCAGAGGCGGGCCGACTCGCAGGGAAAATTACGTTGCTGTCGTCGCTGACTTGTCGGCGAGCAGGGGCTCCACATCGCCATCTCGGGGACCACTTACGAACGGCTCACGTACCTGGAGCTGACCGGACAGCGGCAGCGCGTCGAGCCGGATCGTCAGTGAGCCATCCCGGTTGGTGAAGGCCGTCCCAACCCGCAGCCAGATCCGACGACCTTTGCCACGCTCAGCGACGCAATAAACTGCCTTCCAAGGGGCTCGCTCCGCAGCTGGAGCGTTGGGAGTGCCGGTCGAATCTGCGCCGGAATAGCTGCGGCGTCCGGTGCCCTCGGTCCCGGGTGAAACATGCGCGGTGGAGTTCATCTAATACCTCTCTTCGCTTGGCGTTGTCTGGTGAAGCTTGGCGACAGTAGCCGGAGCCAATTGCACCATCCATGCCAGCGCCCAAAAGATCACTGACCGTCGCTGAGCGCACTGACCTGGACTTTCCGCACGTCCGAGATTCGGCCAACGTCCGAGATTCGGACACGCCGTTGACAAGTGGCGTTATAGTGCGCGGGTGCCGTCGGTATTTTTGCAGTCGTGGGGTTCGCTGCTGGTGGTCGTTCACACGCTGAGTTCGATCGTCCTCTGCGGCGCCAGTGGCCACCAAGCGGTGCTAGCCATTCAGCTGCTGCGACGGCGCCGGGTTCGGCTGCCACTGCTGACGACGTATGGCTGGACGACGCTGCTCTCGTATCTGTCGACGATGCTTGCAGGTGTGCTGCTCTACCCGCGCTACCGGATCTTGATTCGCGCGATGTTTCTCGACCGCTATGCCCCGTGGGCCTCGAACTTGTTCGACTTCAAGGAGAACTTTGCGACGCTCGGGCTGCCGCTGGCCGTTGGTGCGCTGCTGATCGCACGCTCCTTGTCCGACGAGGCCGCGCTCTCAACTGAGGTTTCTCCGAGCAGCAAATCGACGACGGAGGAGACAAGTGAACCGAGCACGCGGATGGTCCTTTGGACGTATGCCGCCATGGCCTTGGGAACAGCCCTGGTCTGCCTCAGCAACGTGGTGGCGGGGCTGCTATGCACTGCGGTGCGAGGCGCCTAATGGTAAACCCTCGACGAGCAGCGCTCTGCGCCAGCACCTTCACCACCACCACCGCCGCAGTCTTCTTCCTCACCGGCGTGGTCACTCTGCGGTTGCCGCTGTATCTGCCGCTGTCCCATCGCTGGATCCTCGGGACAGTCGCGAGCGAGCCCGAGCTTTCAATGGACTACTTCGGTCGCTCCCTGCTCGCTGTCTCGGCTGGCGGACTGGCGGCCTTGCTGCTGCTGCTACTTTCGTCCCGACGACGCCAGGCTGCCCCAGAGACTCCCCCGACAACGAGAGCGCTGCGGCTCGGGCTGGCCTACGCGATCACCGCGTTTGTTCTGTGCACGTCCCTATTTGCCTACAAGCTGTACGGTCGCGAACCGGCGCCAAGCGAGCTTCCGCCGGTCCTGCCAACAGGTGGCGTCGATCGGCGTTGATCTGCGCTCATACGCGCGGACGTCGTCGGAAATACCCCATCAAACCGTAGCCGCTCACTCGGAAAGAAGGGTTTGCGGTAATGCCAATGGTTAGGCTATATTGAGCCTGGTGGTTACCGGGCTTTCACGAGAGGCAGAGCGGGGGATCTGTCGCAAGAGTTCAGGTCGCCGTTTCTCCCTTGCCGCGCTCACGCTGATCGTGACCGCCGGGCTTGCCAGCTTTGGCCTCGCGCAAGCATCGCCCCGCAAGCCAAACGCGCCCTCGAAGCTGGCGATGTTCTCGCGGGTCCTGTCCTACGTAGAGAGCCAGTACGTCGAGGATGTCGAGCAAGATGATCTCGTCTACGGCGCGATCAAAGGAATGCTCGACTCACTGGACCCGCATACAACCTTCCTGCGTCCCGAGCAGTATCGGGAAATGAAGAACGACACCAGCGGGCAGTTCGCGGGCATCGGCATCGAGGTCGATCAGCGCGATGGTCTGCTGACGGTGGTCTCGGTCCTCGATGGCACGCCGGCGGCCCGAGCCGGCCTTTTGGCTGGGGATCAGGTCCTGCGCATCGACGATCAGGCCACACGCGGAATGATGGACTACATCCAAAAAATGCGCGGCAAGCGGGGCGCCCAGGTGTCGCTGACGGTGCTGCGCAGTGGCTGGAAAGAGCCGCGCAGCTTCGTAATGGTACGCGACATCATCCGGATTCGCAGCGTCGAGAGTTTTCTCCTCGAACCCGGTTATGGCGTGCTGCGCGTCAAGCAGTTCACCGACAACATCGATCGTGAGGTCGAAGCCCAGCTCGTCGCGATGGAAAAAGACTCCGGCGGCAAGTTGAGTGGTCTGGTGTTGGATCTGCGCAACAACCCCGGCGGACTGCTCGATCAGGCGGTTCGGCTGGCCGACATCTTTATCGACAATGGGCTGATCGTCCGCACCGAAGGCCGTGGCGGTCGCATCCTCGACGAGGAACGCGCCAGACCCGAAGGCACTCGGCTGGGCTTCCCGGTCATCTGCTTGGTCAACGGTGGCTCGGCGTCCGCGGCGGAGATCGTGGCGGGAGCCCTGCAAGATCACGGTCGCGCGCTGGTGATGGGAACCCAGACCTTTGGCAAAGGCTCTGTGCAGACCATCGTCGAGCTAGAAGACGGCAGCGCGCTCAAGCTGACCATTGCGCGGTACTACACTCCGTCGGGACGCTCGATCCAAGAGAAGGGGATCGCTCCGGATGTCGTAGTCGATCAAGTGCGCCTCGCCGACGGAAAGCTCGTGGTTCGAGACGAGCCGTCCCAGAAAGAACGTGATCTGCAAGGTCACCTGAAGAATCGCCAAAAACTGACGGTCGAGTCCGGTCCGCCCCCGGGCTACTCCGTCATCGCGCAGCACGCACCACAAGGTGAGGACTTTCAACTGCGAACCGCTTACGATTATTTAAAAGCGTGGCACCTGTTTGCGACCCGTCTTATGCATCGCAGTCCGCGTCCCCAGGGCATGACTCCGGGGCAGGGCAGTGCGACGCCGGCGGGACAACAGCAGCGACCGGCTGGCGACCGTGCGCTGCGTAACGACACCAAAGTGGAGTAGCTTTCGTGCAGGCTCAGACGATGCTGGAGTCAGCGGCAGAAGGGCAGACCCCGGTGCGATGGACAGTCGCGGCGGGGCTCCGTTCGGTTGTGGGCTCCACGGCTCCTGCGCGACGGCGGTTTCGGGTTCAGGCAAGCCGTTCGACCGTGTCGATGGCGATCCCTCTTGGCGATCTGATGGGCACATCCGTCGTGACCACCAGCCGTTCGAGGTTGATCCGCCATCAGCGCGCCATCAGTTCGCTTATGGTCAGTCGATGCGGAATGGCATGCTTGACCCACAAAATGTTGGGTCCTAAAATCGCAAAAGCCCTAAAAGGCTAAATATGCGTCGAAACGCGGGTCATGTATAAGCTCATTATCGAGGACGACGAGGGCAAGACGAC
>Ga0154020_10002387_pt1 | contig 22898 bp, 18 predicted proteins | sample Klosneuvirus_201_FD_109709 | JGI IMG/M metagenome (GOLD analysis project Ga0154020, IMG submission 109709) | Active sludge microbial communities from wastewater, Klosterneuburg, Austria - Klosneuvirus_20160825_MG | ecosystem: Engineered > WWTP > Aerobic digester > Activated sludge | place...
CAGAACCTGCGCCAGAAACACCTGCCGGCAAAACTGCCGCGCGAAGGTGCTGTGGCGCGGCAATCCGTAAATCGCTTCCACATTGCGGTAGAGGTTTCGCGTCTCTTTACGCAGGAAAGGGACTGCCAGGGCCACAAAAATAACCGCCAGATGCTCCATCACGGCGAGCGGCAGCGCGGCAATACCATAGGCCAGCCCCCATGCCGACCAACGAACCAAGTGAGCGGTAACCTGCACGGCTAAAGGATTCCCTTACTTTTTCCCGGAAATGGCTTGTTCGTAAAACTCGCGCGCTTTAAACGAGCTACGCACTAAAGGACCGCTGGCCACCGACAAAAAACCAAGGTCTTTTGCAATGGCAGCGATGTCGTCAAATTCCTTAGGCTCCACAAATCGCTTGATACTGAGATGCTTCCGCGTCGGACGTAGGTACTGACCGATGGTGATAAAGTCTACACCGACCTCGCGCATGTCTTTCAGCGTCTGGATAACCTCGTCACGTTCCTCGCCAAGCCCAAGCATCAGCGCGCTTTTGGTATAGACCCGGTAGTCGGCCAGTTCTTTCACGCGGCGCAGCACCGACAAAGATTGGCGGTATTTGGCACGGGCGTCGCGCACCCGCGGGGAGAGGCGTTCAACGGTTTCGAGGTTATGGGCGTAGACTTCCGGCTTCTCCGCGAGTATCAGTGAGGCAGCAGCTTCACTGCCACCAAAATCCCCAACCAGCAGCTCCACGCCGATGCCGGGAGTAAACTCCCGCAATGTCCGAACAACAGCGGCGACATGGGCCGCGCCGCCATCACCAAGATCATCACGATCGACCATGGTGATCACGACATACTTAAGTCCCATGGCCTGAGCGCTGCGGGCCACTTTTTCTGGTTCTTCGGCATCAAGCCAGCCTCCGGGGTTGCCCGTCTTGACGTTGCAGAAGCGGCATGCCCTGGTGCAGGTTTCGCCCAGAACCATGAAGGTCGCTGTGCTGGTGTTCCAGCACGTGGCTACGTTTGGGCACTTAGCTTCCTCGCAGACTGTATGAAGATTGCGTCCGCGCAGATCCCGCTTGATTTCAAAATACTTGGCTCCGGTTGGAATCGGGGACTTGAGCCAGGCTGGTTTTTTTATGTCGGTAGTTTCTGCTGACACCGGGGCCCACCGCGATTATAAAGGTTCCGTATGAAGGTCGCCTATCATACTCAACTCACACCCGCAAGCAGATAATACATTGAAAACAAAGAAAAAAACAGCGACGCCCCACAAAGCGCCGCGAGTCCGCCCGGTTCTCCGCGAAACCGAACTTTCGCGCGCGCTGGTCAAAGCCTGGATGCAGGTCGTATTTTCCCTGGCCAAACTTCCCGGCGGCACCAGCGCCGCGAAGGATAATCCCGAACCCGTGTTGAACCGAATCATCCGGCGTGAACTTTCCGCCATCCGGGACCTATGGGAGATTTTTAACCTCGAGCGGGACCTGATCAACAAGCGCCTTCTTGGCACCAAACAACACACCGTTGCCTATCTGCTTGGTTTTCACTTACCTAATGCCGCCCGCATGGCCTTGCTCTGGCGACATTTTGTGCGCCGTTTCCCGGAGTGGAAAAAAACTTTTCAATCTTCCGACCTCATCATCAACGACATCGGCTGCGGCACCGGCGCGCTGGCGCAGTCACTGGTGTCGGAGCTGACATCCTCTGGCATCGATGCGAACCAAATGGAGCTCAATCTTTCTGATGTCGCCGCAGGTCCGCTCGAAGCAGCAGAACTCGTCATAAAGAAAATGACGCCGGATCTTGCGGTGAAACGCCACGGTGTGGCTGTGGAAAAGCTACGTACAGACCGGTTTAGCAGGGAAAAAGCAGGTGATCGCGATCCTCTTTTTATTTACACCCTTGGATATGTCTGGAATGAATTGCGAAAGAACCGAGCCGCCCAGAAAAATCTCGAGACGATTCTGATCGCTCACGCTGCGCGCAACGAGCTGGCTTTGGTTTTTCTGGTGGAACCAGCCGCCGAGTTGCAGTCCCGCGATGCGATGCAGTTGCGCGATCAGCTGGTCGCGGGAGGATTGACGGCGATTTACCCCTGCCCGCCTTTGCAGTGCTGCCCGATGATCGAACGCCCCAAAGACTGGTGCTTTACGGAAGGTCGCTGGAAACGTCCGGCACATGCTGAAGTGATCGATCGTTCTCTCGGCATCGACCGTGCCTGGCTTGGGGCATCGCTCTACGCATTTGCGTCGCCGCGCATGCTGAAGGCCCTCCGCCCCGACCAGCCTGATCAGCCCGATCGGTCTGGAGTGAAAAAAAGTGGGGTCATCGTCGGTCGGCCCCAAGTCGCTGCGACTCCAGCCGGAAAGGCCGATAACTTCGAATATCTCCTATGCACGATTGAGGGCTTAAAAAAATCCACCCCCGCAAAGGGGGCTAAACCCCTGCCCCGCGGTGACACTATAACCAACTGATTTAAAAGATAAATACTGTCGAAAATCATCCATCCCGGTTCTGGTTCCGATCATGTCTATATGAGCCGGACTTTGAAATTATTTTCGCGCCTCCCCGCCCTCGCTATGGTGGTAGTGGATTTATTGGTGGTGTTTGGCTTAACGGGCTGTTTCGTCGTCGACGCGCTGCCGGGAAACAAGCGCCCGGGTGGCTCCCGCCCCGCACCGATCAAAATCGACCCGACTTCAACACCAGAGCCCGCTCCGCCACCAAAAACCCTGGAAGGCGAAAGACTGTTACGCCGCATCACCCTTGAACTGACCGGCTCCTTGCCAACGGCAGAACAACGCGCTACCTACGCGGCGGATCCGAAAACACTTCCCGATACCATCGATGACCTCGCTGAATCTGCCGAGACCGCCCGCACCCTCGCAGAAGCCCACCGCATGATGTGGCGGATCAATGCCCGCCTGCTTCCGGATGTGGACCGCTTCGCGCTTACCAATTCCACCCTTGCCACTGCATTGACCGCCGCCACCCGGGTCGAAATCATCGGTGAACCGCTGGCGATGGTCAGAAAACTCCTCGACGACAACCGCCCTTACGATGAGCTCTTTAAACGCAACTACACCATCGCCCACAGCGACGTCCTCTCTTTATGGGGATACACCGAGGGCGCACAGGTGTGGAGCGACGAGCCTTATTTCACGGCCGACTTTCCTGATAGTCGTCCGGCGGCGGGCATTTTGACGTCACAAGGGTTTCTTGCCGCCTTCGGCAGTGAGGGCAGATCCGACGGCGTCTCCTATGCCGCGGCGATCCTCGGACGGGTCGCCTGTGTGTCTCTTGAAACGACAAAAGCCCATGACTTCACCGCGCTGACTACCGACCAATTGTCCGGAGACCTCCGGGCGTTAGCCAAAACCGAAACCAAATGCGCCAGCTGCCACGCCCAATTTACCAAAACTGCACCTGGTATCGCCGGATATGGGCGTCCAACCGATCTCACCACCTGGTTGGCCCGTGACACCGCATCCGACACGGCATCAGGAATCTATGCGGGATACGCCTTTACCGGAACATCTGCACTCGCCGAACTTGTGGGAGAAGACCACCGGGTGAAGAGCTGCACGGTGCGCAATCTGATCTCCGCGTTTATGCACCGGCCATTTTCCCTGACTCACGATGCAGTGCGCTTCTCGCTGCTGCTGTCCGAAATGAAAAACAACGACAACAACCTTCGTCGCGCCGCTGCCACTTTGGTGAAATCAGAGGAATTCCAATGGAAGCCGCTGACACGCTCCCAGCCTGCGGACCTGGCCAAACGCGCCTCAGGGCTGCACTTTCTCTCGCGCCGTCATTTTCTGGGTTTGATCAAACAACTGGCACCATCAGCATCTTTTGATCTGCCGGAAGAATTGGATCCGGGCTCCGAGGAATTGGCGGGCACGACGTTTCGGATGCCCGGCGGCACGTATTTTCATCATGTCAATCGCCTGGTCCGGCAACTCGCCACTGCCATCATCAATAGCGAACTGGCCGACGGGGTGGAACCATCGGCGCGTGTATTGCTGACAGGTATTCCCGCAGGGGGAGCTGCTGGCATCGACGCAGCAGCTGTTTCGACGGCGATCATTGCCGTCTATAAATTTCTGACCGGCGTGGACATCAGCCCGGACACCACGACCCAGGCAAATCTCAGTGGAATCTTTGAGGCCGGTGGTGGAGCGGGCACCGATGCCACCAGCCGTGACGCGTGGCGCGCCGTGTTGATTGCAATCATGCTCAGTCCGGACTTTGTAACATACTGATGAAAGTAAAACTGTGAGCAACTCAAAAAAACATTCCAGACGCTCCTTTTTAAAGCGCTCACTCGCCCTCGGCGCGACTTCGCCGCTGGCGCTGAATATTTTCTCGAAAAGCCTGCTCGCTCAACAGACTTACAAGACGCCATACCTGTTGTTTGTCCATTGCGACGGCGGCTGGGATCCGACGATGGTATTCGACCCTAAAATCGGCGTTACCGGCGTTGCACAGGAGACTGGAGCGGCGCTGGGCGCGGGGGGAAGTGACATTGTCTACGTCGGGCATTCGAACCGACCCGCTGTTCAGGCATTTTTCGACTCCCATGGGGGCAAAACCGCCATCGTGAACGGCATCGCCTGCGGCAGCATGAATCACGAGGCGGCCACACGGCGGGCATTGGGCATTGCGAGCAACGGCAGGTTTTCCGATTACCTCAGTTACTACGCATCGGTCGTAGCTCCCGTGAAAGCCTATCCTCACCTCATTATCGACGCACCCTATGTGCCGGGTGCGTACATGACGTACGCCAATCGCCTGACTTCAGAAACGATGACAAATCTCGCAAACAGCATCCCCGACACCACCGCCGTCACCTCCGCCGCTGAGAGCGGGATTTTCAGTCATGTTTCGAACGCATGGGCAGAGGTTCTGAAAACCGTTTCTATCGGGATTGACGGCGAAAAATTGCGCGCCTTTCAGGCTGGACTCGCCCGGGAGTCCGCCATCGCCGCCTCGGTCGTCGACATTTCCAGCACCGTTTACAGTGCCACCGATTCAACACTGTTAAAGCACGGCAAAATGGCAGTTGAATTCTTCAAACAAGGTCTTTCCCACTGCGCGACCATTCAGGCGGGGGCCGCCCGGTCATGGGACACTCACACGGGCCACTTCGCATCCCAGGCAGCCTCATTTCAGTCTCTTTTTGACGGCCTCAGCGGAATCATCTCCTATGCCACTACCGCAGGAGTCGCTGATGATCTGGTGATCATCGTCACCAGCGAAATGGGGCGAGCACCGGCCCTCAATGACGGCGCCGGCAAAGATCATTGGCCCTATACCAGCGCCATGGTTTGGGGGGCCGGTATTCGCGGAGCTGCCATCATCGGGCAGACGAACGACCAGCTTGTCGGGCAAAACGTTCATCCATTGTTCGGCACGGTTGGGGGCGACGGCTCTGTTCCACTCGATATGGCTCACATCCTGACTGCTATTTTTGTGAAGGCTGGTGTACCGACTAAGGCCTTTCTTCCTGGCTTCCAACCACTCTCAGTCATTTTGGGGGATTGACCAATGCTCCCGAGTCCATGGATTCGAAAAGTCATTCTGATCCTGGCGGCTGCTGCTTGCTGGAATATTGCAGGATGCGGTAAGAGCAATGACGATGGCGAGGAGAAAGATCCATACTCCCGCGAAATGCCCCCTATCACCAATAAGCCAGTGAATGTTCCCACATCGACTAATTGCCCAAAGGGGACAAAATTAAGCTATGCCAATTTTGGCGCTGTGTTTTTCGGAAACTATTGTACGTCCTGCCACTCCAGCGAACTCACCGGTGACGATCGTATAGGCGCCACGGAAGGCGTCGACTTTGAGACCTATAAGCTTCTGGCACTGCATTTAACGGGAGTGAAAAGCAAGGCCGGATCCGGCAAAACAGCGATGCCCCCCGGGGAGCAGGTCTCCTCCGAAGAGCGGAAGCAGCTGGATGAGTGGATCGACTGCGGCGCCCCGGAGGGCGACGGTATTTAACACTGGGTCGGAGTTTTCTGTTCGTCCCCACCGGAAAATGTTCCGAGTATGTTTGGCAGAATTCCAATGACCGCACCCAGGTTACCAGTCATTACGCCGGTTAAAACAGGCAATGCTGTTTGAACGGCACCGCCGATTACCTGACCATTGGTTGTTGGCTGCAAACCGCCGCACGAAAGATCAGACACTCGCACAACCTGCGCGCCGGCATCACCCGTAGCTCCGGCAGGAGCGGACTCAACGCGCCAGCCAAACTCCATCTCCTGATCGAAATCATCCAGCGAAGCGTTGGGATCGTCACATTTTCCCTCGGACTTTCCTAAGGCCCTGCAACGGGAAAGATCCCGTACCATCGCCTTGATAGGAGTCGTGCTTTGTCCTTTTACACTCGGAGTCCAGGTAACCGACGCTACGGTTTCAAGACCTTTGCTTGCTGATGCAGCCCCCTTCGGCAGGCCGGTCAGAAAGATTCCGACCTCTCGCTCAGACCCATCTGCCGCGAATGCCCCAACGGACCAGCTGACGGGTTGCCCCATGTAGCCGACAAAGGTGGTACCGTCGGCACCCTGACCTTGAACGTCGAATTTCACCTTGGGACAGCTCTCTGCGGTGCAGGGCTTTCCCGCCGTCGCGTTGCTGCTGCCTTTTTTGGTCTCAACATTTTTGGTCTCGCCTGTCCGGCCACAGGCCGCAAGAGTGATCCCCAACGCAAGGATAGCTGCCGATGTAACCATTTGTTTGTTGACGGCGATCATAAGCGACGGGCCTCCCCAAAAATTCAAGTTCCCTTTGACAAGGACCTTATCGGCGAACGGCGGGGAAACTTTAAGCCTTTAGCAACTGCCCTAGTATTTCATTGTAGTTTCAATGTGTTGCTGGGTGTCATATCGAGCTATTTGCGCAAAAGCCCGATCACTGCCACGAGACAGATTCCAAAAATGCCGTAAAGTTCGCGGGACGTGGCGCCCGAATCGTTGCAGGCACTGCCCCCGGGGCTGGAATAAAGGCAATCTCGGCCGCATGAAGAAAATGATGGTCGGCGGCAATCGCCGCCAAATGCTCGGGCAAAGGTCGGCGCCCCTGATAGTATTTTTTATCGCCAACGATGGAATACCCCAGCATGTCGAGATGGACGCGGATCTGATGGCTGCGTCCAGTCTTGGGCAGGCAGCGGATCAGGGACACTTTCAGCTGAGGCGCGGTCGCGAGAAGTTCAAAGCCAGTCTCGGAACTTTTGCCACCAGCGCGGACGGGAGTCACCTGTCCTGTTCTTTTGTCGATCGGAGATAAAAAGCAACGCTGCAAAAATTTTTTCTCTGCAGGGATCCCGTAACAGATCGCCTCATAAACTTTTCCAACGTCACGCTCGCGAAATTGCTCGGTCAGCCAGGTCGCGACGTTTTCATTTTTTGCAACAATGAGCGCGCCGGAAGTCTCCTTGTCAAGCCGATGCACCAGAATCAGGCGCGATGGCGCGGGGCGGGACGGACGTTTACTGAGCAATGTACGCAGGCAGGTTTCAACGTGCAAAACACTTTGATCCCGCGTCGCCTGCGTTGGGAGTCCAGGGGGTTTATTGACGACAATAAGCCCTTCGTCTTCAAAGAGAATGTCGTTTTCCGAAAACTCAAAATTATTTGCTCGCAGCTTACTCAGGCGGGCCAGGTCGAATTCGACCTCCAACACGTCGTTGGCGTGAACAGGCCGGGATGCCACCCGCACTCGCTTGCGGTTTTGGTAGACGCCTCCGACATCGATCACCTGGCGAATCTTTCGCTTCGAGATCTCCAATCCTGATTTTGCCAGGAACTGATCCAGGCGCATCCCGTCGTCCGCCGCAGTGACTTTTAATTTGAATCGTTTCATAGACGCATCATTTTCAAGCAGATCAATGGGGCTGAGAAAATGGCGGGATCAGGAGCTCCTGATCCCGGGGTACCCATTCCTCAAGACGCGACCGCAGATAGTCGGTCAGGTCCGAAAAGACCGGGGGTAGCCCGGAGGTACGGGACAGCAGGGCCCACAGGGCCAGTGCGAGATAAGAAGGCTGGTAACCAGACGCAATTTTGACCAGACAAGTCGCAACTGGTCCGCCATGACCGGGCAAAGATTGCACCATCAGCAGGCCATCGGCGCCTTCTTTGGCGATGACGCGCCGCCCCATCGCCTCGATGATATCCGAATCAAGGCGACGCTGGCCGCCGATCAGGCGAACATTGTCGAGCCACAAGGCCCGAAGCTGCTGCACCCGCGGCTCTTCTGAAAGCGCGAGTTTCTCCCACATGAACATCAGCGAACGCATTGTCATAGCCGCAACCGGGAGTCCGCAGCTATCTGTGACCCACGTTAATTTCTCGCCTGACTCCCGTCCTACCAGGTTTAACACTTTCCGCTGAAGGGGATGGTCCACGTCCCAGTAGTGATCAGCCGAAAATCCGTGCCGCGCGCAGGCCGCGATCATCATCAGGTGTTTGCCCGCACAAGGATGGTGAAATCGGCTTTGCTGCTCACCAAAGACACGCAGGTGGGCCGCTGCCAGAGCATCCAGCGGAAAGGCCCGCGGGCAGATCAGATCATTTTCTTCGGCACCAGCGGCTTCGCGCAATTTCATCAGCGCATCAAGATGCATGGGCTGACCCGAATGAGTCGCAAGTCCCATCGACCAAAAACCCTCGGGTCCAAAGACGTCGGCCGCAAGAAACTGCCAGGGTTTGAGCAATGTCCGTGAAACACAAGCCAGATGTTGCTCCGGCTGATGCAAGGTTGCATTGTGCGGCTTAAAAAGGGTGACTCCGGGGACCACAATTTCCGGAATGCTTTTGCGGGTAAAGGCAAACAGGGATCCCGATTGAAAAAGAGAGAACGACGCCATGATGCCCCACGGAACCGGATGAATGACCTACGGAATCCTACCAGAAAATTTCAGTGGGGGCGTTGTAATGGGGGGGAGCTCAATAGTCAAGTTAAGTTGTTGGTTTAACCTGACTTTTCCCAATTTGGCTTAGTTAGCCCGGCAAAGCTGGTTCATTTCAGATGGATATCCACCGACCTGCTTTCCAACGACTTTGCCCTGGCGATCGATCAGGATCAGTGTCGGTGTCGCCGTCACAGAAGACCCCAGTTTTGCTGATGCAAACCGGGTTGCACCGCCGACGACGCCATAGGCGTGCGTGCCCGAGGGAGTCCCGCGGAAGATGTTGGTCCAGTCACTGATGTCACCCTCGGCCAGCATCGTCGCATGGGAACAAACCGAGCCATCGAGTAGCTTCTGTTTAGCAGTGTCGCTGTTGAAATCCCGCGCCAAAGCCTTGCAGGGAGGACAGCCTGAGGACGAGAAATCCAGCAGAATGTATTTGCCCTTAAATTCAGCCGAGAGCTTGGTGCGCGCGCCGGTAGAACTCACCAACTCTACGTCCTTATCAGCCGCAAGCGGTGAAATCTCTGGGGTTGGCGGTGGCGTAACCGGGTTTGGAGATACCACTGGTTGCGGTGATACAACCGGTTGGGGGGATACGACCGGTTGGGGTGAAACAACTGGCTGTGGTCCCGTTGACAGGCCGATTGCCTGACCATCCGTCGTGAGGCTTAATGCCAAACTGGCCGGATAGGACGCTTTGCCGGCGATGTCTTCTTTTTTAACCAGAAACGGCGCTGCACTTTTATAGTAAGCCGCCTTAAGGGCAGTCGCTGTCGCGAGGGCATCCTTGTTTCCCAGCGCCATCGTGATGCTGTAATCGCACCCTTGAGCCAGTGACGCATCTAAACTCTCTGATGTTTTATAGTCGCCGATTTTATTGACGTTGGTGCCGGCGGTGCATCCCGACGACTGAATAACCAGGTGATAACCATTCATTTTTGTTTCAATGTCCGCAACCTGGGTCTTGAGACCGGCGCGGTCGGGAAGGACCACGTCAACAGCGGTCAGCGAAGACTTGCCACCACGGCTTGCCGTGCCTGGATCCATGATTCCGCTATTGCGGGTGCCGCAAGCTGCGAGAGCCGCAACAGCAACCCCTGCCAGAATGGTATTTTGCATCGTCTTCATCAGGTTTTTTTCCGCCAGAATTTTTGCAACCATGACATGACCTACCAGAATCAAGTGGACGTTAGAGAAACTCTTCTTGCTCAAACCAAAGCAAGCATTGTGCCTACCTCAACCTCGCGAAAAGACATGGGAAGACAGGCCCACAAACTGTCCAAAGAGACGGCAAAAGGACGATTTTGGCGAATATTTTGACAGTTTTGTCGGCGATCTCCGCTCGTGAGCGTGCTAAGTTAAAGCCCCATGACAACAGGAACTTGCACAATCCACCGGGCAGAGATCTGGACGACGAGCCGGTCCAGGGCTCATCAAACAAACCCCGAGGACTCCTTCGAGTGTTTCGCTGCGGGAGCACTCATTGTTGACGAACAGGGGATCATCGCCGATGTCGGTGATTTCGCGATACTCAAAGCGCAATATACCGGAGCAAAGGTGGTCGACCACCCCGACAGCGTCATTATTCCGGGCTTTGTCGATTCCCACCTGCATTTTCCCCAGCTCGATATGATTGGCAGTCATGGCAAGGGGCTGCTCGACTGGTTAGATCACTATACGTTTCCGGAAGAGGAAAAGTTCGCCAGTTCAGCCCACGCCCAACAGGTTGCCCGACGCCTCTGCCAAGAGTTAAAAGCCAATGGGGTGACCACCGCAGTCATGTATAGCAGTGCCCATCATGGTGCGACCGACGCCCTCTTTGCTGAGGCGGCAAAATCCGGATTGCGCGCCATCATCGGCAAAGTCGCCATGGATCGGCACTGTCCGGCTTCCATGCAACAGCCTCTGGAATCTCAAATTGCGCACAACGAAGAGTTGATGGCAAAGTGGCATCGCTCGACACCCCTGCTCCACTATGCGATTACCCCACGTTTTGCGCCGGCTTGCAGTCCAGCTTTGCTGCGAGCGCTCGGTGATCTGAAGGCAGCGCATCCGGATGTTTATGTTCAATCCCATCACGCGGAAACACCAGAAGAAGTTGCTTTGGTGGGATCGCTGTTCCCCGAGCAAAAAGACTATCTGTCCGTTTATGAAGACTTCGGCCTTCTGGGTGCAAAAACCCTCCTCGGCCACGGAATTTACACGACGAAAAAAGAACGGGACATTCTGGCAGAGACCAAAACGAAAATCATCCATTGCCCGACCTCGAACCTATTCCTTGGCAGTGGACTGATGCATTTCGAGTCTTTGCGTCACGCTGGAGTTACCGTCGCACTGGGATCAGATATCGGCGCCGGGACCAGCCTGTCGCCGTTTCGCACGATGACCGCCGCCTACAAAGTACAGGCCCTTCACCAAAACCCGCATATTCCGCTGCATCCTGTGGAATTGCTGCGCCTGGCAACTCTGGATGGAGCAGACGCGCTGGGCCTGGGTCACGAGACCGGAAGCCTCACCAAAGGCAAAAGCGCTGATTTTGTCGTGTTGAAACCGCACCGCAATCGCTTATTGAGCGAACGCTTTAAGAGAGAGTCCGACCCGCTCATTCGGCTTTTTGCAACCATCATCCATGGGGACGATCGGCTGGTGGATTCGGCCTACGTCCGCGGAAAATGCCTTTGACCGTTATTCCTTTTCGTCGTCGAGGTCGACGGGGACGGCCGCGGCAGCCTCTTTAGGCGTGGCTGCAGCTTTGGTTTCGGGCGTGGCTTCTGGCTTGCTCTCTGGCTTGGCTTCACTTTTGGTCTCTGGCTTGGCTTCAGGATCGTCAAGGCCGAGTTCTTTGGCAACCTCCGCCGATACCCCTCCCTTACCGGAAAGCTCTTTGAAGCGGGTCTTCATGAGGGTCACACGTTTTTCCAGGACTTCATGTTTGGCCATGAGGCGCACGTGTTCTTCATTGAGGTGGCGCAGGTTGGTCGCCATGTCTTTCAGCAGGACTTTGAACCAAACTGGCACCTGGGCCAAAAGCTTCTCCCGTTGGATCTGGCCCACAACGATCGCCTTTACAGGGGTCAGGCATTTCGCCGTCGCGCTGCGTGCCTCTCCCTCAAGAAAAGTCATGGTCCCAAGAACTGAATTCTCGCCGACTTGCGCCACGACCTTTTCAGCCATGGTCGCCTGATCCCGCACGATCAACTCAACCTGACCTTCCTTGATAAAATAAAGCTCGCCTCCACGGGATCCCTGTTTGAAAAGGATGTCACCTTTTCCAAATTCAGAGTGTTTGGTTTCGGCCTTAGGTTGTTCTGCCATGAGAACTCCTAATGATGTCCGTGGCGAACCACGGATTGAATCAGAGCATTTCCCCCGGCATGAGTCGCGACCGTGGGGTGTTTTTCATTTTCAGTCTTGACGCTCGAAAGACCACCACTCAACTGCGGCCGTGCCGCCAGATAGTCCTTCGTGTAAATCCAGTTTTGTTCCTTGGTACCGACCATCGCAAATTCCGGTCCAAGACGAATCGCATCGACCGGACAGGCCTCTTCGCAAAATCCGCAAAACACACAACGCAGGATATCTATCTCAAAGCGCACCGGATATTTTTCGATGCCCCCGTTGGGATGCTCCCCAGCCTCGATGTGAATGCATTGCGCGGGACAATTGGTTGCACAAAGGAAGCAGGCGGTGCAGCGGATCTCACCATCTTCACGAAGGGTTAAAAAATGCTTACCCTTAAAGCGATCGCCGTAAGTTGTGGGCTGTTCCGGCCACTCCAGCGTGTTGGTCTTCTCCCTGCCGGAAATCTGGTCAAAGAATATTTTAAGCGTCAGCCACATGCCGCTGGCGATGCTGGAAAGATACCCCCAGCCAGTCTCCAGGGCATTTTTGTCCATCGGCGGCGGCGCTACTTTCACTACTCCCATGATCAGTGCCCTCCTTTATCGGCGGACCCATCGCGTAAGTCCAGCATCGCTATAATTTCGGCGACATCGCAGATTCCCGCCGGCGCATCAAAGGGGGTATCCATCCGTCCTGCAACACCAGCGTGATTGGTAAATGACCCCTTCTTCTCCGCAAAGCCCTTCATCGGTAACAGAACTTTAAATCCGGCTACTGCCGCAGCGTCGGCATTTATCGTAAAGAGCGCAACCCATGGCAGTTCCGCAAGGCCACGCAGCTGGGTCTGGAGGCTGGGGAACGTATCAGGTAGCTCCGGACTCAGTGCAACCACCACTTTAGCGCCGCTGCGGGCAAGATCGTCGACCTGATTTTTTACGCTGCCATCGAAGCCATACTTTTTCAGGGCTTCAGACAGACCGCGGGTATTTGCATTGCGGTCTCCACGCAGAAGTAAGCCATCAAATGTATCAAATTTCTCCGTCGGCTCGCGCCACTGAAACACTTTTTTCACACCAAGTTTTTTAACAAAATAAGAGAACAGGGCGTCATATTCCTCTGACGTGTACTGCGCCGAAACCAACAGGGCGATATCATCAGCAGCCGTGGCAGCAAGCTTTGCACGCAGCGTATTCACCGCATCGGCCAGCGGCGTCTGCGCGAGTTTTTGATCGCGATGCTCAAAGGCAAAACGCAACCGGCGATCCTGGTTCATGTGCTGGTAAGTTTCGCGGCCACGATCACACATCCAGAAGCCGTTCACCGCCGATTCGCGGGGCTTGATCCGGAAAAAGGTCCGCGTCTGCGGCTTGCTGTAGACATCGACATGACACCCCGTCGCGCACCCGGGACAGACAGCCGGCCTGTCTTTTAGGAACCATACCCGCTGTTTGAAGCGAAAATCACTGGACGTAAAGGCTCCGACGGGACAGATATCCACCAGATTGGTCTGGTAGTCGTGGGTCAACTTCTCTCCGGGCATCGTACCAATGATGGCGCGATCCCCGCGATCGAAAATACCCAACGCGCCCGTTTTGGTGACCTCTTCTTCGAACCGCACACAGCGCGAACAAAGGATGCAACGCTCCGTGTCCAGAACCAGTTTGCTGCCGACATCCAGCGCCTTGGGCTTCAGCACTTTCGGCCGCGTCATCTGGCTCTCATACTTGCCGACCTTCATATAATAATCCTGAAGACCGCACTCACCCGCCTGATCACAGATGGGGCAATCAAGCGGATGATTGATCAGATGAAACTCCAGAGCCCATTTATGGGCGTTTTTGACCTCCGGTGTGTCGGTCTTTACGTCCATGCCTGGTGTGACCTGAAGGTTGCATGCAATCTCCAGCTTTGGTCGCCCTTCGACCTTCACCATGCAGAAGCGACAAACACCGGCAATGGAGAGTCCGGGATGCCAGCAAAAATGCGGGATCTCCACTTTGAATTGTCGCGCAGCCTGCATGACGGTCGTGCCCTTGGGAACCGTCACATCGGTGCCATTGAGTTTGAAGGTTACCGTTTCGGCTGGTTTGTCGGTTACTTTGTCGGTCACGAGTTTAGTCCTTATTTATGGCCATGGCCCGCAGGTGTTTTTTGACTTTGACTCTGGATATAGGCCGCCAGCTCCGCTGGGAATTTTTTTATAAATCCCATGGTCGGCATGGCCGCCGCATCTGAAAGGGCACAGATCGTCCGCCCGGCCATACACCGGGCCACTTCGTTCATTTTCTCGAGATCCGTAACTTTGCCCAGACCCCCATGGACTCCCGACATGATATTGGCGAGCCAGCCTGTACCTTCACGGCACGGCGTGCACTGGCCGCAACTCTCGTGATGGAAGAAGTCTACGGTGACTTTCAACAATTCGCCGATATTCGCGGTGTGATCGAGCACCATCACCGCCCCGGATCCGAGCATGGAGCCCTTCGCAGCAATGGCCTCATAATCGAGGGTGAGCCCCGCCAGCTCCTCCGGTAAAAGTACCGGTGCTGACAGTCCTCCGGGAATGACGCCCTTGAGCCTGTACCCATCAGCCATACCACCGACGTCGTCGTTAAAAAATTTGTCCCAGCTGTAGCCGAGCGGAAGTTCGTAAACGCCGGGACGTTTGACGCGGCCGGAAATGCAGAAAAGTTTGGTGCCAGGACTTTTTTCGGTGCCGATGGCTTTGTAGGCGTCTGATCCGTTGTTGACAATCCATGGAACAGAAGCCAGCGTCTCGGTGTTATTGACAATGGTCGGCCGCCCCAGATAGCCGGAAACAGCCGGGAACGGCGGCTTCACTTTTGGCTGCCCTTTCTTGCCTTCCAGGGACGACAACAGGCCCGTCTCTTCGCCGCAAATATAGGCCCCCGCACCGGTGTAATGGTCCAGGTCAAAGGTCACACCCGACCCCTTGATGTTTTTGCCGAGAAACCCAGCCTCATAGGCCTCGCGGATCGCCGTCTCGAGCCAGCGGATCTCCTCAAAAAACTCGTAACGTGTGTAGATGTAACCCTTGGTCGCACCGATGGCCCGGGCTGCGATGATCATCCCCTCAACAATCATGTGCGGATTGCATTCGATGATATATCGATCCTTGAAAGTCCCCGGCTCGCCTTCATCGTTGTTGCAGATGAGATACTTTGGTCCCGTGTCGTTTTTGGGGACAAATGTCCACTTTAGCCCGGTGGGGAATCCGGCTCCGCCACGGCCGCGCAGACCAGCCGCTTTGACCTGCTCGGCAATCTGTTCCGGCGTCATCGAAAAGGCTGTCGTCATCGCCTTGTAACCGCCGCCATCGATGTAGGCTTTGATGGAGCGGGAGTTTGGCACGCCTTCATAGGCCGTCGTGATTTTCACTTTGTCTGTCGAGTTACCCATATAAATTCTCTCTACCTACTTGGGAAGGGGAGCATACTTTTCCAAAACGGAGTCCACGGTTTCCAGAGTGACTTTAAGGTGCCGGTCTTTGTTGACCAACATCGCCGGCGCACCATCACAGACGCAGAGACAGGGCACACCCTCTACGGCAAACGGTGATTCCTTACCGGTCTTTTTTTCATAATTGTCGATATGTGTCCTGATGCGGTCGATCACCTGATTGGCACCGAGCATCGTGCACATGATGTTATCGCAGAACTGGACCTGAAATTTTTTCGGAGGTGACTTGCGGTAAGCTGAATAAAACGTCATGACTTCTTTCACCTCCACCCGGTGAAGGTCATAATGCTCCTGCAGAGCAGCAACGCTTTCATCGCTGATCCAGCCAAGCTCATCCTGAATGGCGTGCAACGCCGGCAATATAGCCGAGCGCCGCGTTTCGTAACGCGTCAGATAGCCTTTGATCTTTTCCTGCAGTGCAGGAGAGAAGGGATTAGGTCCGGTCGTTTTCATTCATCACCTGTTTTTGCGATTTAACGGTCGAGTTCACCCGCGATAATATTGATCGAGCCCAGTGCGGCAATGGCGTCCGAGATCATGCTGCCCTGAAGCATTTCGGAAAATGCCTGAAACAAAGCGAAACAAGGCGGACGGCATTTCACGCGATAAGGCACGCCAGACCCGTCGGAGACCACGTAGAACCCGAGTTCGCCGTTTGCTGCTTCGTATCCGCAATAGGCTTCGCCAGCCGGAACCTTCACGCCGTTGATCACCAGCATGAATTGATTCATCAGCCCCTCTATGTTGCCGTAAACATCGCTTTTTGAAGGAAGCGTGATCGCCGGATCTGCAACTTCGATCGGTCCGGAGGGAATATTTGCCAGTGCCTGCTCGATGATTTTCGCTGATTCAAGAATTTCAGCCATGCGGACCATATAGCGATCGTATGAGTCGCCGCGGTCACCGACCGGGATATCGAACTTATACTGATCGTAGCCATAATACGGCGCATAAACACGCATATCGAGCGGAACGCCGGCCGCACGCAGGCAGGGACCGGTAAAGCCCCAATTGATCGCATTGTTTTTCTCGATAGCACCAGCTCCAACCATGCGCTTAACAAAAATGCGGTTTTTAGTGCACAGAACATCGATCTCGTGATGGGCCTTCCGGATGGCGACCAATGTGTCGCGGGCCTGAGCAACCCAGCCATCGGGGAAATCAAACCCCATCCCTCCAACACGAGCCAGCGATACTGTCAGACGGGCTCCGCATAACTTCTCGAAGAGATCGTAGACCCTCTCGCGCGCCTGAAAACCGAGCCAAAAATTGGTAAGACCGCCTAAGTCGACGGCGTTGGCGCAGATGCAAACGAGATGATCGATGATCCGGGAGAATTCGTCGAGGATCACCCGCATCGTCTGCGCCCTTGCGGGCACCTCGATACCGAGCATTTTTTCGATCGTCCGGCACCAGGCGTTGTTGTTCATGGGGGCGGAGCAATAGTTCAGCCGGTCGGTATAGGGGATGATCTGATTGTAATTGTGCGTCTCACACATTTTTTCAAAGCAGCGATGCAGGTAGCCGATTTCGACATCGAGGTTCTCGATTGTCTCCCCGGACAACACAGCCATGAGGCGCAGAGTTCCGTGAGTCGCCGGATGGGCCGGGCCGATGTTGATCCACACCCTGTCGGAGAGATGATCCTGTTCTTCTGCCATCATCCGGGCACGGTCTTTCTCAAAGCTATGCTCGAGAGGAGTGCGGAGCTGCTGGTTCTGATCTGCCGGATAATCCTTGCGCAGGGGATGGCCGACAAAGTCCTCATGACAAAGGATGCGGCGCATATTGGGATGGCCGGAAAACTTCATCCCAAACATGTCGAAGGCTTCGCGCTCAAACCAGTTAGCGGCTTTAAATGCCGGGGTCACCGAAGGAAGACTTCCGCCATCGGCAATCTGAGTCTTAACCCGGAGCCGGCGATTCGTCTCCGGGTTCAGGAAGTGATAGACCACATCAAACCGACGATCCCGCCCGGGGTAATCAACACCGCAGACATCGAGCAGATACGGAAAGCTCGTGCGCAGCTCTTTCGCTACGTCAAGAACCGCCGCGCTTTCCACGTGGAAAACGTCTTCATCATCGTAGCGCGGATGCGGCTTGTGGGCGACTTTGGCAGCGGGCACTTTTTGATTCAGGTCGGACGCGAGACCTTCGAAATATTTCCTGCTTGCATCAGTGGGTGCATTGGCCATTGAGGGCTCTTTCTCCGCGAAGTTCTTTCGGCAAATTCAACATGTTGAGCACCCGATAGGCTAGCATGAGACGGTAGGGGGAGACTACCCATTTTGCACGGGTCCGGGACTTCCGGGTCCATGGAATCCGATACGGACGAAAATCCGGAATCCCGCTTGCACCACCTGTCCGCCATGTTACTCTAGTGGGTCGCAATCGTTTGGTAAGGATCAGGAGCAAATCGCTATGGCAACGGGACTCGGATTCGGCAAAGACCGCTGGTTACGCACCCATAATCTCGGAGAGCTATCGACCAGCCAAGACGGCCACGACGTCATTCTTATGGGCTGGGTCAACCGTCGCCGGGATCACGGCAGCCTCATCTTTATCGACCTGCGCGACCGCTACGGAACCACACAAGTGGTACTCGACCCCACCGAGGCCCCCGCAGCCCATAAAGCCGGCGAGGAGATTCGTGGTGAATACGTGATTGCGGTCCAGGGCAAAGTGGTGAAGCGCCCCGAGGGCATGATCAATAAGCAAATGGCCACCGGCGGAATAGAAGTTCATGTCAAAGACCTTCGCATCCTGAACCGTTGTGAGGTGCTCCCCTTCCCCATTCAAGACGATATCGACACCACGGAGACCCTGCGTCTCAAACACCGGTATCTGGATTTGCGCCGTCCAACCATTCGCGACAATATTCTGTTACGGATCAAATTCGCCAAGGCCATGCGCCGTGCCCTGGAAGGTCATAACTTCCTCGACATCGAAACGCCCTTTCTTTACAAATCCACACCAGAGGGCGCCCGGGAATTCCTGGTTCCGTCGCGCATACACCCGGCTCATTTTTACGCTCTGCCGCAGAGTCCGCAGCTTTTCAAGCAAGTGCTGATGATCGCGGGATTTGATCGCTACTATCAGGTGGTCAAGTGCTTCCGCGACGAAGATTTACGGGCTGATCGCCAGCCTGAGTTCACTCAGATCGACTGCGAGATGTCGTTTGTGGACGAAGAGGCGATCATGACCACTTTTGAGGATGTCATCCGCAAAGCGACCAGCGAAGTGATGGAGCGCGACATCGCCGGCCCCTTCCCACGCATGACGTTCGAACGCTCGATGGAAGACTACGGTGTCGACAAGCCCGACACGAGGTTCGGGCTTAAGTTGAAGAACATTACCGATTTGGTCGCTGGCAGCGGATTCAAAGTTTTTGCCGAAGCAGTCAGCACCGGCGGCATCGTCAATGTCCTGGTGCTGGAGGGCAAGGCGGAACAGCTCAGCCGAAAAGACCTGGATGAACTCACCGAATTAATGAAACAGGCAGGCGGCAAAGGTTTGGCCTGGGTGAAAAAACAGGCCGGGGCAGGTCAGGCCAGCTGGCAGTCACCGATTGGGAAGTTTTTTGACGACAAACAGATCGCTGCGATCGACGAGCGCATCGGACTCAAACCAGGTGACATTGCCCTCTTTGGCGCAGGTGGGTACGATTCCACCAAGGCGGCCCTGGGAGCTTTGCGCAATCACCTGGGCGCGAGATTTAAGATGTATGATCCGAAACAACTCAACTTCCTGTGGGTCCAGGAGTTTCCGCTTCTTGAAAAAATTCCGGAAACCGGGCGCTGGGTTGCGCGACACCACCCCTTTACAACCCCTCGTCCAGAAGATTTTCATCTTCTGGAGAAGGATCCAGGAAAAGTTCGCGCCTCTGCCTACGATCTCGTTTTAAACGGCCACGAAATTGCTGGTGGATCGATCCGGATTCACGACCCCGTTCAGCAGAAGAAACTTTTCGACACCATTGGTTTGACGGACGAAGAGGCCCAGAGCAAATTTGGATTTCTGCTCGAGGCTCTGAAGTTCGGTGCGCCTCCCCATGGTGGCATGGCCTTCGGACTCGACCGGATTGTCATGATTCTTTCTGGCTGCGATGCTATTCGCGACGTGATCCCGTTCCCAAAAACCCAAAAAGGCACCTGCCTTATGACTGGAGCACCAAGTCACGTCACGACGGATCAGCTGCGGGACCTGCATATCCGCGTCCAGGCATTGGCTGCGCCTAATGCCCCGCAATCATTGAAATAAAATCATTTTACTCAGGTTTTACCCACCAGCGCCGATCATACCTATGTATGAACAGGCGTCTGGTAAAAAAATCAGCCACTTATGGAAATCGGCCCACCGCAGCTGGGTTGGCGGCCGGTTTGCCCTTTTGGCTGAACCTGTGCCTGGCCCCCTGCCTTGCCATCTGCCTGGCTGCGTTCTCTGGATGTAATAAAGAATCGACACCTGCGGAGGAAACACTGCCAGCGCGGGATGTCGGCAACTTTTTCCCATCCGAAACCCCCGCTCCCACCCCTCCTCCAAAAGATGAGGGTAATACCGAGCCGGTCGGGAGCGTCAATAAAAAAGCCGAATTTCTCGAGATCGTGGTCACCGACACCACGATGATTAAAGACTCCACTCAGGAGCTGCGGTCACTCGCCGTCATGCCCAACAAATCGAAGCGCTACGCAACACTTTCCACAACCTGGGTTTCAGAGTCACCTGACGTAGCAGATTTTGTCAGTGGAGAGAATTCTCCTGGCACGCTGACAGCAAAAAGTGCGGGGCAGACCCGCATTGTCGCAACTCTCGGCGATGTTTCGGCGACGGCCATTATCACTGTGACGGAAGCCTCCTTCTCATATCTCGAAATCTCGCCCACGAATATTTTTGTGGGGACACCGCAAAAATTCACAGCACGGGCTATCTACAGCAACGGAACTTCGCAGGCACTCACCAGCGGCATTACATGGAGCTCGAACCTACCGGCGATGGCAGCACCGGCCACGGGTCACCCACCGGACACATTCCTCGCCACAGCACCGGGCACGTTCATTCTGTCAGCGCACAAGGATGGATTTAACGGCAGTGCTCCGATCAAAGTCCAGTTGATGGAGCTCGATCAAATCACTATCGAATCTTCCACGACGACGGTGCCGCTGGGAACATCGGTTCAGCTCAGGGCGATGGGCAAATTCAAAAGTGGCGCGACCAGCGACGTCACCGAGGCATTAACCTGGTCCAGCTCCAATGAAGGGGCGCTGGCGGTCAGCGATATCGTTGGTTCGCGCGGGCAGGTTACGACTAACGGGGCTGGATCGGCCATGATCACGGCTTCCTCGGGGAAAGTGGTGGGTTCAATGGCCATGGATGTCCAGACCGTTCAATTCACCTCCCTCCGAATCGACAACGCGAGCATTCCGGTGCCGAAAGGCCTGGTAAAACAATTGTCCGCCATCGGGGTGAAAGCGGACGCCACTGAGATCGACATCACCAACGACGTGGTCTGGGACTCGTCGAATCCCTTTTTAGCTTCGATCTCGAATGACGCAGCAACTGCTGGCCAAATCACTGCCTTTAGCCCCGGCACGGTGACGATTACGGCCTTATACGGCCAGGCCGCAACACAGATCGATGTCGCCATCATCGATGCAACGATCGTATCTCTCACGGTCAATGGACCGGAGGGCGCGATCGATTGCGGCGTTGAGACGCCGCAACTGACAGCAGTCGGGATGTTGTCGGATGGAACCGAGTCCGACATCACGAGCCTCGTCACATGGACGACATCCGCTGCCGCTGTGGCGACGGTGAGCAATGACCCGGCCACGCGTGGAATCATGACCAGCAAAAAAGCCGGATCGGTCGTCATCACCGCTCAGTATTTTGTCGCCGCTTTGGGAGTGACAGTCGAGGGCCAGCTCCCACTGGAAATCGGAGCAGCGAAGTTGATTGGCTATGAAATTGTCGCGCCGCAGGAGTCCTTTCCCGTGGGAACATCGCAGCAGTTGCTCGCCAAAGGAAAATACAGCTGTACGGTCAGTTCGCCGGAGTTTTTCACCTCCGCTGCCACGTGGTCCTCGACCAACCCCAAAGTTGCGGTCAGCAACGTGGTGGCGACCAAAGGATTCATGACGTCACCCGGTGTGATCACGGTCCCCGAAACCACTATCGTCCGCGCGGTCAAAGGGACGATGTCTGGTGAAATCGAACTCGAAATCAGGCCCAAAGAAGTCGTCTCTATCTCGCTGAATGCCACCAATGACCGCGTTGACATCGGTGCGACCGTGAACCTGTTGGTCACAGCTCTTTACTCAGACAATTCCTCCGCGGACATCACGGCGGGTCTTGCAGACCACCAGCTGATTTATACGACAAACTATCCTGGCATCGCCACCGCTGACGGAGTCACAGGCGTCGTTACGGGGGTTCTGGAGGGTTACTTTCAGGGGCAAGCCAGTCTTCTTACGCCACGAGGTGTAACTCTTTCAGGGCAATTCTCCATGGGCACTCAAAGCAACTGTTCGACAGGAATGCGGCGAGATCTGTACTGCTGGTTTATGGGTAGTCTGAATCAAAGCTGCACGGATGTATGCACTCTACGCGGAGCAGTGTACCGCACCGCAACGGAAACATTCACGGGTAGTGGTGGAAGCGGGGCCAACTGCGCGATTGTCCTGGGAGCCTTTGGATTCGGTAATCTCAACAAAGACAATCAGAACGCGCCCGGTGGTACGCAGGGACTCGGATGCGGCGTGCTGGAGGCGATGGGTGTGGAAACCACGCGGCGCTACAGCAATCCCCTGACCACAGCTGAGGGTGCCCACCCCAACGTAAAAAGAGTCTGCGCCTGCAATCAATGATGTCTTCAATGACGTCTTCAATGACGTCTTCAATGGCATCTTTAACGACAAAGTTAACGACGACGGTAAAGACGACGTTAACGCGCCACGATAAGAGAAGATATCTCCAGAAGCTCGTTCGACAACACATTATGAAGCTTTGACGATTCTACTGAGATGCTCTTGTAGCAGGCTGAAATTATAGGCAGTGACTGCGACAGACGTCCAACACCAGGGTCCTCCTTGACCAGAGATACCTGGTAGTCATTCCAGGCGTCGGCGATATCGTTGCGTTGCGTGGTCAGGTGCCCAAGCGATTGCTTC
>Ga0154020_10002388_pt1 | contig 22895 bp, 24 predicted proteins | sample Klosneuvirus_201_FD_109709 | JGI IMG/M metagenome (GOLD analysis project Ga0154020, IMG submission 109709) | Active sludge microbial communities from wastewater, Klosterneuburg, Austria - Klosneuvirus_20160825_MG | ecosystem: Engineered > WWTP > Aerobic digester > Activated sludge | place...
GCGAACATTCCTCGATTGGCATATCGAAAACGAAGTCACTCAGACACACCAAAACCGTCACTTGCTGAAACATTACATGCCGATAAAACTCGCATGTTGAACGGCGGAACCCCGGTTACACCCAGAAGCGAATCGCCAGAAAGTCCAGGACTACTCAATGAATCCGCTTCTTCGCAAGCAATTCAGAAACGCCATCAAGCTGCTGACGGACAGCAGCTTCCAGGACTTCATTGCCTTTCTTTTCTCAACGGCTCACGGAGATTCGTTCACCGTCCTCAAGCAAAAACACGACAAGGGCAGCGATGGTGTCTTGAATGCCGACACTATCCTCGCCGCTTACGGCCCTGTGAACTACACACTGAGAGCCTTCAAGAAGAAAGCAACCGATGATTACCAGAGCTACACGAAGAACTGGAAATTAACCCACCCAAACTGGATGGTCATCTTCAACGACGACTTTATGGCGAACATGCTTCAGCACGTCGATTCATTGCATGTTGGTGCAACGAAGATTGGCCTTTCGGAACTCGTGCATAGGGTCGAATCGCTACCTTGGGGAAAGATATTGCGAATTGGCGACTATCTCGGCATTCCCTCGGAATTGCTTATCAATGACCTGATTGGACACGTCGTCGATGATTTAGTTCGTGTGAACGATGAGGGGCAAGCAACTTCGCATCGCCCCCATGCGATCTATATCGAGGACAAGATTGCGATCAATTACATTGAGTCAGAGATTCATAATGCGACAGACGAATACTACCGTTGCTTAGAGTTTTTTTATTCCACGCAGGCAATTTTGCGTGAACACACACAGATGGAAGTCTCCGCATTGAGGAGCCGCATCTGCACAGACTTTAACTCCCTTGGCGGCACCTTTGCGGATCGGTTTCGAGGCTTGATAGGCCGTTACTGCCACAAACGACCTTCCGATGATCTATACGCCTTTGCCGTGACGGTGCTATTGACGTTCTTCTTTGAGCAATGCTTGATTGGGGCCAAGGTTGCGGGGGAACGCACATGTTGATTCCACCACCCGAAGCTGATCTGAATGAAAGCCCGTTGGTGCGTGGGGCAGACATCTTAGCTTTTCTAAAAAAACATGGTGACGAGATCGTTGTTGAGGAAGTCATGATGGACTTCCTCAAGCAGCACCCTAAAACCACTGCCGATGATTTTATGGACTGCATCAGTGTGCTTTTCGCACTTGGCCTGATCGACTACCAGCATTTCAGAATTAGGCGAAGGCAATCATGATTCACCTAGTTCGGCTTCATTCCGACTCCGGCCTCCTTGATGAAATCACTTTTCGTCGTGGATTGAATGTGATACTCGGCGTCCAATCTGGCGACCGAAACGGAAGAGAATTGAACGGAGTCGGCAAATCAACGCTAATTCGGTTGTTGGATTATGCCCTCATCGGAACAGAAGCAAAATCTTACTTCCGTCAGGAGCGAACGGATTTTCTCCGTGGTGAAGAACATTCGATTACGCTGACCTTCGAGAACGACAAATTGCAGTACCAGATTCGGCGCAACTTCTCTAAAAGTGATGAAGTCGAATTCGCCAAGGCTGGAGTGAGTTTTACGACATATTCCGAAGCGGAAATGAAGGACATTCTTGCGCCGATAATGATCGTCGATCCCGAATATCCCGGTCATGTCGATACTGCTTGGTATCGCAATCTATTGCGATTCTTCATCACCGATGACAAGACGGCACACAAACGCACGGACCCATTGAACTTTGTGTATGCCGGCGCACGAAAGTCGGAACTATTGGCATACAACTACTATTTGCTCAACCTACCCAATCAGCACTTGGTTGAATTCGACAGGTTACGACAGAAGCTCCAAGAGGAGCAGCGCCACAAAAGACAGATCGAAGCACGGATCAAAGAAGAGACGGGTAAGGCCGTAGAGCAGGTGCGATCAGATTTAGATCGCATGAGGGCGCAGATCGAAGAGTACAAAGCAAATCTCGAAGCGTTTACATTCCTTCAAGATTACGAGTCCGTTGAGACAGAACTGCGCACATTGACTGCCACAATATCTGATCGAATGCGAGCCTTCGCTGCCTTGAAGCGAAGGCTCTCACATCTTGAGAAGAGTTACGAACTCAAAGTTGACGTGGACGTTGAGCGAGTAAGTCGCCTCTATGCCGAGATCGAAGAAGAACTTGCTGCATTCGTCCAGCGGCGTCTTCAGGAGATTCTTGACTTCAGAAGAGATATAGTCGCAAATCGCAAGAAATTCCTCGTTGAGCGAGAAGCAGAGTTGAGATCAAACCTATCGGACATCGAATCGGAGGTTAAGAGGCTGGAGGAAAGGCGAAGCCAACTTTTCAAATGGCTTCAAGAGCGGCAGGCACTAGATGCCCTACGAAATGCTTACGAGCGAATTGCTCACGATAGCGAGCAATTGGAGAGAAGTGCCGCACGAGTAAGGGCGTTGGAAGCTGAGGAACAAAAAATTGCAGAGACTAACGCACTGATTTCAGAAACGGTCGTACAAATAGTTCGAGAGCGTCAGACGCAGGATGTGTCAATTCGTGAGATTCGCAAGGTGTTTTTTGACATCCTGCAACACACCATTTATCTCGGTGAAGCTGTCGAGGATGCTTACTTCGACATCACGGCAACAGGTAAGGCTGCATCTCCATTGAACGTCGAGATCGTAGTTCCCAAGAGCGACTCGCTAGGCAAATCTCGATTCAAACTGCCTGTTTACGATCTTACCGTATTCTTGAGGATATTGTCACAGGACCGCCACTTGCCGCACTTTCTTGTTCATGACGGAGCGTTTAACGGCGTTGATGCCAAAACGGTTGTCCAGTTTCTAAATTATATTGAGCAGAAGGCTGGTACGTTATCGTCTTTGCAATACATCGTGACGCTCAACGAAGATCAAGTGTATTTGTCGGAGAAGAGTCGAACAGCGTTTGATGGACTTGGATTCGATCTTGCGAGTCGTGTGATTGCCCATTACGAGGACGTACCGGAAAGGATGATCTTTCGGCGAGAGTATTGACAAGTTCGTACTTCTGCACCCGAACCCCGCCACCCCCAACAGCGTCTTCCCATCGGGCCATTTCCAAAGGAGCCAACATGCCATCCCGTCGTGACCTTCTGAAAACCACCGCCGTCGCTGCCGCCACTTGTATTCTCCCCAAGAACATCTTCGCCACGCCAGCGTCCAACTTCCATTTCATCGACACCGACACCCAAACCTTCTGGCCCATCCTTAACCCCGTCACATGGTCCCTTCAAAACGCCCATGAGCCGATCCTTGAGCGTGCCGCTGACGGCCTCAAGAAGCTGACGCCCGACGATGGCGACCGCATCATCCGACTCGTAACCAGACGTTGCTCCCTGAACCTTCTTGAAGTCCATGAACGTAAGGTCCACGTCCACTATTGGGGAACCAAAGGACAAGCCGATCTCAAGCCCTTCTTCAAACAGCACGGACTGGCTCGACAGGACATCGCCGTTGAATTGCAAGATCGAAAGAAGGAAGTCGTCACCACGCTGAAAGGCGATTCGTTCTTATTCGGCGTCCCGATTGCCTCGGACTTTCCTCTGGAACTCTACCATGAAAAGTGGACCAGCCGTCTCACAAAAGAATCGGATGACACACATGCTGCTCCTCAGACAGCTTCAGGATTTGCCTGGAATGGGATTGAAGATGGAAGAATTCCGTGGGCGGCGCTGAAGTCTGCGTGGCGGCGAGGTGGTTCGGGGGTCTGCTTGAATTGTTCTGTGCCGATGCTGCTGGTGAACTTTGGGTTGCGTCAGGTGGGGATGTTCAATCGGATTGGGTTTATTGAGTATGCTTGCCGTCGTTGTGATCGTACGATTCAGGATTCGGTGGAGGATGTTCCGGGATGGATGGCAGTGAACCTGGATTTGGGCGTGTTGCCTGAGTATGAGATGGTATGGGGGAAGAGACTCAAGCTGGAGGCAAGATCATGATTGACCGCCGCCGTGGAGCCTTGATCGGCTTGGCCGTTGGCGATGCCTTGGGTGCTGCTATTGAGTTCAAATCCCCTGGCAGCTTCACACCAGTAACGCAGTATCGCAGTGGCGGGCCGCATGGTTTGAATCCCGGTGAATGGACCGACGACACCAGCATGGCACTCGCCCTCGCTGACAGCATCGCCACGGCAGGCTGGGACTTGAATGACCAAACTGACCGTTACGTTCAATGGTGGAAGACCGGGAAGTATTCCGTGAATGGTCGATGCTTCGACATCGGGATCACCACCAGAAGTGCCTTGGGCAACTTTGTCGTCAAGAAAGACGCACTCACATCCGGCGACCGCTCCGACCGAGCCAGCGGCAATGGTTCTATCATGCGACTGGCTCCCGTGCCAATACGATACGGCCATCTTTACGCCGATCAACTGGATGAGCTTTCCAGACTGGCCGAAGAATCCAGCATCCCCACCCACGCCAGCGATCAATGTGTTTCGGCGTGCCGTTATCTGGCGACCGTATTGGCGGCGTTGATCCATGGCGAAGATCGTGATGAAGTTCTGTCCCCGGACTGGAAGTCGTTGCAACAACTCAACGCCATCAAGCCGTTGCACCCGCTGATTCAGGAAATTGCCGAGGGCAGTTTTCGGAAGAAGGAACCACCAGCCATCCAGGGATCAGGCTGGGTGGTCAAAAGTCTCGAAGCGTCATTGTGGGCCTTCCATGATGCCTCTGGTTTTGAGGAAGCGGTCCTGCGGGCCGTCAACCTGGGCGATGACGCCGACACCACGGGAGACATCTGCGGGCAATTGGCCGGGGCGTATTGGGGCGCGTCTGGTATATCCGAATCGTTGCGGGCGGGTCTGGCACGGATGGATATGATCGAAGAGGCTTTGGCGGGAATTGTTTCTGACAGGAATGCTCCATGAACGATGAGCCGACGAAATCTGTCATTGCCAGCCCCCGACGCTGGAAATTGCCACTGTTGATCGTGGGCGTACTGCTCCTTGGCGTCTGCGGCTGGCTCTACGTCGCACCACCCTGGTATCCGCTCTATAGGGCGAACCGAACTCCTGGCCGGGCGTGGTCGGCTTGGGACGCTGCTGACCATAACGTAGACGGCAAGTTGACTCGTGAAGAAATGGAACGCTTTGGCAAACAAAAGCCGCATCGAAATGTCGAGCAGCTTTTGAGTAACTTTGACGCCGCTGACACGAATCACGATGGCATCGTGGCGCAGGAAGAGATCGACGCCTACGGAACGGACATCGGGAGTAAAGACCCAGAAAATCGTCACAAGTAAGGTAGACCTGCCATAATGAAAATCCTCTTCCTTCATGGTTGGCATTCTGTTCCTGGCGGCGTCAAACCGACATACTTGAAGGACCACGGACACGAAGTCATCAACCCGGCACTCGATGACGATGATTTCACCGCTGCTTTTGCGACAGCCCAGGCTGCGTTCGATCAGCATCAGCCACAGGTCGTCGTGGGAAGTTCTCGTGGCGGGGCCGTGGCGATGAACATCAATATCGGTCATGCCAAGCTCGTTTTGCTTTGCCCGGCCTGGAAGAAATGGGGGACAGCCAAGACGGTCAGCCTCGATACCGTGATCCTGCACAGCAGGGCCGATGAAGTGATTCCCTTTGCCGACTCGGAAGAACTGGTCAGGAACAGCGGAGCCACTTTGATCGAAGTCGGCACCGATCACCGACTGGCCGACCCGGAGCCGTTGGAAATGATGTTGAGGGAGTGCGGGGACGCCGGATGAAGCCGATCACCTTCGCTTGCAATGAGACGCTCTCCACCTGAAAGAAATGAGGAACAAACCGTGATTACTGATCTTCCTTTTCGACCTTGGCTTGGGATGCTTGTCGCAGCTGTTGCGATGATGGGCATGGCTGGTGAAGTTGGCTCGCAGGAAAAGGCTCCGCTCGGTGTGGCGGTATTTGCGGAAGGATTTAAGCGGGCGAAGAAGGATTCCGACGTAGTCGCCGAAGTTCGTACCCTTGCTGTGGTCTGTACGGACGCAAAGAAGCAGGGTGAGGAAGTCGTCGGCGTCACGCTTCAGCTTGCCATGCAGGTCGTGGCGGCAGAGAAGGGTCCGATTAAGAATCACGAGATCATCATCGTGGAGTTTCGGCTTGAACCGTTGGTGACGGTACTCCCACCAGTTCGCAACGCTGGTGAATTCCGGTTTCCTTACACACCCGGAGTCACCGGAAGCGTCGCCCTCCGCTGGGATGAAAAACGTCGTGTCTACGTCGGCATTGCTGGCTGGGTTGGCAATCCTAATTACGCCAAAATTCCACTGGAAGTCGGCAAGGCGATCACTGCAACGGAATCAAAATGATCCTTTTGTCGGCACGTTGCTGAAGAAAGGATGACCGCAACGGCAGCGATCACCGGCTGGCCGACCCTGAGCCGATGGAGAAGATGTTGAGAGCGTGTGAATTCTCACTGTCCCATAGAGTGAGCCACTTCTTGTGCTGAACAGAGACAGAGTGAATCTAGTGTTGGTGGCGGTCGGAGTTCTCTCCCTGCTCACCGCCTGTATTGTCTTTCCTTTTGTGCGTTACACGGCCTATGCCCTGTTGGTCGCTGCTGTGTCTGGGATCGTGCTGCTTGTCGCTGCCGGAATTGTCCTGCTGATCCTGTTCAATCGAGGGGTTGATGGGCCGAAATCCCTATCTGGCACTCGATGCCCGAAGTGCGGCAAGCGACGAGCAATGGAGGAAGCCAGCCGGACTTTACTGTACGGGAATGTTAAGATGGATTTCGACCATTATGAAGTCGTGTATCGCTGCTCGGCGTGTGAACAACGACAGGAACAAGAAGAGCATGTCTTCTCAGAGAAATAGATAAGTATCCAAAACCCCTCATGAAACTTGTCATCGCTATCGTCGGTTCACCTCTGCTGCTCGCTGTGGCGGCATTCTGCGTCTTCGGATTCTTGGCAACCTTCGAGCCGGGGCAGTTCATGGCCTTCAGGATCGGTTACTCAATCGTCGGTCTTGGCTGCATCGCCGGGGTGATCCTTCTGATCGTGAACGCTGCTCGGAAATGATGGCGAGAATCGAGAGACCAACCATGACCACCACCTACACCCACATCCTCGATCTTGCCAAAGAAGCCGAGCCGCCTGCGGACGGCATTCTGAGCAAGACGGTTTTTCAAGATGATCGGACGAAAGCGGTCGTCTTCGGCTTCGGTCAGGGGCAAGAGCTTTCCGAACATACGGCGGCGAAACCGGCCATGCTCTTCTTCGTAAAGGGCGAAGCCACCGTGGGCCTCGGTGACGACTTTCAAGAGGCGCAAGCGGGTACTTGGGTCCACATGCCAGCGAACCTGAAGCACTCGATCAAGGCGAAGACGCCGGTGGTCATGCTGCTGGTGCTGTTGAAGTAAAGGACAATTGTTGATTCGCAGGGAGACGAAATGAGCAATTGCGGCAAAAAACGGTAGCACTGGCCTCGATGCTACTTCTCCATTTTCTTTCCGGTCTCAATCAATTGCCGGATGAGGTTCTCGCCGATCCGGTAGAAGTCTCGGCCATCGTCGTTGGCGTCCGAGCCGGTGTTGCACAGGATCACGACCGCCACGCCGGGCTTCTCGCAAAAGTAATTGCACATCTTGAAGCCGGTCGTGCCGCCGTTGTGCCACCACACCTGCCTGCCGCTCATCTCTTGCACAAACCAACTCAGCCCGACGCTCGTGCTGGCAAAAGCCGGATACCGCTTCTCCTGCGTGGCCTGCATCGCCTTCCGCAATTTCGTCTCTGTTCGCCCACACCACGCTTCGTGCAGTGTGAGCATGTCGTTGGGAGTCGAGCAAATCGCCCCGCAGCCATGCAATGTCTCAAACGTCCAACGTGGCAGCGGCGTTCCTTTGCTGGTGTGTCCGGTTGCCATTCCTTCCCGCTGGGCCTTGGTCGGGGATGCCGTCGTGTCCTTCAGCTTGAGCGGATCGAAGATACGGGTACGGACGAGTTCGGGATAACTGATTTCGGCCTTGCGAGCCAGTGCATCGCCCAGCAGCCCCATGCCGAGGTTGCTGTAGGCGAACGCTGGTCTGGCTTCCTCTTTCAGTTGGATCTCGGCAAGACCCTCGGCCAGTTGCTTGGCGTCGTACTTGCCATACGGGTTCAATCTGATGACCTCATCCTTGTTCACGAGCCTCTGTTGGTTGGGCGGATTCCGTGCAAACCCGGACGTGTGGGTGACAAGTTCCAGCAACGTGATCTCCTGCTTGCCACGGCGAGGAACCACAATCCCTTTCGGTAGGTAAAGCTGGACGGGATCATCCAGCTTCACTTCACCATTCTCTACCATGAGAGCGAGCAGCAAGGCCGTGATCGGTTTGCTCACCGACCCGATCTCGAACATCGTGTCAGGAGTTGGCTGTGGTCCGCCCGCTTTCGTCTCCCCGTAGCAGAAGAACTCCAGTTTCCCTTCGGGCGTGATGATCCCAACGACCATGCCTACCGCTTTTTTCTTTTCCATGAGCGGCAGGACGAGGCCATCGACATGAGATTTCCAAGAAGTCGGTCTTTCTTCTTCAGCCGGAACGGATGAGTGGGTTACGAGAGCCAGCAAGATCGCCGCCAACAGGCGTATGGAGAGCAGAAGGCGGCACTGGCGATTCATGGACAACCTCCTCTTTTGAATACTCTCTGACTCACTCGTCAGATCACTTCCCCTCCCGCTCCACCTTGATCCACTCGACTTCCATCTTGAATGGCCCGGCCTTCTTGTCGCTCAGCATGAAGCCGATAGCGTTGACCTCTTCCGGCTTCACAGCCCCAGCGTCCTTGACCACTCGACCAAACGAAGTCGCCTCGAACTTGTCGAGCGAGACTTTGACCTCGATCCACTCGTCTTTCTTCGTTTGCACCGTGGCCCGGTACGAAAAGGCGATCAGCGGCTTGTTGAGGTAGAGGTTCAGCAAGTATTCCCGACCATCACCCCGGACTTTGGCGATCAAGATGTCGCCTTTCTCCAGACCCAACTTCTTGGCCTTCGTTCGCACAGATGCGAAACCGCCGTTGTTCTCTAGCGACAGCGTGCCGAAGAATTCCAGCGTCTTCTTATCGGTGATCTTGAACTTGCCCTCGGAGACGCCGCCCATCACACCGTCGTTGACCGTCTGCCATTCCTTCGCAGAGTCGGCCCCGGTGAAGTCGAACAGGGTTTGCGGCGTGTCTTCAGCCCTGACGAACGACCCCATCAACAGGGCCATACAGCCCAGCGTGCAAGCAGTTTTCATTTCATCAACCTTTTGATCCGTTGTTTGATTGAAGGCCCGCAGGAACCCTATCCGATCACCTGGCAGATTTCCGAAATGGGTGCCGCTCCATTGACGGCCCTGAATACTGCCGCTGCTGAGTCTCGACCGAATCGCTTTTGCGTGCGGCGCACTACCGGGTAGCCGAGCCGGGTTAAGAAGTGGTTCGGTCTGGAAAAGGCCACGATGTCGTGCCACACGCTGTCGTCGCTCCCGTCCCACTCGATCAAGAATCGTTCTTCACCGCTCTCGACATGGCCCGGCAACGTGCCGTAAGCGAAGCCGAACTTGGTGATCGGTCCTGACTCGTTCACGACGTAAATGATCCGGCAGGAGTTGAGCCACCAAAGGCCAATAGCTCGCCCCATGACCGCCACGACTTCGCCAGACTTGATCGGCGTGTCGGGCGACCATGCCTCGACCCAGCCCAACTGAAACTGTTCCCAGCGTTGCAAGGCAGCAATGGCCGACCGGAACACGGGCTCGCCTTCGCCGAGCTTGATTCGAGTGCGATCCACGACAAAACCAGAAGGCGGGGTTTCTGCCGTCGCTCCCACCGCCGAATAGGTGAAGGGGAGCTTCACCTGTGTCGCCAGAAATCGGCGGATTGATTCGGCAGACGGTTTTCGCAACGACAACATCTCATCCTCGATCTGGCCCACAGCCAAGCATGTGCTTTGGCTCGATAAGCGGTAAAATGACCCTGCTGAATAGTATCCGCAAAACAACTCGCTTCCCAACCGGGAGTTTGCCCAACCAAGATGCTGCCCTCGGAATCAACGAATCCTGAAGTGTCGAATGCCCCCGTCGTATTGTTGACGGGTGCATCGGGTTACGTCGGTGGTCGGCTGATCCCACTGCTCGAACGTCACCCGGTCGTCCTGCGGTGTCTAGCCCGAACGCCGGACAAATTGCGACCAGTGGTCAAAGAACCCACGCAAATCGTTCGTGGTGATGTTCTTGACGTTTCCTCTCTGGATGCAGCGTTGCAAGGCGTCCACACGGCCTACTACCTCGTGCATCTGATGTCCGGCTCGAAGGACTTCGAGAAGGAAGATCGGCAGGCGGCGACCAACTTCGTCCTGGCCGCAAAGAAGGCCGGAGTGCAACGGATCGTTTACCTGGGTGGTCTGGGTGACGACGCCGAACCCAAACTCTCGCCGCACCTGCGCAGCCGCCACGAGGTCGGCCAAATCCTGCAATCATCGGGCGTCGAAACCATTGAGTTTCGGGCCGGGATGGTTGTCGGGGCAGGCAGCACGTCGTACCAGTTGATGAAGTCATTGACCGACCGCCTGCCCGTCATGCTTTGTCCCCGTTGGCTTGCCACATCGACACAGCCGATTGCCGTGGACGACGTACTGGCCTATTTGCTGGCAGCGAAAGATTTGCCATCAGGAGGGAGCCGCATCTTCGAGATTGGTGGCCCCGATGTCGTGACCTATGGCGATCTGATTCGAGAATACGCTCGGCAAAAGGGACTGCGACGTTTGCTGATCTCCGTGCCTGTATTGACGCCCTATCTGTCAGGACTCTGGCTGGCGCTCGTAACTCCGGCAACTTACGAGGTTGGTCGGCATTTGATCGAAGGATTGAAGAACCCAACCGTAGTACGGGATAAGAAGGCCCTGGAGGTATTCCCGATTCGCCCAATGGGTGTGAAAGAAGCCATTCAAAAAGCCATCTTCAATACGACTGAGTGAGCGGGGTGGTCGTCACGGTAGTCGCAAAAGGGCAGCGTCTTCCGTCTTCATCCCGCCGACCGAATCAGCGACTCCTTCGCCTTCCTTGAAAGAGCCTTGATTGCCAATTCACGCTTCAGTGCAAGGCTGTGGCTGGCCAGGGATTCTTGATAGACCAAGACGACCGGCAGGTGGCTGCGAGTGTACCGTGAGGCGGTCCCAGCGTTGTGCTGCTCCAATCGGCGAGGCAGGTCGTTGGTAATCCCGGTGTAGAGTGAATCGTCTGCGCACCGCAGGATGTAGACAAACCACGTTACTGCTGGCTCCCCGTTCTTCAACTCCGTCAACAACTTCCCCACCGCCAATTCTTTAGCCTTGGCTTCGACTTCAACGGTGAGCTTCTTTCGCCGCCAACACTCAGGGAAGTCATTCACGTCGATGAAGTCGTGATGACGTTCTGGTTTTGGGCCATCCCAGCCTTCAATGGGGCTGGAGATGTGGAACATTGGCTCTCGATTCCAGGTTGTCAGTGCCTTCTTCGTGGCTTGTTCGATACTCAGATCATCGGGGTTACAGCGGTGGTGATGCACGTCGTACACGAGAGGGATGCCCGTCGCCTTGCAGATCGGTAGGAGGTCGGCTGGCGTGTAGGTCTTGTCGTCATTCTCGACCGTCAAACGGCTTCTGACCCTGGAAGAAAGCCGGTCGAGATTGCGAGCGAAGTCGGCCAGTGCCGTCTGCTTGTCGCCATAGGCCCCGCCGCCGTGAATGTTGATGACATCAGCCCCAACCCACTCGGCAACTTCCGCTTGATATTCAAGCTCCTGCACGGACTTCTCAACCACATCGGGCCGTTGCGAGTTCAACACCACGAATTGATCGGGGTGAAAACAGGTTCGCAGCTTGTGCTTCTTGACGAACGTGCCGCACGCCTTGAACCGCCGAATGATTTCATCGCCATCGGGCAGATCGGCGACTTCGTAGCCGCACGTTGGGTGCGTCTTGATCGGGAGAATCTGACTGTTGATCCGAAAGCAGCCGATGCCGTTGTCGGCGCAATACTGCAATGACGCCATCAGTGCGTCTGCATTTTCCAGACACAACCGGCTCAACTTCGTCAGGGCGTCGGGCCGCTTCATCTTGCCGATGGCGGTGGCCGTTGTCGTGACGAACTTGATCGGCTGGTCACGGAACATGCAGCAGAGGCCAAACCGAATCATGGCCTCACCCAATTCATCGCCGTAATGCTCAGTTGCAGCACGGTCGCCAGCGACACCCACACGAAGTACGGACCTTGGGCCAAGGCGACCCAACGGAAGTGCCGCCAGACGGCGACCACCATCCAGATGATCGTCACCCACACGATGAGAATGTCCACCGCTGCCAGTGGCAGGTTTCGCATCCCAAACTGGATCGGCGTGAAGATCAGGTTCGCCACGAGATTGATGGCGAACGGTAGCGCCACGATCCACGGCACTTTCTTGCGGATCGCCTGCAAGAAGACGAACCCGAAGCTGACCAGGATGATCGGATAGAGTATCTGCCAGATCAGCCCGATGGTCGCCGGGGCGGGCGTCCAGGAAGGTTTCGCAAGCGAGTTGTACCAGTCGATCCAGGGCATTCTGCGTCACGTCTTTCATGCGGGCATGTTCTTAGTCTGCGGACTTCATCACGCTTTCTGCGTCCGTGAGAACTTGGGCCGCAACTTGGGCCTCGTCATGGGCCTGGGAGTTCTCCCAGGAGACGACGAGAGGCGGACGGTTAAGGACTGAATTCATCTATTGTTCCACCATACTGTCGATCTCTCGCAGCAGTGCGTTCACGATTTCGTATGCTCGACGTTATTCCATCTCCAGATCGAAGCCCGTTCCGACCGTTGCTCCCTCGGCTGGCTGTGCCGCCCACACGGGGCCGATACTGTCAAGCTGTCCGAATTTGTCCCGCAGGATGGCGATGCCCTCGGCAATGAGTTTGTGGTCTGTCTTGCCTCGGAACTCTTCAGCCAACTTCTTGTACCCGCCGAGATAATTCTCGATGCAGAAGCAAATGTTGTAGGCGTCTTTTTCTTTCTTGCGTTCGCTGAGGGTGATGGCCTTGATGCAGAGGTAAGCGGCGATGATCGGCATCTTCGCCGTGACCTTGTTGTGTCCGCCGTTCGGAAGAGTCCCTTCGACGGCGACATCCTGTCGGAATGTAAACGCCAAATCCACACCACGGGCCTTCCACACTGTCAGTTCTTGAATGCGGTGATGCGTGCCATCTGCGGCGATTTCGGGAAACTCACCTGTGATGAGATCGACCTTCACCTGAATGGAAGTGTCGGGGATGTTGCGAAAGAACCGATTCGACATTTCAGCGGACTGGTGATACCCAGCGTCCGCCAATTTCTTTCTGATCGACTCGTATGCTTTGGGTTCGAGCTTTCGTGCATCGAGGGCGAGATCGACATCGAGCGAACCGATATGTCCTTTATTGGGGAAGGCCAGTTCGGGAACCCAACCGCCCACGACTGCCAGTTTGTCGAGGTCTTTGGCAAGGATGGTCAGCACTTCAATGAGGACGGCTCTGCACGCATCGACTTCGTTCATTGGTCGCCTCCTGACCTCGATTCACTGGCTGCGAGCAGCGGACGCAGTTCCCTCTCGAAAACCTCTTCCGCTGCGTCCTTTCCCCGTCCCGACAACGCCATCAGGTCCAGGTAAAGCTGGAGCGGCGAGACAACCGTTACGCCGTCGAATTCTTTGGAGTCCGTGAACACTGCGGAGTCATCCGTGACCCAGAGAATGCAGTTTGCTCCCGTCTCGACTTCTCTGGCATCGAGATGTTCTAGCAGCGATTTCAGCTTGTTGCCCGTTTCCAGTTTTTTGTCGATGTAGGCCACGCACTTGTCGTATCGAACCATCGGCGAGTACCGCCATGCCGCAGCAAGCTGCGTCAGCGCATAGGCGATCTTGTTCGTGCGACACCATTCCGCAAGGCGTTTTTCGATCTCGTTTGGCCGAGGGATGGCAAAGAGTTGTACTTGCTTGACATGCGGGCGATATTTCACCGACCACCCTTGAAGGAGTTTGCCCCCATCCCGCACGAAGAGCAGGCGGTCCCGTTCTTCCAAGTAGGCATCCTCAAGGAGCGTGGTCTTCACTTTCGACACCAGCCCCAAACTCACGTCGGCCTGCTGTGCCAACTGTTGCACCTGCCAACCTTTGCCGGGATGGGTGAGAAGCGTGCGGGCGATCCGGCTCGACTTCTTGGAGAAGGGATCGACTGTCTTGCTCACGGTCGGACGATTAGGCCGACCTGCAATATGCACGAACAGCCCCGCCGTGGTGATCCAGCAGTTTCCCACGCCGTCGAGATAGCTGACGTTCTGCTCTCGACACATCTCCGCTACCCGTGGTGAGATGTAGGGAGCGCAAAGAAGTAGCACACCGTCCGAGCGGATCACTTTGAGCTTTTGGAAGAGGCCCAAGACCGTATTCGGTAAAAGCTGCTGTCGAGTCTGGATGAATAGATCGACCTGCCGCTGGTCGGGCTTTACCGAGAGTGAGACGACCTGATCCCAGTCCATCTTCCGTGGGTCAGCCCGCATCGACTCCCCATCGACAACCTTGGCGATCTCAAAGGCCGTAGTCTCCTCGGCCAGTCGCCGGACCCATTCGGCAGCAGGAAGAAAGGCTCGGTCGTCAGCAGATTTCACTTTTTGCATGGTTTCACCGATAAGTGAAAATACCACGATAAGTGAAACTCGGCAACCGAAATTCACCCAGAATCGACATTTCACCAAGCAGTGAAACATCCAGAATGAGTGAAACACATCTGCGGGAACACCCTCAACAAAAGCGGCGAGGGGCACCGCCTTCGGTAACGGAAGGGCGGTCAGTTGATGGTACGATGTCGAGTTGGCGATGCACCGTAAATGCACCGCATTCCATGAAATGCACCCTATTTGGCACAATTTCAGAAATTTTCAATTTCCGTAAGTCTAATCAATAAAGCAACTTACGATAATCACTATCACCTGTCTATTTCGCCCATCACGATATCGAGGGAACCGACGATGGCCGGGATGTCGGCGAGTGGTACGCCCTGGCAGATCTGGTCGGTCACAGAGACGTTGCAGAAGCAACTGCTCTTGGCGCGGACGCGGAGCGGATTTCCTTCGCCGTTTCCGACCACGTAAAATCCCATCTGGCCACGAGGGGCTTCGGTTTCCAGATACACCTCGCCCTTCGGCAGTTTCGAATTCATTTTGAACACTTCACGAAAACTGCCAGTCGCCGCTTTGTATTTTGGAATGGCCTGTCGCACCAGGCGAATGGCCTGGATGATTTCGACCATCCGCACGTAGAAGCGGCACCAGTTGTCGCCGACAACGACTTCCCGAGGAGCGTCTTTGAACGGAGCCACGATCACGTCGAAATCGTAATCTTTGTACATCCGCGTGTAGATTGCCTCCCCATCGCGGCGCAGGTCGTAATCGATGCCACTACCACGCAGGACGGGCCCTGAGCATCCATAACTAACAGCCATTTCAGGCGTAAGGACACCCAGACCGGCCGTGCGTTTGATAAAGATCGCATTGCGCGTCAGCAACGTGTGGTATTCTTTGATGCGAGGTTCCAGCCACTGCAGGAACATTTCGATGGCATCAAGATACGGAAGTCGCTCACCCCGTTTGCGACCTGTTAAAGCGGCCATGCCCTCAGGAATCTCGATCTCGTCCGGCAAGTCGTGTGTCGCTCCGCCGATGGTTAGATAACTGTAGGTCAGTCGCGCCCCGCAGACTTCTTCAAACAGATCCAGAATGATTTCGCGTTCACGGAAGGCGTACAGAAAGGGGCTGAACGTGCCAAGGTCCAGACCGTAAGTGCCCATACCAACAAGGTGACTGGCAATTCGCCCAAGCTCCGCGATCAGAACTCGCAGATGCACGGCTTTCTCCGGCACTTCCATCCCAAGCAGCTTCTCAACCGCAAGGGAGAAGCCCAGGTTCATGTTCATGCCGGCGAGGTAATCCATCCGGTCGGTGTATGGGATGTATTGTGGCGGCGAAAGATTCTCGCCAATTTTTTCGGCGCTGCGATGCAGATAACCGATGTGCGGCGTACATTCATGGACGATCTCGCCGTCGGTTCGCAGCAGCAGCCGCAGAACACCGTGCGTGCTGGGATGCTGCGGGCCCATGTTGACCAGCATCTCATCCGTCTGGACGTCGAACTCAACGACGCGCGGATCTTCAACTTGCATACTCATGACCGCACTGCTCCAGGTCGGACCTTGCCGCCCAATCCATTCCGATAAAAACTAACGTCCCCGAACGCCGTGATATTCAAGTGGAAATTCATAGTCCTTCCGCAAGGCATGACCGACCCAGTCTTCCGGGCACAAAATGCGGCGGAGAATGGGATGGCCTTCGAAGTGGATTCCCATCAGGTCAAAGGCTTCCCGTTCGTGCCAGTTGGCAATTCCCCAAATCGAACTCACAGAAGGCACAATCGGCAGATCTCCAGGGATATCATTTTCCCAGCGAGGAACAACAACCTTCAATTTCACAGAATGCCGGAGCGTGAGGCTGGTCAGCTGATAAACGACCTCAATATGGGGTTCATGTCCGAATTTGGCCGCCTTTTTGGGATCCGGTTCCAGATAGTCCACGCCGCACAGGTCGTTGAGATACTTGAACTGCAATCGTTCGTCATCTCGCAGAAATTTCGCGACTTCAACAATGTGTGATCCAGTGACCTGAATCCACGGGTCGATGGCTGGATGCGTCGCTGTGCCAACAACGGACTCGCCGAATTTCTCCAGCAAAACGGAATGGATGGCCTGAATGTCCATGAAGATCGTTCCAGTGTTTCTGAACGGATACGGAAGCGGTGATGCGGATCAACTTCGCAGGGCAGGCACCGTCTGGTCTGCCGCCTGAGCCGATTTCTTGACCAGCGCGCGAATCCAGTCGAGATCCCCGCGTTTCCACACATACGCGAATCCAACCAGCAATACGCCAAAGAAGACCAGAATGTCCGCCAACCCAACCCAGCCGAGCTGCAGCGCAGTGGCTGAATCAATGACCTGTGAAGGACTGATTGTCGTCGGGTCGATGCTGAGCAAACGCGCGCTTAGTTCAGTACGGGCCGAATCGGACAGATGCGTATCGGCCAACTGCACGGTGCTGCCATAGATGGACGCCCACGGAAAAAAGAATGCGACTTCGACGTCGAAAATAATGAACAACAGGGCGACAACGTAAAACCGCAGATCGAACTGAATGTAGCTGGAACCAATCGCGGGTTCGCCGCATTCATAGATTGCATCTTTTTCCGGCGTGGGCAACTTCGGTCGCAGTAACTTGCCAATCACCAGCGGTGCCATCAGAAACCCAATGGCAACGACAGCAAAGATCAAGAAATGCCCGACAAGATCCGTCATTGATTCCCACCCTCAAACGAAACACCCACTCTGGCAGCCTGCCGCACTACGCATCTTGCTGCAAATGATTCTCTGACGAAAATCCACCGGCACCAAGTTCGTGGTACAGCGAAACGCGATCACTTTTTCCGCAATCTCCGGAGTGCCAGTAAAGCACTTCCGGCTCCCCGCTTTTCCAGCACAGGGAAACTCGCTCCCCACCGACATCACCAGGAAAATCGACTGTCCCAGAAGATCCGTCCGTCAGGAGTCCACCAACCTGATGCAACTCCTGCGCGAATACCTCCAGCCGCTCTTCGTCCTGTGCCAGCTCCGCCTCCATCTGCAGGACTTCCTGCTCGTAGATGGAATCCGAACGTCCAGATGCGGGATATCGTTCACGCAGCGAACTCAACCGTTGCTTTCGCACGGTAATATCGCGATGAAGATCGACGATGTCCCGCACGATCGTGCGTACCAGGGGTAATCGCTGATTGACTTCTTCGACAGTCAGAATCGTCTCTTCAGCGACCATGGTATCCGTCTCACTTGAAAAGCATCAAACCGATTTCAGACGCCCGAACCACCACTGGCTGCCCTGCCAGTCGCTCACACATCAACAGTCTCACGAACCTACTGCTCTGTGCCAGCAAATTCAAACGGACTTGGCTCACCCTTGACCCAAACGGGCTGATGAAGCACTTTGGATTCTGACACAACCGTTGGATTCAGTGACGCCTTGCCCCAGGCAATTTCCAGAGGCAATTTCGCGTAATCGACAATACACCCATCTCGACTGTAACAACTCAAGTCGTGAACGGATCCCATGAAAATGCAATCGACCGGACAAGGCTCAACGCACAGCGCGCAAAACATACACTTCGTATAGTCGATGGTGTATCCGTTGATCCGAAAACCTTTGCCGACAGGACTTTTTTCCTTGTCGATGTAGATACAGTCAACCGGGCACGCTACAGCGCATTTGTCACAGCCAATGCAGATCGTCAAATCAAAGCGGTGAAATCCTCGGTAGCGAGGCTTCACCTTGAGCGGCACTTCCGGATATTCATAGACTTCTGTAAACGTTCGGCGGTTGTACGTCTTGAGCATCGTCAACATCGTGACGTACATACCCTGCAGAACGGTTGTCACCGACATCCAGACATTTCGAAACCATGTCAACATGTGAATCGACCCTCGGTCGTGCGGCTCTTACTGAAGCTCTTCCCCCCTCGCAGCAAAATGCATCGAGGGCAGTGTCCGGAGAATTATAGGCCCGACCCCTGACGACGCAACCAGCGGCGTCTTCATCCTGGCATTGGGAAGCCTGAATTTGTTCATTTTCTGTCTCGAAACCACTGCAGAACTCATAGTTGATCGGTTCCGAGAGTTCCCTGCAATTGACTCAAATACTCTGCAGAAAGCACTTCCGTCAGCCGCTGGTGGGCGGTCTGCAGTCTCCCGGAAATATCCATACTGATTTTTTCTTCAGGGAACTCATTGCTGTTGAAGAATGTCTCCAGCGACTGCACATGTCGCTGCCAAAGTTGCTGTTCCCGGAGTTGCCGACGGCGAAGACGCTCTAGATACCAGTCAGACGCCAGGAGATTCTTTTTGGTAAACAGGCTGCGAATCTCCGGATCTCGAATTGTCTTATCCTCGAACGCGCCATGCACCATAATATGCAGCAGAGCCCTGAGAGGCGGGCAGGCGATGTCTATCGATCCGTCTTCAAAGTACATTTTGGCAATCCGTTGCTGAGCTTCCGCGATATACAGAATGCCGTCCGCGAAGGCTGCGGGATTCTGTGTCTCGGGCTTCAGAATTTCCTGGTCAAAGACCTTGTTCGGATTGTCAAACACCCGTCCGGCAAATCGACGAATGAATCGCGACGTGATCCGCCACCCAAGACGACTGGCCGGAATCTGCTGGCCGTTGAATTCGTAGTCCTCCATTTTTTCCAGCAGCTCTTCACCGATCAGAAACCCCGGAGACCGCTCTTCCGGACTCAATCGACACCAAATTTCCGGAATCAGCAGACTGATATCGTGATCCACGCGGACGCGACTGCCAATGAACCCGGCTGGTGTCGAAAACCCCGCCAGGCCAGTCAGCAGATAACTCACCAGCGCGTTATTCAGGTCAGTGATCGGCCGCAGGCAGTTAAACGGCCCCTTTGTCAACGCGCCTTCACTGCCCGCACCCGTGGTGGATGGGCTCTTTCCCGTCAGCGCGCTGATGAAATCCATGAACAGTTCCGGCAACTCCTGATAGTGAATCGGGTTGTACACCGACAGCGCGCGAATGCCTCGGGAAGGTTCCGGCGGATTGTTGCGGCGACCGATCAATACGGCCTGCACGGGAGTATGCACGGGCTGATCCACAGGAACGGCTCGCGACAGACGAATGCCCATCTCCGCGATATGACGATTCACCGGATCTGTCAGGATAGGGGTCGGCTGCAGATACCGTGGATTGCGACTGGGCACGCCATTGACCATGCGCGGCGTATTCGAACAAACGAGATAGCTGTCGTCCTCCTCAAGCATGTCATGCAGCAGGCGCTGCATCGGCTGAGTGAACTGGCTCAAGTCTACCGGGCGGTCACAGATCTCTTTGACCTGCTGTCTCGACAGCGGTTCAAAGTTCACGATAAAATTGTCCGTCCGTGCAAGATCCGATTCCGTCTGTTTGTCCAGACCACGATGAACGGCATCGTCGGGCCGCTGAAACAGTCGGTACTCACAGTTGCGGACAAATTTGTAACTGCTTTCCTCCGTCAACACATTACCCAGGTAATTCAGAGCCCGTCGAGGCACGACGACCGAGGCTGTGATGTCATCTTCCGTCTGGACCTTCTGAGCCGGCGAGAAGTCCTGACGCAATTTGTACGTCCGCCACGTGCTTTCCCCGAACAACCCGACGCGAAGATACGTACCAACGAGTTTTCGATCGCCGAACTTGAGTTCGTGGCCAGGACGACCGTTGACAATGTCCACTGAAAATTGTTTTCGCCAGTCGTCCGGATTACCCGAGTTCATCCGCTTGATGATGAACACAATCGCATAGATATGATCGGGAATTTCTTCAAGCCAGGCGTTGTAGTCCTCTGTATAGTCCACCGATGGTGTCAGAAGTTTAATGACGCTGCCCAGTGATCGAGTCTTGTCAAGCAGCTTACGTGTCGGCTTCCGGGCATAGTCCGGCTGAAAGCTGCCGGTTGGGCTCCAGCGATCCGAATAGTCGCGATCAAAAATCTCCTGCACCAGATCCAGGTCTTTCTCAACGTCCGCGACAAAGATCGGACCGTGCAGCAAATAGTCCGCGATCGACTTGCTGATTTCACTTTTTCCCCCACCACTGACGGTGCAGGGCTTGTGGCAGAACGTCCCCTCGAACAGCGTTCCGATGAGTCGCCATGAAGGTGCCGCAGGATGCTTTTCCAGTCGCACCTTGTAGCCGGACGGTATGATGTAAAAATAACCCGGACGCAGCGGGATATCATGGCTGACACTATTGACATGCCAGGAGATACGCTGGTCACTCACCGTGAATCGCGCGTTCTCCGACACATAAATCACGTTGGGGTGCGTCGCATCAATCGCATAACCTTCTGGCTGCACATGCATCAGCGACGAATAATCCCGTGCCACATCCGCAAACGTCCGATTGTTGTAATGCCTGCTGTTGGCGGAGAATTCGTCCCCCAAATGGAAACTGGCGAATGCCATCGCGCCACCAGCGTGTTCCTCCTCCACCTGTCCCGCAAGGTTGGCGGCGTAGCTCAGCTGAGTCTTGACTTCCTTCTTGCAGTAGCCGTAATAGTTGTCGGCAATGAGCGTGACGATGACGCCTTCTTCGTCTCGGCAGGTGAGCTTGAACGGGACACCGTCGTTATATTTTTCGTCCTCCGACTTCCAGCACATCCCATCTTCGCGCTGGCGTGGCGTGGCGTCATCGAAATTCGGGAGTCCGGCATCCTTCTTTGTGACTTCAACAAGATGCGGGGCCAGAATTACACAGCCGGTATGGCCGCTCCAGTGTGCCACATCCAGCGCGGCGTCATGGCGCGGAAGAAACGGATCACCCGCATTGCCGAAGATCGATTCCACAAAATCAAGATTGCTGACGAGCGCACCCGGAACAAACAATCGGATTTCCATGGACTGCTGAGCACAATACCCACGAACCTCGGGGCAAAGGATCGGGCGGATGAGTAACGAGACAAATGCACTGGCCGGGTTCGCTTCATTGTGCGTGAACGGCAGGCGCAGCAGGCTCTCGGGAGGATTCATGGCATGTTTAAACAGCGCGGCGAAGGTCGCTTTGGGGACAGCCTTCTTGTCTCGCGGAATTGGCAATCCGCCTTCGGTGATGTGAAAGGTTCCTTCTGTCGTGCGGCGGTCATTCGCCGGATTGTGCAGCACTCCGTTGCGAACGCGATACGATGCACCAAATTCATTCTGATATTCGTCACCGTCATGCGGCAGTGACAATTCACGGGCAATTCCGTGTCGGTCGAGAATGACGGTCAGGTCCGGAAGCCGCAGCGCGCTGCAGCCTTTCACGCGATCAAAGTATCGACGCAGAAAGGCCTCGATGCGGGCGTCTGCGGGACAGTGGATTGAATCCAGTCTCTTGAGTCGATGGTGATACGTGCTGAGCAGACGCGGCGCGCCAAGGCGGTCGTGATCCTCAAAAATCTTTGGGACCGGCAGCCCGTTCGCCAGGAGCTTCAGGACAATGTAATGCGTGATGCTGTCCCTGGACTTCGCCTGCTGCTCACTCGTCTGATGGGAAACAAACCCGATTGAATCTTCCAACTCGCGCACTGACATCGCCTACAACCCCGCTGACATGACAAACTGACGACCGAACTTTGGTTTGCTGTTCCAAACCACCGCAGATTGCAACAGATGTAGATCTGCACTGCGAATCCATCGAGCTCAAACCCGAGTTTTCTCAGACTTGTGAGAGCCCCGCGAGGACCATAGTCGTCGTTCGCTCCGCAAACGAAGCGTCCCGCGCATCTCTACTTGCGATTCGTTCGCACAGCAAACGAATCTATCTCCTTTTTCGTCCCGACCCCTTTCCCCCGCGCCTTCCTTTGGAAGCGAATCCCGGCGTGGACGAACCTTCATCATCAGGCACGGGTTCTCCGATTTTCTTCTTCATTTCGTGGACCCGGTCCCGCAACTGAGCTGCGCGTTCGAAATCCAGCTGCTCTGCCGCCGCCAGCATTTCGCTTTCCAGTTCGCGAATGAACTCCAGCGTCACAAACTGCGATTCCCCCGTGATGCCGACCGCCTCCCGTTCCACCCGCCGTGCCTGAATCTCTTCTTCAATCCCCTTACGAATGGCCTTGCGAATCGTCTCCGGCGTGATTCCATTGGCCTCGTTGTACTCAGTCTGCAGCTTGCGACGCCGATTCGTTTCATCGATCGCCTTTTGCATACTGTCGGTCACTTTGTCCGCGTACAGGATGACTTTGGAGTTGACGTTTCGAGCAGAACGGCCAATCGTCTGAATCAGACTGGTCTCACTCCGCA
>Ga0154020_10002389_pt1 | contig 22891 bp, 20 predicted proteins | sample Klosneuvirus_201_FD_109709 | JGI IMG/M metagenome (GOLD analysis project Ga0154020, IMG submission 109709) | Active sludge microbial communities from wastewater, Klosterneuburg, Austria - Klosneuvirus_20160825_MG | ecosystem: Engineered > WWTP > Aerobic digester > Activated sludge | place...
CAGCCGGCCGCGCGACTCCAGCTGCAGCGACTCGGCGAAGATCATCTCCTCGATCACGGCCAGCAGCCGATCCAGCGCGCCTGGCACCTCCGACCGACGCACCCGGCGCAGCGCCTCGACCAGCAGCCAGTCGCCCGCGAAGATCGACGCCGCGTTGCCGTACACCACGCGCGCGGTGGCCACGTTGCGCCGCATCACGCCGAGGTCGACCACGTCGTCGTGCAGCAGCGTCGCGGTGTGGGTCAGCTCGACCGCGACCGCCAGCTCGCGCGCCGCAGCGTCGAAGCCGCGCCCCACGCGCGCCGCCAGCGCCACGCACAGCGGACGCAGCCGCTTGCCCCCGAGATCGAGCAAGTGCGTCGCGCTGCGCGCCACCAGCCCGGCGCCGCGCGGCAGCTCGGCCAGCGCCGCCTCGGTCGCGCTCATGTCGCCCGCCACACCCTCGCCCAGCGCGCGCAGCCGCGCCGCCAGCCCGCCCAGGCCGCGCTCGCCACAGACGTCCCCCAGGCGCGCCAGCAGCTCGCCCCCGGTGGCCGGCGTGGTCTCCATGCTCGCAGCTCCAATACCCATCGCAGCCTCCCGAGGCTGTGCCGGCCGACGCCAGGCAAGACCTCTCCCCAACTCGAGTCCCGCAACGCGGGACGCGAGGGTCCGTGTCCGTGTCTTCGCGTCCCGCGCCGCGGGACCCGAGGTGTCCGTTCCGTCTCGTCTTCGATGCCGTGCCGCCACCGCAGCGGCACGCTTGCTTCAGCCCGCTACCTCATCCCGCCTTGCTGCGTGCACTGGCCTCCTTCAGCGGTGTCGGATCGATGGCCTCACCCGCCACGATCCCTTCCAGCAAACGTTCGCCCAGCGCCGCCAGCGAACCCAGCTGCGCCACGCGCTCGTGCACGAAGCCCAGGCGCACCCGCTCGGGATCCGCCTTGGCGCGCCCCGCGGCCTGGCGCTCGGCCAGCTCGCCAGCGTGGGCGAAGGCCTCACCGGCCTCGCGGATCAGCGTCAGCTCGCGCTCGCGCATGACGCGGGTGACCATCTTCCAGATGCTGGTCTCGGCCTCGTAGAAGTCGCGCCGATCGCCGGGGTGCCAGGTCTTGCGCACGGCGCCCCACTTGACCAGCTCGGCCAGGGTCATGCTGACGCTGCCGGCCGACATGCCCAGGCGCTCGCCGATGTCGGTGGCGACCATGGGCTCGGGCGACAGGTAGAGCAGCGTCCACATGCGCCCCATCGGACGCTTGAAGCCCCAGAACTCCATCATGGCGCCGACCATGTCGACCACGCGCTGCTCGGCGCGCTGCAGTTCGGCTTCATCGTGGCTGGTGCGTGCTGCCATCGAGCTACCCATGCCCTTCTGATGTTTCAAATTAGATTGAAGACTCAAAACGCGCAACCAATATCTCCATGGTAGCGTCCCCGCCATGCCTTCGCCGTCCGTCGACGTGGTTGTGTACGGAGCCACTGGCTACACCGGCCGCCTGATCTGCCGCGAGCTCATCCGGCTGGGCACCTCGTTCGCCATCGCCGGCCGCGACGCCGGCAAGCTGGCCGACCTGGCCGCCACCCTGAAGCCGGCACCGACACAGCTGTGCGCCGCCATCGATGACCTGCCGGCGCTGGCCCGCATGGCCGATCACGCCCGCGTGGTGCTCGACTGCGCGGGCCCGTTCGCCGCGTTCGGTCGCCCGGTGCAGGACGCCGCCCTGGCCGCGCGGCGCCACTTCCTCGACATCACCGGCGAGCACGAGTACATGCTGGCGACCTACCAGCGCGACGCCGAGGCGCGCGCGCACGGCGTGGCCCTCATCAATGCGGTCGGCTTCGACGTGGTGCCGACCGACTGCGCCGCCGTACTGGCGGCACGCGCCGCCGGGTCGCCGGTGCGCCGGGTGCGCATCGCCTTCGCGCCGCTGGGCGGCCGCGCCACCCAGGGCACCACCCGCTCGGCCCTGCGCGCCGCCCACCTCGGCGGCCTGGCCTTCACCGGCGGCAAGTGGGTGCCCGAGCCGGTGGGCGCCGAGACCTGGCGCGCCCCGCTGCCCGACCCGCCCGGCGAGCGCCTGACCGCGTCGGTGCCGTGGGGCGACATCGCCAGCGCGCCGCGCTCGACCGGCGCCGACGAGGTGCGCGTGTTCCTGCCGGTGCCGCCGCGCCTCGCGCCCGCGCTGCCCTGGCTGTCGCGCCTGGGCGGCCTGATGCGGCTGCCACCGGTGCAGGCGCTGGCCGAGCGCTGGGTGCGCTCGCTGCCCGAGGGCCCCAGCGACGCCGAGCGCGCGCGCGCCCGCTTCGCCATCGTGGCCGAGGCCGACGGCGCCCTGGGCACGCGCCGGGTCTGGGTCAAGGGCAACGACGGCTACGACTTCACCGCCGCCTCGGCCGCCCTGTGCGCGACCTGGGCGGCCGCCCCCGACTTCGAGGCCCGCGGCGCAATCACACCCGCACAGGCCTTCGATCCCCGCACTCTTCTTGACGCCCTGTCAAGTCACGGGGTCACCTGGGGCCAGGCCTAGAGCTCCAGCACCGGCTGCACCTCGGGCGCGCCATACTCGGCGCCCCCGGTCAGCACCTCCACGTTGGCCCTGATGATGGCCCGCCCGCGCCCGTGGGTGTGGCCGCACAGCACCGTCAGCTGCCGCGCCGGCCAGTCGTCCATCACCTTCTCGATGGCCTTGCCCACCGCGTCACAGGTGAACCACGGTAACCAGTCGTCGTTCGAGACCTGCCCGCCATGCCAGCACGCCGCCCGCCACGGCGGCACGTGGGTGGCGAGCACCACATGTTCGAACCGCGCCAGCGCCTGCGGCAGCCGCTCGACGACCTCGACCGCCGCCTCGTCGCCCAGCGACCGCAGCGCCTCCAGCCGCGCCGCCCGCCCGCGCCGCTCGGCGCGCGCCAGCTCGCCGATCCAGAACCAGTCATTGAGCCGCACCGGCGACTGGTCGAACGCCCCCAGCCGGCCGTCACCCCAGCCGTCGACACCGACCAGCCCGACCCGGGGTGACAGCTCGACCACGCCCGCGCGCGCCAGCCAGCGCGCTCGGCCACCGCGCTCCGCCGACACCGCGCGCACCGCCTCGATGGTGCCGCGATAGTAGTCGTGGTTGCCGAGCACGAACCACACCGGTACGCCCGCCGCCAGCGCGACCTCGTCCAGGATCCCCTGCAGGCTGGGCGCCTCGGCGATGTCCCCCGTCAGCACCAGCACGTCGGGCCGCTGCTCACGCACCTCCGCCGCCCACCGCGCCCGCCGCCCCTCGTCCACGAAGTTCAGGTGAACATCCGTCGCCCACGCCAACCGCATGGAGAGATCCTACACGCTCCGCCCGCTCGTGCTCGTGCTTGTCCTCGTGCTCGTGCTCGTGCTCGTGCTCGTGCTCGTCCTCGTCCTCGCCCCCGTCTCTGCTACTCTCCCTGTCGACTGTCGTCCGACCGCCTCCTCACCCGTCCCTTCATCGTGCTGTGCCTGGCCAGCTGCCTGGGCGCGCTCGGCCTCAACCTGTTCGTCGTGGCTCCGCGCTATCTGCGCGCCGTCGTGCACCTCGAGGCCAGCCAGATCGGCCTGGTCATGGGCGCGCACTCGCTGTGCGCCCTCCTGATGATGACGCAGGTGCCACGCCTGGCCGACGCCCTGGGCCGCCGCCGCCTGATGGAGCTCGGCATGTCCGCCTGCGCGGTCGCCTGCGCCAGCTTCGCGCTCCCGACCACCCTGGCCCCGCTCGTCCTCCTGCGCGGCCTGATGGGCGCCGGCTGGGCCTGTGTCCTCATCGGCTCGGTCACCTACACCACCGAGTTCGCCCCGCCCGGTCGCCTGGCCCAGGCCCTCGGCGTCGCCGGCGTGCTCACCTTGCTCGCGATGGCCATCGGCCCACTGGTCGGCGAGTTCATGCTCGCCCGCGTGTCCTTCTCGTGGCTGTGCCTCGGCGCCGCCGCCTTCATGCTCGCCGGCCTCGCCTTCACCCGCGCCCTGCCGCACTCGCCTGCGGCCGCCCCGGTCTCCGTCGAGAAGGCTCCCGCCGCACCCTTCCGCGCCCTGGCCATCGCCAGCGCCGCCCCGCTGCCGCTGCTCGCCACCCTGCTCGCCGCCGGCGGCTTCGGCGCCGTCTACGCCTTCCTGTCCGACTACGCCACCCTGCGCCACCTGCCCAGCGTGACGCCCTTCTTCAATGCCTACGTCGGCAGCGCCATCGCCGCGCGCCTGCTCTTCGGCAGCCTGTCCGACCGCGCCGGTCGCCACAGCGTGCTCATCCCCGCGCTGGTCTGCCAGGGCCTCGGCCTGGCCGGCCTCGCGCTGGCGCACACCTGGTGGCACCTCATCCCCATCGGCATGACCTTCGGCTTCTCGCACGGCCTGTACTACCCGACGCTGCAGGCCCTCATCGTCGAGCGCTCGCCCGAGGCCCTGCGCACGCGCGCCGTGGCGTCCTCCAACTTCTCCTTCTCGCTGGGCATGACCGCCAGCGCCTTCGTGAGCGGCCTGGTCGCCGAGCACCTGTCCTACCCCGCCGTCTTCGTCGCCGTGGGCGCCGCCTCGGTCCTCGCCGGCGCCGTCATCGGCCTCGACCGCGTGCTCAGCCGCGAACCCGCTCGCCAGCCTCGATCCGCACCGGCAGCCGGTTCTGCGCCGGTGGCAGCGGACACACCGCCAGCGGATTGAAGACACAGGGCGGGTTCAGCGCCAGGTTGAAGTCCAGCGTGACGCCCTCCCCGTTGAAGCCCGCGTACAGGAAGCGCCCGCCGCCATAGGTCTCGCGCTTGCTGGTCTCGTCGGTGAACATGAACTGCAGCCGCGCGCCGTCCATCACCGGCTCCAGCGCCAGCTCGCGCCCCTCCAGCGTGAACACCACCCGCCCCGGGCACGGCAAGCGCAGCGGCAGCCCGCTCGACGACACCATGTCGAGGAAGCGGCCCTGGTACGACTCGAAGCGGCCGGTCACCGCCCAGCGCGGCTCGATCGGGAAGTAGTCGATGCCCGCGAAGTCGCGCCGCAGCGCCGAGGCCTCGTCCTTGACCCGCAGCGACATGCGGTCGCCGCGGCGCACCAGATCCCAGCGCTGCCCCAGCGCCTCGACCACGTCGGGCCTCGGCGCATCGTCACCCGCCCAGTCCAGGTGCTTGACGACCTGGCCACGCACCCGGACCTCGACCCCGGTGTGCACGCGCAGGTGCACCGCGCCGTCGCGCAGCGTCACGAAGCCGATGGGCAGCTCGGTCTCGCCCTCCTCCAGCCAGTGCCTGGCCACCAGCGCCAGCCAGCCGTCGGGCGCCAGCAGCCGCTGCACGCGCAGCGCGCGCGCGGCCTCGACCCCGCGCCGGTACTCGTCGCTCATCCCCGCAGACACCGCGCCATCCTACTTCGACTCGACCGGGACCAGCGTGACCTCCAGCTTGTGCTTGCCGCGCAGCACGGTCACGCTGGCCGCCCGCCCGACCGCGTCCTCGGTCAGCACGCGGTGCAGCTCGTCGATCCCGGCCAGGATGCGGCCATCCCAGGCCACCAGCACGTCGCCGGCCTGCAGACGCGCCCGCGCCGCCGGCCCGCCGCTGTCGACCGACAGCACCAGCACCCCGGTCTCGCGCGGCAGCCCATGATGGCGCGCGATCTGTCGCGGCACCGGCGCGGTCTGCCCGGCCAGCCCGAGGAAGCTGCGCCGCACCCGCCCACCGCGGATGAGCTGCGTCACCACATGACGCACGGTGCCCATGCCGATGGCGAAGCAGATCCCCTGCGCCGACCGGATCATCGCGGTGTTGACGCCGACCACCACGCCGGCGCTGCTGACCAGCGGCCCGCCCGAGTTGCCCGGGTTCAGCGCGGCATCGGTCTGGATGACGTCGTCGATGAGGCGCCCCGTCTTCGAGCGCAGCGACCGCCCCAGCGCGCTGACCACACCCGCGGTCACCGTGCTGTCGAACCCCATCGGGTTGCCGATCGCGATCACCAGCTGCCCGACCCGCAGCCGCGCCGAGTCACCCAGCGGAGCCACCGTGAGGTCGGTCTCGTGCACGCGGAGCACCGCCAGATCGCTGGCCGGATCGTCGCCCACCAGGTGCCCCGGCACGCGCCGCCCGTCCTGCAGCGACACCTCCAGGCGCCGCGCCCCGCTGACGACGTGGCTGTTGGTGATGATGAAGCCATCGGGCGTGAACACGAAGCCCGACCCGCTGCCGCTGGGCTGCTCGCCGCCGCCGGGCTGGCCCTGGCCCGGCCCGGGGCTCGGCCGCCCTCGCCCGCCGCGCGCCGGCCGCTGTGGCCCGAGCACATCGATCTTCACCACCGACGGGCTCAGCCTCTCGGCCACCCCGATGACCGCCCGCGAATAGGCGTCCAGCAGCGCCCCGTCATCCGTGCCAGACGCCTCCGCCACCGCCAGCCGGGGTGCCCCCGCTGGCGCGGCCTCCGCCGCTGCATCGTCGAGGACGAACTCCGGGACCATCAGTGCGCGCGCAGAGGACATGGGCCTCACGTAAGGATGCCGGCCACCCCCCGCAAGTGACGCGGCTCGCCTCAGTCGCTGCTCTGCCAGCTCACCAGCAGGCCGCTGTCGACCGGCTTCCACCACAGATAGCCGTGATGGCCATCGCTGCGCGCGCGACGCAAACCATCGCCATCCCAGGCTTCGCAGCCAGCACCGGCCGCCGCCGCCAGCAGCGCCGTCAGCAGCGCGCCCACCTCGGCGTCGCCGGCCGCTGCCACCACCACGGTCAGCCCGCCATGCGCACCGCCCGAGCGCGTCGCCGCCGACAGCACCCGCTCGCCCAGCAGTGCGCGCAGCGCGTCGGGCAGCTCGCTGTCGCCCAGCGGCGGCACCAGCCGCGTCAGCGCCGCCAGCCGCCAGTCGTGCACCAGCACCGGCCGCCGGTACAGCACGTCCAGCGCGACCCCCACGCCGCCCTTGATGCCGCCACGCACCTCCAGCTCCAGCGGCCCGCCCTCCAGCAGCTGGCGCTCGACCTCGCCCTCCACCACCTGGCGCTCGGTCAGCTCCAGCTCGAGCGCCTTCTCCAGCGTGCGCTTGACCGCCGCGGCCCGGTCGCTGCCACGCAGGCGCAGCCCGCGCACCGCGTGCACCACCACCGCGCCACCGACCACGACCTCGACCCCGACCGAGAAGCTGCCGCGCCCCGGATCGGTCGCCGCCACCACGCGCTCGACCAGCGCGGGCAGCGGCCAGGGCGCCTCGTCACCCAAGCCCACGCGCCACCAGCTCCCACAGCGGCTTGCCCTCAAGCGCCAGCCCCAGCGGAGCCCGCTCCCGCGCGCACACCAGCAGCGCGCCCGCCAGCTGCTCGACCTTGATGGGCTGGTACTTCTTCATGCCCAGCAGGCGGGTCACCGCGCCGAACCCGGGCACGCCACCCCGATCCTCGCCGATCAGCATCGAGGGCCGGAAGATGGTCCACGCCATCCCGCTGCCGCGCACGATCTCCTCGGCGCGCGCCTTGGCCTTGAGGTAGGCCCCGACCCCGCCGGCCCCGACCGACCCCAGCAGCACGATGTGATCGACGCCGGCCGCGCGCCCGGCATCCACCAGCTGCTGGGTGGTCCCGATGTCGCTGCTCTCGTAGGTGTCGCCGGCGGCGAAGCGCTTCTTCATGGTGCCGATGCACTGCACGATGGTGGTGACCCCGGCCAGCGCGGCGGTCAGCCCGGCGGCGTCGCCGAGGTCGACGGTCACGACCTCGTGCGCCGCCCCCGCCGGCCCCAGCTTGGCCACGCTGCTCGGCCGCGCATGCGCCAGCAGCCGCACCTTTCGCGCCGCCGCCACCTCGAGCAACGCCCGCCCGGTCACCCCGGTCGCGCCGGCCACGAAGATCCGCCTCGTCGTCGTCGTCGCGTTCGTCGTCGTCGTCGTCGCGTTCGTCGGCTCGCTCACGGCTCCTCCAGCGGCTTGCCGCCCGCCAGCGCGGGCTCCATCTCGGCCAGCGTGTAGGCCAGGATGGCCATCGCGACCGCGTTCATCTGCAGGTGCTCGGGGTTGACCTTGTCCAGGGTGTCGGCCTCGGTGTGGTGATAGTCGAAGTAGGTCGACCCCTCCGGCGCCAGCGACAGCAGCGGGATCCCGGTCAGCTCCTCGATGTCCGCCCCGCCGTCTCCGTTGGCGACCACGTTGGCCGCCCGCAGCGGTTCGAGCAGCGTGACCACGTCACCCAGCTGCGCCAGCGCCTCGGCCGACATCAGCCCGCCGACCCCCCAGGGCGCGAAGCCGCCAGCATCGGCCTCGATGGCGACCACATGGTTGTCCGCCCCGTGCGCGGCGGCGTAGGCCTTGGCGCCACGCAACCCGTTCTCCTCGTTGGTGAACAGCACCACCCGCACGGTGCGTCGCGGGCGCAGCCCCGTCGCGCGCAGCAGGCGCAGCGCCTCGATCACGGTGGTCACCCCGGCGCCGTCATCATGTGCGCCCTGGCCGACGTCCCAGGAGTCGAGGTGCGCCCCGATGAGCACGATCTCCTCGGGCCGCTCGCGCCCGGTCAGCTCGGCGAGGACGTTGGCCGACTCGGCGTCGGGCAGCGTGCGCGCTGCCATCTTCAGGCGCACCCGCACCGGACCGGCGGCGGCCAGCCGGTGCAGCAGGGCGGCGTCCTCGGTGCTGACCGCCGCGGCCGGGATGCGCGGCTGCTTGTCGTCATAGCGCATCATCCCGGTGTGCGGGGTGCGCAGGCTGCGCGCCGTCAGCGAGCGCACCAGCACCGCGACCGCCCCCAGCGCCGAGGCCCGGTCGGCGCCGCGGCTGCGATAGCCGATGACCTTGCCATAGCCCGACCCGTGCGCCCCGTAGGGCGGCATCACCACGTCATAGAGGACGATCTTGCCCTTCACCCTGGCCCCAGCCGCGGTCAGCTCGTCGAAGCTCGACACCACCAGGAGCTCGGCCTCGAGCCCCTTCCTGGCGGTCCCGACCGAGCCGCCCAGCCCCAGCATGTGCAGCGGCCGCGCCACCGGCGCCACCAGCTCGGCCGACTCGGCCCCGCGCACCCAGTGCGGCACCATGACCTTCTCGGCGCGCACGTTGTCATGACCGTCCTCGCGCAGCGTCGCCTGAGCCCAGGTCACCGCCTGGGTCAGCGCCGCCGACCCCGCCAGCCGGTTGCCGATGCGGTCGGTCAGCCAGCTCAGCCGCTCGAAGGCGCGGCGGCCCGGCAGGCCGACCTCGAGCAGCCGGGTCGCGGCCGCCCGGTGGCCGTCGGCGATGGGCGTCCCCGGCACCGGCACCGGCACCGGCGTCGGCAGCGGCTCGGCCACCTGGGGCAGCCGGTCCAGCGGCAGCTGGTTGCCCGCCACCGCAGCCCCCGGCTCCTCGGGCGCGGTCGCCGCCTCACGCCGGGGCGCAACGTCCGCCGCCGGCGACCGGCTGGCCCGATGGCTGCCGCCACACCCGGCCAGCAACAGCAAGACCACCCAGCGCGAGCCCCTCATGGGGGCGGACTCTAGCAGGCGACGCCACGGGCGGACATCCTCGACGACCGCCCCGGACCCTGCCGGGCCCGAGGCCCTCGCTACAGGACCGGTTTGACTTCCCGGTGCTCGACCAGGATGCGGTGCTTGGCGGCCATCTGTTTTATCTGGGCCTCCAGGGCCCGGGTGCGCTGGGCGTAGCCCTTGCTGCCCGGGTTGTACATCTGGACCCAGTCGGTGCAGCGCTTGCCCTTCCGGGCGCAGGTCTTCTTCTTGTAGACCAGCTCCTGGCCGGTCAGGTCGATGTTGCAGACGGCGTCGAGCAGGCAGGCCTTCTGTTCAGGGGTCGGGTGCTTGCCGCAGTAGAAGGAGGGGCAGTGGTGCTGGCCCATGCCGTAGTCATTCGTGCGCGAGATGTTGTAAGGCTGGAAGTGACTTTCACGGTTGATGATGGCCGTCAGCAGCGTCCAGTCGACATCGTACTTGCGCGCCGTCTGCTCGATCGCGACCGCGTAGACCTCGGCCCGTTCGGGTGTGACCTTCGGCTGAAGGGTCACGATGACGGCGGCGATGATCGTCGTCAGAGTGGTCATCGGATCTTTCTACCTCGCTTCGGATGTGGGTACGTCGACTTTCTTGAAACCACAGCAATTTCATTGCCTTGAAATATGCGCGCGGACGCATTCAGAGGTCCTGCTTCGATCACGATCGCCCAGCTTAGACGCATTGCGTCAATGCGCCAGGAAATTTTGGTTGCGTGTTACGGTGACGCCATGGCGGGACCGGCGCAGAAGCACGTCGTGATCATCGGTGGGGGGTTCGGAGGACTGTGGGCGGCGCGTGCGCTGAAGCGGGCTCGCTGCCGCATCACCCTCATCGACCGGCGCAACCACCACCTGTTCCAGCCGCTGCTGTACCAGGTCGCCACCGCGACGCTCGACCCCAGCGACATCGCCGCGCCGATCCGATCGATCACCCGCAAGCAGTACAACCTGGCCGTCCTGCTGGCCGAGGTCACCAGCGTCGACGTCGCCGCCAAGAAGGTCTCCCTCTCGGATGGGGGCGAGCTGGCTTACGACTATCTGATCGTTGCGACCGGCGCGACCCATTCCTACTTCGGTAAAGACCACTGGGCCAGGCACGCCCCCGGGCTGAAGTCGCTCGAGGACGCCCTCGACATGCGGCGCCGGGTGCTGCTCGCCTACGAGGCCGCCGAGGCCGAACCCGACCCCGAGCGTCGGCGCGCCTGGCTGACCTTCGCCATCATCGGCGCCGGCCCCACCGGCGTCGAGCTGGCCGGCGCCCTGGCCGAGATCTCCCGCTACAGCCTGCGCCACGACTTCCGGCGCATCGACCCCGGTGAGGCCCGGGTCATCCTGATCGAGGGCCAGCCCCGGGTGTTGCCGGTGTTTCCTGAGGCACAGTCAGAGAAGGCGCGCCGCCAGCTGGAGAAGATCGGGGTCGAGGTCCGCACCAAGGTCATGGTCACGGACATCGACGCCGACGGGGTCACCCTGGCCGAGGCTGGTCGCGAGGAGCGACTGGCCGCGCGCACCGTGCTGTGGGCAGCCGGGGTGGCGGCGTCACCGCTGGGCAAGACCCTGGGGGCGCCGCTCGACCGCGCCGGCCGGGTCAAGGTCGACCCTGGCCTCAACCTGCCCGGGCGCGAGGACGTCTTCGTCATCGGCGATCTGGTCTCGCTGAGCGTCGATGGCACCCCGGTGCCCGGGGTGTCCCCGGCGGCGATGCAGGCCGGCACCCACGTCGCGCTGTCGATCCGGCGCGCCCTCGACGGCCGCGGCGACGCCCTGCACAAGTTCCGCTACTGGAACAAGGGCACCTTCGCGACCATCGGGCGCGGCGCCGCGGTCGGCGACCTGATGGGGCGCATGCAGCTCAGCGGCTTCCCGGCCTGGCTGGCCTGGCTGGGCATCCACCTGTTCTTCCTGGTCGGGTTCCGGGCCCGCCTGTTCGTGCTCTTCAGCTGGGCCTACTCGTACCTGTCACACCGGCGCGGGGTCCGCCTGATCACCGGCCAGCCGCTGCTGCCCGAGCGCCGGCCAGCCGCGACCCAGACGTCCGCGACCCAGCCACCGGCCAGCAGCCCGCTGGCGCCGGACCCGGACCGGCCCGCGGCCACGCCGGCCCCGGACCAGGCCGCGCCCCGTCAGATCCAGTCGTAGGTCGACGCCGCGTCCATGAACTGCAGCGCCACCCGGCCGAAGATCAGGGTGTCGCCGACCGCGACGCGCGCGGTCTGACCGGGCTCGACGATCTTGGCGTTGACCAGGGTGCGGTTGGCGCTCTTGGCGTCGGTGACCTCGGCGCTGGTCGCGGTCACGATGCGAAAATAGGCGTGCAGCTTGCTGACCGACTCGTCGCGGATGACGACGTCACAGTTGAGCGCGCGCCCGACCGAGATGCGCTCTGCGAAGGCGCCACCCTCGACCTTGGTCAGCGGCATCACCAGCACCCCGGGCAGCCGCTGCGGGGGCGGCGCCGGCCTGGTCGGATCCATGATCTTGGTATGGAAGCCGAGGTGGCTGGGCGCCGTCGGCGGCTCCTCGCCGCCCGGGGTCGGGAAGGCGCGCGGGGCCTTGCGCAGCAGGAACGGCACCGGGTACTTCTGGGCGAAGGCTTCCCGGGTCAAGCTGCGCTTGACCTTGATCCAGTCGATCCCCGCCAGCGTGTTCTCCCCCACCACGCTGCCAGGATAGCACCTACGGGGTGCGCGCGATCTCGAACACGCCGCGCAGGTTCTCGCTGGAGGCGATGGCCTCCATCATGGTGCATGGAGTGCTCGAGACCTTGCACTGGTACGAGGTCACCCGCCACTGGTAGGTCTGGCCGGGCAGCAGCGCGGGGCCGGCATAAGCGATGGACGAGGTGTTCTTGTCCGATTTCACAGCTGGCTCCACGGTGAATGACGGCGCGTTGCCCCAGATCCGCTCGCCGAAGGCGTCGAGCACCTCGAGGCCATAGAAGTCCTCGCTGGAGTCGTCCTCCCAGCGCAGCATCAGGCCGGCCGCGGCCACCGGCGCCTCGCCCGGGGCGCCGCTGCCAGGGGACATGATGCCGACGTCGCCGGTGACCTTGAAGCTGCCCACGGCCAGCGTGCCGCCGGGGGCGTCGGCGGGCAGGTTGATGCGGATCGGGCGCGGCAGCTGGCTTGGATCGGGGTCGAGCACCAGGTCGTCGTTGTTGAACGAGGCCAGGATGTCGTAGCTGCCGGGCGGGATGCCGGCGATGTCGAAGCTCTTGCCGCTGGTCATCTTGGCCAGGCCGGGCGGCACCTCGCGGGTGCTGGCAAGCGCGAGCACGATCAGCGTCTCGGCGGTGGTGGTCTGCGGGTTGACGATGTTGATGCCGCCGGTCAGCCGCGACAGGCCGTCGCTGCCCGCGACCAGGGCCAGGCCGGCCTTGTCCTCGTTGGCCGCCAGCGCGACGCCGGTCAGCGGCGCGAACGACATGCCGCCGAAGTAGCCGCGCACGTCGTAGCTGGCCGCGGGCAGGTTGAGGATGACGAAGCTGCCGGCGGAGTCGGTCACCGCCGAGCGCGCCTTGCCGGCGCCCTCCGCGACCACCAGGACACCTGCGACCGCATCGGCGCCCTGGCGCACGGTGCCCGCCAGCGAGCCCAGCTGGGCGGCGTCGGCGCCCGCGATGGGCAGCAGGGTGACGTCGCGCACCCCGGTGGCGCCGGCGGCGACCTCGATCGGGATGGCGATGCGCACCGGCGATGGGAAGTCCTGGTAGCGCTCTGCGGCCACGCGCAGCGTGAAGCGCGTCGCGGTGGTGTTCATGGTCGGGATGTCGACGTGGTAGCTGCCCTCGGCGTCGGTGAGCGAAACCGTCGACACCGCGGCCGCGGTGTCGCCATCGAGCGCGACCACGCGCGCGCCGGCGATGGGCGCCTGCGTGGTGGCGTCACGCACCTTGCCGGTGATGACGGTCACCGGCGGCTCGGTGTCATCGTCACCACAACCTGCCAGCGCCAGGGTGGTGGAAGCCAGCAGCACAGCCAGTCCAGGTGTGTTTCGCATGACGGATCTACGACCCGGCCCTGGGGGCAGATACGCGTACAATGCCCGCCATGCTCTCCGCGGACGCCCTGGCCTGGCGCAGCGCTGGCCGCATGATGCGGGTGATGGACGTCGAGGTCTTCGTGCGCACCGCGAACGATGACGCACCGGGGCCCGCGCTGGTGCTGCTGCACGGCTTCCCGTCGTCGTCGTACGACTTCCACCTGTGCTGGGACGAGCTGGCGCGCACGCGCCGGGTGGTCACGCTCGACTATCCCGGCTATGGCTTCTCCGACAAGCCCGACGCCCTCAGCTACTCGTTGCTCGAGCAGGCCGACGTGGTCGAGGTCGTGCTGGCCGAGCTGGGCGTCAAGCGCGCCGCGGTGATCGCGCACGACATGGGCACCAGCGTGACCACCGAGCTGCTGGCGCGGCGCGCACAGGGGCGCCTCGGCTTCGAGCTCGAGCGCCTGGTGCTGCTCAATGGCAGCGTGTACATCGACCTCGCGGTGCTGTCGCTGTCGCAGCGCCTGCTGCGCATCCCGGTGCTCAGCAAGCTGTTCGCGCGGCTGTCGAACCGGCGCAGCTTCGGCGCGCAGCTGCAGCGCATCGTGGGCCGCAAGCTGCCCGAGCGCGAGCTCGACGACATGTTCGGCCTCATCCAGCACAATGGTGGGCGACGCCTGTTGCCGCGCCTGATCGGCTATGTCGACGAGCGCCACCGCTTCAAGCAGCGCTGGCTGTCCCCGCTGCCGCGCCTCGACGTGCCCACGCTGGTGGTGTGGGGCGCCCGCGATCCCATCGCGGTGATGGCCATCGGCGACAAGCTGGCCGCGACCATCCCGGGCGCGCAGCTCATCCGCTTCGACGACCTCGGCCACTACCTGCAGCTCGAAGATCCCGAGCGCGTGCTGGCCGCGATGGCGCCGTTCCTGGCCGCGGGCGCGGCGGCCTGACGTCTGACGTCTGACGTCTGACGTCTGACGTCTGACGTCTGACGTCTGACGTCTGACGGTCAGACCACGCGGTTGCGGCCGCTCTCCTTGGCCTTGTACAGCGCCTTGTCGGCCTCGCGCACCAGGTCGGCGGCGGTGCGGATGCCGTCGGCCGGCGCGCAAGCGATGCCGATGCTGACGGTGCAGGTGACCTGCTTGTCGGGGCCGACCTTGAACTGGTAGGCCTCGACCGCCTTGCGCACGCGCTCCGCGGTCAGGCGCGCGCCGGCGTCGCTGGTGTGCGGCAGCACGGCGATGAACTCCTCGCCGCCATAGCGGCCCACGGCGTCGACGTTGCGCATGCCCTCGCCGAGCAGGCGCGCGACCTCGCGGATGACGTGGTCGCCGGCCTGGTGGTGGTACTGGTCGTTGATCTTCTTGAAGTGATCGATGTCGACCATGATGACGCCGAGCTCGCCGCCGTAGCGCTGGGTGCGCTCGAACTCGACGGCCAGGACCTCCATCACGTGGCGCCGGTTGAAGACGCCGGTCAGGCCGTCGCGGATCGACAGGTTGCGCACGCGATCGAACAGGCGCGCGTTGTCGAGGACGATCATGGCCTGGTTGGAGACCTGGGCCAGGAAGGCCTCGGTCTCCTGCGAGGCGCGCCCGGTGGCCTTGCCGCCCAGCGCCAGCATGCCGGTGACCTTGCCGGCGGTGACCACGGGCACGGCCAGGAAGCCGCCCAGGGCCTGCTCCTCGGGGCCGCTGCCCTCGGGCGCCGCATACTGCTTGTGGTTGATGCGCGCGAACGGGACGCCATCGCGGTGCTGCACCAGGCGCTCCAGCATCAGGCCGCGGGCCTCCTCGACCACGCTGGAGTGCAGCGGGCGCGTCAGCAGCATGGCCAGCTCGACGCTGTCGTCGTCGACGAAGGCCAGCGCGCCCAGCGAGAAGTCGACCGCGCGCGCCACCAGCGACATCACCGAGCGCACGGTCTCGTCGAACGAGACCAGGCTGCGCGCGACCCGGCCGATCTCGGACAGCACGGTGGCCTCGAACAGCTTGCGGTCGAGCAGCTCGTTGATGCGCGACAGCACGTCCACGCTGCTGGCCTCGGGCTCGGGGGCGGAGGCGCGGGTGCGCTGCGGGACCTTGCCGGTGCGCTCCTGGGTGTCCAGGATCGAGGTCACCAGATCGAGGATGCGCTGCGGCTCGGAGTCCTTGGTGATGAAGTGGTCGGCGCCGGTCTCCAGGCCCCAGAAGCGATCGCCGGCCTGATCGCGGCTGGTCAGGATGACCACCGGCAGGTCCCGCGTGGTCGGCTCGGTCTTGAGCAGCCGACAGGCCTGGTAGCCGTTCATGCGCGGCATCATGACGTCGAGGATGATGAGGCGGACATCGGGCGAGGCCATGGCCAGCTCGATGGCCTCGAGGCCGTCCTTGGCCTTGACCACCTCGAGGCCGGCGCCGGTCAGCATCTTCTCCAGCATGCGCAAGATGAAGGGGCTGTCGTCGGCGATGAGGACGCGCCGGCCCCCCGGCCTGGGCCCCCCGGCCTCGCCTGCCCCGACGTCCCCGACGTGATCGGTGGCCATCGCCGGCAGCGTAGCACGCGCGCGCGGGATTCATTCCTGGTACGATGAGGCCGCTGGCTGCTGTGGCTGGGGAGCTGCGCTTGCGCCCGACGAAGATCCTGGTGGTGGACGACTCCAAGCTCGTCCACAAGATGTACGAGGTCATCCTCAAGGACTACCCGCTGGTGCACGCCCTCGACGGGGTGGAGGCGCTCCAACAGCTCGCGGGCCATCCCACGGTCGATCTCATCCTGCTCGACATCAACATGCCGCGCATGAACGGGCTGCAGTTCCTGGCTCACGTCAAGGCGCACCAGCTGTTCCGCCACATCCCGGTCGTCATCATCAGCACCGAGGGCACCGAGGAGGACACCCTGCGCGGGCTCAAGGCGGGGGCGGCGGCCTACATCAAGAAGCCATTCCAGAACGAGGCCATCCTCGAGGTCATCGGCCGTCTGCAGGCCGGGACGCCGCCCGGCCCAGGATAAGATGGACCAGACGTTTCTGGCCCTGATCCAGGACTTCGTCGACGAGACCGCGCCGCTGGCGGAGGCGGTGGCCGACGCCGCGCTCGAGCTCGGCAAGCGCTGGGCCCAGGGCGAGCATGCCCCGCAGCTGTTCCAGCGCGTGCGCAGCGATCTGCACACCCTCAAGGGCAACAGCGCGATGATGGGCTTCTCGCCCATCCAGGCCGCGGCGCACGCGCTCGAGGACGTCTGCGGCGCCATCAAGGACGAGCCCGGGTTTCGCAGCCTGGACACCGCGCAGCTGCTGGTCGACGGCGCCGAGGCGCTGATGGCCATGATCTCGGCGGCGGCCAAGGGCGACGTCGATGCGCGCCTGGCCGAGAGCCTGATGGCGCGGGTGCGCGAGCACCTGGCGGCCGGCCCCGCGGTGGTCGCCGCGGGGGCGTCGTCGTCCGCCGGCGGGGCCTCCAGCCTGAGCGGGGTGATGGCGCTGCCGGCGCTGCCGAGCGGGGTCATGAACCTGCCCCCGATGCCGATGCCGGCGCCGCCGGCCCCGGCCCTGGCACCTCAGCCGCCAGCGTCGGCGCTCAGCAACATCCCCGGTGCCGCGGCGGCCACCGTGCCGCCCGCCAGCCCAGCGACCGCCAGCCCGGCCAGCGCCGCCTTCGATGAGGCCCGCGGCGGCGCCGACGCCGTGGTGGCCTCGGACTCCATCCGGGTCGACTTCCACCGCCTCGACGAGATGCTCGAGCTGGTCGGCGAGGCCGTCATCACCCAGGGCTCGCTGCTGCAGGACGCGCGTGATCTCGGCCAGGCCAGCGACCTCGGCGCCCGCCTCGAGGGCCACGTGGTCGAGCTCGGCAAGACCCTGCGCGAGCTCAAGGAGACGCTGATGAAGACGCGCCTCCTGCCGGTGTCGCTGCTGTTCGCGCGCTTTGCCCGCTACGTCCAGAAGCTGGCGCACGAGCGCGGCCAGCCCATCCGCTTCGTGACCTCGGGCGGCGAGACCCCGATCGACAAGACCATCATCGATCGCCTCAGCGAGCCGCTGATGCACATCGTGCGCAACGCCGTCGCCCACGGCATCGAGGCGCCCGACGAGCGCGCCGCGGTGGGCAAGCCCATCGAGGCCACCATCTCGCTGCTGGCCGACTATGCCGGCGAGCGCGTCACCATCTCGGTGGCCGATGATGGCCGCGGCATCGACGTGCAGGCGGTGCTGGCCAAGGCGCGCGCGCTGGGTATGGAGGTCGGCGCGCTGTCGGATGAAGACGCGCGGCGCCTCATCTTCTCGCCCGGCTTCTCGACCGCCAAGGAGGTCACCCAGCTGTCGGGCCGCGGCGTCGGCCTGGATGCAGTGGCCAAGGTGGTGCAGAACCTGGGCGGCAGCGTCGACGTCGACAGCGTGACCGGGCGCGGCACGCTGTTCGCGCTGGATCTGCCGCTGACCCTGGCGGTGGTGCAGGGCCTGGTCTTCGAGGTCGATGGCGAGCGCTTCGCGGTGGCCATGACCTCGGTGCACGAGACGCTGCGCGCTGACGCCCAGCTGCTGCGCAGCGTGGGCCGCGTCGGCATGCTGGATCTGCGCGGCGAGCTGACTCCGGTGGTCGATGCCGGCACGCTGCTCGGCACCGCGGAGCAGGGCGGCAGGCGCGCCTACCTGATCGTGGTCGCCTCGGGGGTGCGCCGCCGCGGACTCATCGTCGACCGCCTGCTCGGCTTCCAGGAGATCGTGGTCAAGACGCTGGATGACACCCTGGGCCGCTTCCAGCTCATCTCGGGCGCCACCATCCTGGGCGACGGGCGGGTCGCGCTCATCCTCGATCCCAGCGGGATCGTGCAGCAGCGCGTGGTGGTGCGGCCTCCGCCGCAGCTCGGGCGCGCGCCGGAGAATCGGTCATGAGTGAGAAGCGCCCCGTGCTGCCACCCTATGGCCTGGCCGAGGACGTGCTGGGCAAGCCCGCGGGCATGCCCGCGCGGGCGTCGGAGCCGGTGGCGGCCGCGCTGACCGCGCAGCGCAAGGACGGCCTGCTCAGCTTCGCCGACGAGCTGGCGCGCCGCGACGCCGCGCAGGAGCACTCCACCCGGGTGCCCGAGCTGGGCCTGGTCAGCTTCAAGCTGGGCGTCGAGGAGTACGCCATCCCGATCGAGCGCGTGCGCGAGATCATCCGTGTCGGCGACATCACCCGGGTGCCCGACGCGCCGCCGCACATCCGCGGCGTCGCCAACGTGCGCGGGCGCATCCTGCCCGTGGTCGAGCTGCGCACCCGCCTGGGGCTGCCACCGGTGGAGCTGACCGGCAAGGCGCGCATCCTGCTCATCGAGGCCTTCGGGCGCGTGCTCGGCATGCTGGTCGACTCGGTCGGCGAGACCTTGAAGCTGCCGACCACCGCGGTGACCGCGCCGCCCGAGGAGATCCTGGCCGGTGGCGCCGACTATGTGGTGGGCGTGGGCCGCGTCGGCGAGCGCCTGCTCATCCTCATCGATCTGGATCGCGCGCTGATGCTGCGCGCGGGGGGCGGCTGATGAAGAGCGAGAGCGAGCGGCTGACGGCGCTCGACGAGCTGGCCGCGGCGCCCGCCGGGCCGGCGCGCGAGCGCGGCCTGCTGGCCGGCCTGACCGACGAGGCCAGCGTGGTGCGCGAGCACGCCATCGCGCTGGCCGCGCGCCACCTCGGCCCCGAGGCGCTCGGCGAGCTGCTCGGCGACGACGTCGATGCGATGCGGCGCAACTCGGCGCTGGCCGCGCTGGAGCGCCAGGGCAGCTACGCGGTGCCCCACCTCATCAAGCTGGCGCAGGGGCCCAATCTGGAGGTCGCGATGTTCGCGGTCCAGATCCTGTCGCGCCTGGGCGACCCGTCGTCCACCTCCGCGCTGCTGCCCCTGATCGAGCACGCCGACTCCAACATCGCGCAGGCCGCGGTCGAGGCGCTGGGCAACCTGCGCGTGCGCGCCGCGGTGCCCGGCCTCATCAAGCTGCTGAGCGCCGACCTGTGGCTGCAGTTCGCCGCGGTCGCCGCGCTGGGCGAGATCGGCGACGAGCGCGCCGCCGCGCCGCTGCTGGACGCGATGGAGAACCAGATGCTGGCCGACTCCAGCGCCGAGGCGCTGGCCCAGCTGTGCGCGCCGCGGGCGCTGCTGCCGCTGCTGGAGCGCCTGCTGGCGACCGACCGGCTGCCGCTGCGCGATCACCTGCTGCGCGCGGTGGCCGCCACGCTGGAGCGCCACCCCGAGCTGGGCGCGACGCCCGGCGGCCTGCGCGGGGCGCGCGCCATGGGCTCGCTGCCGGCCTACCTGACCGGGCTGCTCCCCGGCGAGGCCGGCGACGCCGCCGGGCGGGACGCCGCCACGGTGGCGCTGGCGCTGGACCTGCGTGAGCTGTTTCCCGCGGTGGTGCGCCGTGTGGTCGCGCAGGGCGATCCCGACGCCGACGTCGACATCGAGATCGACTCGCTGATCGACGACGGCGGTGACGAGGCGCTGCGCCTGGCTGCGCTGGGCGCACGCTGGCACACCCTGGGCAGCCCGGCCGTGCTGGCCACGCTGCTCGGCGACGCCGACGCCACGGTGCGCCGCGGCGCGCTGTCGTGCGCCAGCTTCACCGCGACCTCGGGCGAAGACGGCACCCTGGAGGCGCTGCTGGCGCGGCTGGAGGATCGCGACACCGGGGTGCGCGCGGCGGCCTGTCGCGCGCTGGGCCGGCTGGCCGAGGCCGCCCCGGACGCGCCCGGCCTGGAGCGCGCCGCCGGCGAGCTGATCGCGCGCCTGCCCGCAGGCATCCACTCCGGCCAGGTCCTGCACCCGGCCGAGCACGCCGCCGCCGTCGAGGCGCTGGGCCGCCTGCCCGCGGGCCACCTCGGCGGGCTGCGCCCGGCGCTGGCCAGCGGCGAGCCGACCCGGGTCGCCGCCGCGCTGGCCGCCCTGGAGCGCGCGCGCGGCGCCCCGCTGGCCGCCGAGGTGCAGGCGCTGCTCAGCTCGCCCATGGTGGTGCTGCGCAAGGCCGCGCTGCCGGTGGTCGCCGAGCTGCCCGGCCCCGAGGCCGAGGCGCTGCTGATCGAGCGCCTGGGTGACTCCGACGATGGCGTGCGCATCGACGCCATCTCGGCGCTGGTGCGCCGCGGCGCGGTGGCGGCGGCGACGCCCCTGCTGGAGCTCCTGATCGACGACGCCGTGCGCTACCACGTCATCCGCGCGCTGGGCCGGCTGCGCGCGCCCGCCGCGGCGGCGCGCCTGTGCGAGCTGTTCCCGGCGGCGCGTCCGCACGAGCGCATCGAGATCGTGGCCGCCCTGGGCCGCATCGGCGGGCCGCTGGCGCTGGACTTCCTGCGCGCCCGCCTGGGCGAGGCCGACACCGAGCTGCGTCGCGTCGCCGCCGACGGCATCGCGCGCCTGGCCAGCCCCGAGGTGCTGCCGCTGCTGCTCAGCCTGGCCGGCGATCCCGACTGGAACATCCGCAACCACGCCGGCTGGGGCCTCGGCCAGCTGCCGGGCAGCGACGCCGTGCGGGTGGCGCTGGTGGCGCTGGCGCGCGACGTCGAGCCGGTGGTGGCGCGCACCGCGCGCGGTGCGCTGGCCAGGCTGGAGCCCGTGGGCTGATGGCCATCAGCGACGCCGACTGGAAGCTGCTCGCGGACCTCTTCCACACCCGCTTCGGGCTGGTGTTCGAGGGCATCCGGCGCAGCTTCCTGGAGCCGCGCCTGGCCCCGCGCCTGCGTGAGCTCCGCCTGGCGAGCTATCGCGAGTACTACCACTACCTCCTGTTTCACCCGCAGCGCGAGGCCGAGCTGGGTCAGCTCAAGGTGCTGCTGACCAACAACGAGACCTACTTCTTCCGCGAGGACCACCAGCTGACGCTGCTGGCGCAGCACATCGTGCCGGCGCTGATGCGCGAGCTGGAGACGCGCCCGCTGCGCATCCTGTCGGCCGGCTGCTCCTCGGGTGAAGAGGCCTACTCGATCGTGATCACGCTGCAGAACGCCGGCCTCGAGCTGCGCGGCGTCAACTGGCAGGTCGACGCCTGTGATCTCAACCCGCGCCGCCTGGCCACCGCGCGCGAGGGGGTCTATGACGCCAACTCGATGCGCGGCGTGCCGCCCGACGTGCGCGCGCGCCACTTCGACGAGCACGACGGCAAGTTCACCCTCAAGGCGCGCCACAAGAAGGGCGTGCGCTTCTTCGAGGCCAACCTGGTCGACCCCGCCGCCGGCGTGGGCTGGGGACCCTACGACGTCATCTTCTGCCGCAACGTCCTCATCTACTTCAGCGACAGCTCGTTCGACGCCGTCATCTCGGCGCTGGCGCGCTGCCTGACGCCGGGCGGCTACCTGCTGCTCGGCCACTCCGAGTCGCTGATCGATCGCCGCGCCGACTTCACCCCGGCGTGCATCGACGGCAGCATCGTGTACCGCAAGGCGGGGCGGTGAGCGCCATGCTGCGCGTCTTCATCGTCGACGACTCGGCCTTCACCCGCAAGGCGCTGACCCGCGTGCTGGGCGCGCACGACGAGTTCCTGGTCGTGGGCGAGGCCGCCACCGGCCCCGAGGCGCTCGACAAGATCCCGGCCGCGCGGCCCGACGTGGTCACGCTCGACGTCGATCTGCCAGGCATGAACGGCCTGGCCATCCTGCGCGAGCTGGTGCGGCGCTACCCCAAGCTGCCGGTGCTGATGCTGTCGGCGCTGACCCAGGCCGGCGCCGAGATCACGCTGGAGGCGCTGTCGCTGGGCGCGGTCGACTTCATCGACAAGACCAGCTTCTCGCTGACCGACCTCGATCAGCTGTCGCACCGGCTGCTCGACAAGCTGCGCATCTGGACCAAGGTGCGCACGCGCAGCGACACCCCCAGCGCGCGGCCGGCGCGGTCCCTCGGGCGGAACGTGCGCCCGATGTTCCTGGCTGCGCGCACCGGCCGCTTCAAGCTGCCGCCGCCAGCGGTGCGCATCGACTGGTCGCGCTATGACCTGTGCGTCATCGGCGCCAGCACCGGCGGGCCGCCGGCGCTGGAGTCGATCCTGTCGACCGCGCGCGCCGACTTTCCGCTGCCCATCGCCATCGTGCAGCACATGCCGGCCGGCTTCACGCGCCCGTTCGCCGAGCGCCTGAACGGCCTGTCACACCTGACCGTGTCGGAGGCCAAGCAGGCCGACCGGCTGGCGCCCGGGATGGCCGTCATCGCTCCCGCCGGGCAGCAGCTGCGTGTGACCTCGCAGCTCGATCTGAAGCTCGGTGAGGGCGGCGCCGGCGAGCGCCACGCGCCCAGCGTCGATGTGCTGCTGCGCTCGGCGGTGCGCAGCTGCCACGGCCGCGTGCTCGCCATCCTGCTCACCGGCATGGGTGACGACGGCGCCGCCGGCATGGTCGAGCTCAAACAGGCCGGGGGGCTGTGCCTGGCCGAGTCGGAAGAGTCCTGCGTGGTCTTCGGCATGCCACGCGCCGCCCAGGAGCGCGGCGGCGTGCACCACGTGCTGGCGCAGAGCGACTGCGCCTACCTGTTCGTGG
>Ga0154020_10002390_pt1 | contig 22890 bp, 20 predicted proteins | sample Klosneuvirus_201_FD_109709 | JGI IMG/M metagenome (GOLD analysis project Ga0154020, IMG submission 109709) | Active sludge microbial communities from wastewater, Klosterneuburg, Austria - Klosneuvirus_20160825_MG | ecosystem: Engineered > WWTP > Aerobic digester > Activated sludge | place...
CCTTCATCACTCACGCGGCGTGGCTGGATCAGGCTTGCGCCCATTGTCCAATATTCCCCACTGCTGCCTCCCGTAGGAGTCTGAACCGTGTCTCAGTTTCAGTGTGGCTGATCATCCTCTCAGACCAGCTACGCGTCTTCGCCTTGGTAGGCCGTTACCCCACCAACTAGCTGATGCGACGCAGGCTCCTCCTCGAGTGCCGGATATTGCTACCTAGCTTTCCTTCCAAAGACCGGAGTCCCTGGAAACGTATGCGGTATTAGCGAGCCTTTCGGCTCGTTGTCCCCCGCTCAAGGGAAGATTACCTACGTGTTACTCACCCGTCCGCCGCTTTACTGATGGCCGAAGCCACTTTCTCGCTCGACTTGCATGTGTTAGGCCCGCCGCTAACGTTCGCTCTGAGCCAGGATCAAACTCTCCATAGAAAATTTGAAGCCCGCTCGACGTTGTGGATAGCGCCCGTTCCGGGGGGAAAGGACGCATCAACGTGGAATGGTTTCTTTACGAACAAAAATTCACGTATTCGAACGACTTGCTATCCAGTTTTCAGAGACCGATCCCGGAAGCTTCTACCTGGCCATTGCCAGGTGATCGACTTCCTTCGTTTCTCTCGTCGGCTTGCGCCTTCGAGGGATGCTGCTTTTACTCGGTCAGGTCTGCGGTGTCAACGGTGTCTATCGAACTTTTTTCCGTCGACCTCGCCACCCTTCCCGTCCCTCCGGCACTCTGTCTGGCCGTTGCCAGATGATCGTTATCCTTCGGGTTTTCCCTCTCTGCTTTCGCGTCGAGGGATGCGCGTTCTACTGTCTCGAGTTTGCGGTGTCAACGGTGTCTTTCGACCTTTTTCGTCAACCTCGCCTACTTTTCAATCCCTCCGGTAGAGCTCCGATGGCCGAGGCCAGGTGAGCGGTTTCCTTCGGGTTCTCGTTGGCGTTTGCCGTCGAGGGACGCGGTTTATAGGGGGTTGAGGGCTCGGTGTCAACGTCGTGCATTTCTTTTCCAGAGCTTTTCTCAACCGCTGATGATCACGAGAGATTTCACGCCCAATTTCTTAGCGATCTGGTTGCCGTCTAACTCCCACCCCCGGCTCGGCGTCCGTTACGCTGCGTGAGGACATGCTCGAACGCATCGGCAATTGCCGCATCGTCGACGAGGTCGCTTCTGGTGGAATGGCGGTGGTTTACCGCGCAGTCCAGGAGCCCCTCGGGCGCACGGTCGCGATCAAAGCGCTGAAGTCATCTGCTGCGATGGAAGAGCACGTCGTGACGCGCTTCGAGCGAGAAGCGAAGAGTCTCGCGACGCTCCAGCACGAAAACATCATCCATGTCTATGACTTCCACCGCGAGCGCGGCGCGCTGTTCATCGTCATGGAGTACGTGCAGGGGATCGACCTGTACGACTTGCTCGAGAAGTGCGGGCGCCTTCCGTACGACGTCGCGGCGATCATCGCGATGCAGGTCGCCCGTGCACTGGACTACGTGCACTACCGCAGCATCGTGCACCGGGACATCAAGCCCGCGAACGTGATGCTGTCGCGTCAGGGCGGCGTGAAGGTGATGGACTTCGGAATCGCACGCGATACGAGCTTTGGCGATCTGACCGAAGCAGGCACCGGCATCGGGACGCCCGCGTACATGTCTCCCGAGCAGGTTCTCGGCGACAAGCTCGACGCGCGCAGTGACATTTTCTCCCTCGGTGTCGTGCTGTACCAGATGGTCACCGGCAAGAAGCCGTTCGTCGAGGACGAGAAGCGCTCGGCGATGCACAAGATTCGCCTCGAGAAGCACGTCGGCGTGCGCAAGCTCAACCCGGAGATTCCGCGCGAGCTCTCGAACATCATCGACCGCTGCCTCGAGAAGCAGCCGCGCGACCGCTGGCGGAGCGCACAGCACATGGTGATGGCGCTCGAGCGCTTCCTCGCTCGCCACGTCGAGATGAATCACCACGCGCGCATCGTGATGTTCCTGCGCGGACAGAACGTGATCACCGAGCTCGAGGCCGAGGAGTATCTCAACCCCAACGGCACCTCGAACAAGGCGGGCGGCGGCAGCCTCGCGCAGCCGACGAACATGCAGGCGCGACACGCCGTGCGCGTCGGAATGATCGCACACGGCGTGACGCTCGGAATGCTCGCGCTCATGCTCGGTCTCATTCACGTCGCGCCGCTCGGCGCGACTCCACACTACACACCGCAAGCGGATCAGAAGATCGGTCGTGGATATATCCGCGTGAATGCGTATCCATGGGCCACCGTGAAGATCGACGGCAAACCCGTCGGCGAGACACCGATGGAGAAGCCGATCGAGCTCGACGACGGAAAACACACGATCCGATTCGAGCACGCCTGGTACGAGGCCGTCGAGAAGACCGTCGTTGTCGACGGAGGAACTGCAGAGTCTGCACAACGAGTCTTCGTAGACTTTGTCAAAGCGAAGGTGTCACTCAAGCCGGGCTTGAAGCTGCCGGTCCAGAAGGAGGAGCCGTGAAGTCTCTCCTCCTCGTGGTTGCCATCGCAGTCGCCGTGCCGCGTACGGCAGTCGCGCAGAACGATCAGAGCGACATCATCACGATCAAGGTCAAGCAGGGCGACACGCTCGCGCTACTCGCCGCCGAGTTCTACAGCGATCGCAACAAGGCGATCTTCATCATGGTCGCGAACAAGCTCGACCATCCGCGACCGCTCAAACCCGGCGAGCGGATCAAGATCCCGGTCAGCCGGCCGTACACGACGGCGCCGGGCGACACGTTCGAGACGATCGCCGCGAACTTCCTCGGCGATGCGAAGCGCGGGACGTTCCTCGCCGAGTTCAACGGGCTGCAGCCCGATGATCGAATCCCGAGCGGCACCGACTTGTTCATTCCGTTCACGATCACGCACACCGCTGCGAACACCGAGTCGATCTCGCAGATCGCGCAGGCGTACTTCGGCAACGACAAGAACGCGCAGATGATCCGGCACTACAACTTCCTCGGCGAGAAGGACTCGCTCGCCAAGGGCGAGAAGTTGATCGTGCCGATCTTCAACGTGCGCTTGTCGGCGTCGAAGCTGCCGCCGATCGACGCGGACTCGAACAAGCGACGCGAGAAGCAGAAGAAGGCACAGGCGAACGCGGCGCTGGCGCTGCCGGCGGCAAAGATCGCGTGGCGCGATGGCGACTTCGCACTCGTCAAGGACACGCTCGCCGGTGTCGGACAGGACGTGGACTACTTGCAGACCGAGCAGGCCGTCGCGGTCGGGGTGATGCTCGGTGCCATGCACCTCGCATTCGGTGACGAGAAGCCGGCGCTCGAAGCTTTCAAGCGCGTGCTCGAGCGCAAGCCCGCACACGTGCTCTCGCCGTACTTCTACGCGCCGAAGGTGATCGCGGTGTGGAAAGAAGCGGGCGGCGGCGTGTCCGGCGAAGCTCCGTGATACGAGCGTGACGTGAGGTCGAGGCTCGCGATCGCGGTGGTCATCGGCGCATGCGGTGGCAGCGCGAACCCGGTGCCCGCAGGTGCGCAGCTCGGGCCTGCATTGACCGCGGCCATGACTGCGGCCGGTCAGGCCCGCGCGCCTTGGCGATGCGTGGCGAGTGATGGTCCATCACTGAAGGCCGAGTCGATCACCGCAGGCACGGCGACGTGGAAGCTCGACGGGCACGTGATGTCGCGCGAGGGCGATGGCGAGATCGTGATCGGCGCGGTCGCGGATGCCGGCGGCGCGGCAGCACCGACGATCGCCGCGCTCGGGCGGTTGCGCGAGAAGCTCTCGAAGGCCGATGTGGTGATCGCCCTCGGCGGTATGGGCACGACGAAGGCGGAGCTCGAAGCGACGCTCGGTGCGCTCGCCGATACCGCCCCGCTCGTCGCGTTGCCGGGTGACCTCGAGGACGCCGGCGCTCTCGCGGCGGCGGCGACCGCGCTACGCGCGAAGGGCAAGGTCGTGATCGACGGTCGGCTCGCCCAGCGAATCGAGCTCGGCACCGTGACCATCGGGCTCGCGAGCGGCGCCGGTGGCCAAGGACGGCTCGTCGCCGGAGCCGAAGGCTGCGCCTACGCGACGCCCGCGATCGCCGCGCTCGTCGCGGACCTGACAGCGAGGAAGGGCGTGCGGATCCTCGCGAGCAGCGAAGCGCCACGCGAGGAACGCGCCGGCGAACCGACGGGCGAGATCGCGGTCACCGCGGGTGCGGGACAGGAGATCGACGTGGCGCTCCACGGACCGATTACCGAGGCTGCGAGTCGTGCGCGTGCGGGTGGTCGCGATGGCAACGCCGTCGGGCTCACCCCCGGGACACTGGATGCCACACCGCGGTTGCCAGATCCTGCACGCACGCCGACGGTCGGATTGCTCGTGGTTCGCGGCGAGACCTGGACCTGGAAGCCGATCGCCGACGCCGAGTAGATCGAGCGCCGAATCCCCGGTGCGCGACAGGAAGCGTCATGCAGGGACCCTCTTCACCGATGCCCAGGAGCGCTATGATCGCCGCGTGTCCGAGCGGCCGGGTGAGCCACCCCGCGATCCTTCGTTAGCGCAGACCGCGCCGGCCGAAGCGATCGTCGATCGCCGTCTCAGCGACTCGAACCAAGCGTGGCTCGGCAAGATCGTCGACGGGCGCTACCGCGTGCTCGAGGTGATCGGCCGCGGCGGCATGGGCGTCGTGTATCGGGTCGAGCATCTGCGCATGGGCAAGATCGCGGCGATGAAGGTGCTGCATCGCGATCTCGTCGCCGATGTCGATATCGTCCAGCGCTTCGAACGCGAGGCGCATGCGGTGTCGCGGCTCAACCATCCGCACACGGTGCAGGTCTTCGACTTCGGTCAGTTCCAGAACAACCTGTACTTGATCATGGAGCTCGTACGGGGGCTCGATCTCGGTCGCGTCGTGTCGCGCGATGGGCCGATCGCGTGGGCGCGCGCGGCGCCGATGTTCGTGCAGATCTGCGGCGCGCTCCAAGAAGCGCACGAGCTCGGGATCGTGCACCGCGATCTCAAACCCGAGAACGTGCTGATCACGCGCACGACCGGCGGGCGCGACTTCGCGAAGGTGCTCGATTTCGGACTCGCGAAGCTCGACAAGCGCGATCAGCCCGACATGACCGACCGGACGGCGATCGTCGGTACGCCGTACTACATGGCGCCCGAGCAGATCCGCGGCGAGGAGGTCGACGCGCGGACCGACATCTATTCGCTCGGCGCGTTGATGTTTCAGGTGCTGACCGGCACGTATCTGTACTCGAGTGCGACGGCGGTCGGCGTGCTCACGAAGCACCTCACCGGCGAGCCCGACGCGCCGTCGATGCGCACGCCGCGAATGGGGATCCCACCGTCGGTGGATCACCTCGTGCAGAAAGCACTCGCGCGAGATCCGACCGAGCGATGGCAGACCGCGGCCGAGCTCGGACAAGCGATCGAAGAGGTCTACGCGGAGACGGTCACCGAAGCGACGCCGCACCGCTCCGGCCGCCACTCGACGCGGTCGGCTCGCTTCGCGCTCGACGACGAAGACGAGGACCTGCACCTCCGTCGCTCGGACATCGACCAGTTCGAGCGCGGCCTCAAGCGGAGGCGATTCTTCGTCGCGGCGCTGACCACCGTGTCGCTGATCGGTGCGGCCGCCGGCGCGTTCTGGCTCGTCACGCGCACGCCGCCGCCCTCGACGACCGAGCAAGAACCGAACGACGAGCCCGAGAATGCGACGAGGATCGCGGCCGGCAGCGACGTGACCGGCTTCCTCGGCAAGCGACGCACGACGAGCGATGGCGATCGCGACATCTACGTGATCAAGTACCCGTCGGGGAGCCGCCGCACGATCAGCGTCTCGGTCACCGCGCCACCGAATATCGACGTGAACCTCGGCGTGCACGATGGCGCCGGGACGCACAGCGCGCTCGCCGATGAGGGCGGCATGGGCGACGGCGAGACACTGCATCGGCGATCCGTCGATGGCCCCGTGACGATCGTCATCGCGCAGACGATCGCGAAGGATCAGAAGTTCCCGACCGAGAACGTCAGCGATCCGTACACGCTGCACGTCACGGAGGAAGCTGCACCGGGCGAGCTCGAGCCGAACAACACGGACGCCGACGCGACACCGCTCGCGTTGACGCAGGAGCTCCGCGGATACCTCGACACGCGCCAGGACACCGACGTGCTGCGCTGGGACGGCAGCGATGGCCAGTACACGGTCATCGTGCGCGCCGACGGGCTGCCGATGGCATGGCGCCTGTCCGACGGAAAAGCACGGACTCCCGGCGGTGCATCGGTGACCTTGCACCGCGGCGAGATGCTCCGGTTCGAGCGCACGGATCGTGGAGGCAAGGGAGCGCTCGTCGGTCGCGACGCGCGGTGGTCGATCGTGGTGACGAAGTAGCGGTCGACGCAACCGAGCCCTCGTCGTCGAGGAATGCACCGCCGATGCGCGAGGCGAAGTAGTACGCTCGGTGCGTGAGGATCCACGGCGCGATCGCGCTGCTCGTGTTGTCGTGCGCGTGCGGAGACGACGCGTGTCCGCTCGCATTCTCCGACGGCGATCCCGACGGGCATCTGCAGCCACTCGGCTCGACGCCCGACGAGGCGCGTGCGGGTCGGCTACGCGCGCAAGACCTCCCCGTCGTGCCGTCGGGCTTGATCACGTGGAGCGAAGGCGACTTCGTGATCGCGAACGATCACATCGCGCTCGTGATCGAGGATGCCGGAGCGAGCGATCTGTACGATCCGTGGGGCGGCCGTCCGGTCGGACTCGCGCGCATCCAAGACGGCGTCATGGTCGAGCCGAACAACTTCGGCGAGGTGTTCCTGCTGACCGGCCGCTCGACGGTGGTGACCGAGAGCGTCAGCGTGATCAACGACGGCTCCGACGGCAAGCCCGCGATCATTCGCGCCCGCGGCAAGCTGCATCCGTTGCCGTTCTTCGAGAACTTGATCGCGGTCGTGTTCAACGATCAGCTGACGGACATCGAAGCGGCGATCGACTACGAGCTCGCGCCCGGCGCGGACCACGTGGACGTTCGCATGCGCTACGCGTCACCGCGCACAGAGGAGCAGGAGCTCCAGACCACGTTGCACGCGCTGATGTACACCGGGCGCACCCCGCTGTTTCAGCCGGGTCGCGGCTTCGACGACTCGCTGTCGCAGACGCCGTACGTCGTCCTCGTCGACGATGCGGCGACGAGCTGGGCCTACCTGCCCGGCGAAGGGACGCTCGGGTCGTCGCTGTCGACGTCGGGCTTCGTCGGTGCCTTCTCGCCCGGGTTCACGATTCCCGCGTGCGGGACCGTCGAGCGGCTCCACGCGCGCATCGCGATCGGCAAGGGACTCGACGGCACCATCGTGGCCGCAGAGACCATCGCCGGCGGCGAGCTGCGCGAGATCACCGGCAGCGTGACGCGCGGCAAGGTCGGCGTCCCGTTCGCGCACGTGCACGCGCACGACACCGCCGGGAACTACTTCACGCGTGGGCTGACCGACGCGAGCGGAGCGTTCACCCTGCACGTGCCCGCGAGCGCCGATGTGACGCTCGATGCATACAAGCGCGGCGATGCGCTCGTCACCGAGCACCTCGGAAGCGCGGCCGGTCCCGTGACGCTCGCGATGCCCGCGATCGGCTCCGTCGCGATCTCGATCAGCGACGGAGCCTCGACGAGCCCCGGCCGCGTGCAGCTCGTCCCGGTGGACGGAACCACGCTGCCGACGGTGCCGCGCGCCTTCGGCGAAGAGCCGCTCCTCGATAATCGACTGCACGTCGTCTACAGCGTCGAGGGCAGTCTGACCGTTCCCGTTCCGCCGGGGCGCTGGGAGGTGATCGTCTCGCGCGGCTACGAATGGGAGCTGTACCGCCAGACGATCGACGTCGCGCCGGGTGCGCTCGTGCAGGTCAACGCCGTGCTCGACCACAGCGTCGACACGACCGGCGTGCAATGCGCCGACTTTCACATCCACACGTGGCGCTCGAACGACTCCGGCGACAACGCGACCGTCAAGTTGAAGCAGGCGATCGCCGACGGACTCGAGCTCCCCGTGCGATCGGATCACGAGTACGTGTCCGACTTCTCGCAGGAGATCGAGAGCGTGGGCGGCTCCGCGTACGCGCGCGGGTTTGGCTCGATCGAGCTGACGTCGTTCGAGGTCTGGGGCCACATGGGCGTGTTCCCGCTCACACCCGATCCAACCGCCGTCAACGCCGGGGCACCGAAGTGGCAGACGTTCCCGACGAACGAGGCGCTCGATACGCCGTTCGAGACCCTGTCACCGCCGAAGGTGTTCGATGCGGTGCGCGCGCGTCCCGAAGCGCCGGTGGTGATCATCAACCACCCGCGCGGTCCGACGAACTACTTCGGCTACGTCGGCTACGACGCTGCGACCGGGCTCGCGGACTCGGTGGCGGACTGGGACACGAAGTTCACGCTCGTCGAGGTGTTCAACGATGCGAGCTGGATCTCGAATCGCAACACGCACGTCGCCGATTGGTTCGGTCTCCTCAAAGCGGGCCGCAAGATCTTCGCCGTCGGATCGTCGGACAGCCATGGCATGTCGACGTCGCCCGTGGGCTATCCGCGCACCTGCCTCCCACTGGGCACGGACGATCCGCGTGCGTTGACCGTGAACCAGGTGCGCGACACGCTCGCTGCGGGTCACGGCGTGGTGTCGGGCGGCATCTACGTCAGCGCGAAGCTGGGCACCGCGGGACCGGGAGACACCACGACCGGCGCCGGTACACCGCAGATGGTCGACGTCACCGTGCAGGCGGCGTCGTGGATCGATGTCGACGGGATCGATGTCGTCGTCGACGGCGAGACGGTGGACCGCATCGCCGTCATGCCGAGCGACGCCGTGCCGAACACGGCGATCCGCTGGCGAGGCCAGGTACCCGTGCAGGTGCGCGCGACCGGCGGCTTCGTCGTGATCGCCGCGTATGCGCAGCGCCCGCTCGAGCCCGTGCATCCGGGCCGCATTCCGTTCGGTGTCGCGAATCCGATCTTCGTGACGCCGTAGTCTGACGGGTGCCACAGGAGGCGCGGCGCCGCGAGCCGGGGATCGATCGAGCGAACCCCGAACCCGGACGGCTCGCGGGAGTCGGTGAAGGTTTCGGGTGCGCGCAGCCCGCGATCAGGAGCAGCGACGCGACGAACATACCGACGACGACTTGCCGCCCGGGATGCCGCGGGGGTATGACGCGACCAACATGATCAAGCGTCCGAAGATCGCAATCGTTGGTGCCGGCGGTAACGTCGGTGCGGCCGTCGCCCAATGGGCCGCTGTCAAAGAGCTCGGCGACCTCGTGCTCATCGACATCAAGGCGGGACCGGCCGAAGGCCGCGCGCTCGACCTGACGCAATGCGGCCCGTGGGAGGGCTTCAACAACACGTCGTTCGTCGCGAGCGACAAGCCCGAAGCGATGGCCGGCGCGGACGTCATCGTCATGACGGCCGGCGTCCCGCGCAAGCCGGGGCAGTCGCGCGAAGAGCTGATCAACATCAACGCTGGCATCGTGAAGACCATCTGCGGCGACGTGAAGAAGCACGCGCCGGACGCGGTGCTGATCGTCGTCTCGAACCCGCTCGATGCGATGGTGTTCGTTGCGAAGGAGGTCACTGGCTTCCCCCGCGAGCGCGTCATCGGCTCGGCCGGCGTGCTCGACAGCGCTCGCTTCCGCACGTACCTCGCGCTCGCCGCCGGCGTCAGCGTCGAGGACGTCCAGGCGATCGTCCTCGGTGCGCATACCGACAAGGACATGGTGCCCATCGTCTCGACCGCAATGATCGGCAATGTTCCCGTGACGAAGTACCTCTCGGCCGAGAAGCTGACCGAGGTCGTCGAGAACACGAAGAAGGGCGGCGCGACGCTCACCGGTCTCATCGGAACCAGCGCGTGGCTCGCGCCGGGCGCCGGGACGTGCCTCATGGTCGAAGCGATCGTCCGCAATCAGGGTCGCGTGCTGCCGTGCTCGGTCGAGTTGCAAGGTGAGTTCGGTGTGAAGGGCGCGTTCGTCGGCGTGCCCGTCAAGCTGACGGCCAAGGGCGCCGAAGCGGTCTATGAATTCGAGCTGTCCGCTTCCGAAAAGGATGCCTTCGCGAAGTCGGTCGCCGCGAACACCGAGCTGATGAACATCGCGCGCGGCTTCCTCGGCTGATTCCACGAGGATCCACTCCGAAACGATCACGGGCCGCGTAGCGATACGCGGCCCGTCTTCATTTGGAGCTCTGTGTAGATCGTCGATGCGATCGCGCCACACGTGGTGCGATCGCCACGGACTTACATCTACCAGCTCGCCATCTTCGTCTTGAGTCCCGCGTCGAGCGCGTCGAGGAAGTCCTGCGTGGTGAGCCACGGCGCCTTCGCGTCGATGAGGATCGCGAGGTCCTTCGTCATCTTGCCGCTCTCGACAGTCTCGACGCACACCTGCTCGAGTGCGTCGGCGAACTTCACGACGTCCGGCGTCCCGTCGAACTGACCGCGGTACTTGAGACCCTGCGTCCACGCGAAGATCGACGCGATCGGGTTCGTCGACGTGGGCTTGCCCTTCTGGTGCTCGCGGTAGTGGCGCGTCACCGTGCCGTGCGCGGCCTCCGCTTCGACGGTCTTGCCGTCGGGCGTGAGCAGCACGGACGTCATGAGGCCGAGCGAGCCGAAGCCCTGCGCGACCGAGTCCGACTGGACGTCGCCGTCGTAGTTCTTGCAGGCCCACACGAAGCCGCCATCCCACTTCATCGCGGACGCGACCATGTCGTCGATCAGCCGGTGCTCGTACACCGTGCCCGCTGCCTTGAACTTGTCGGCGAACTCGTCGTCGAACACCTTCTGGAACAGGTCCTTGAAGCGACCGTCGTACTTCTTGAGGATCGTGTTCTTCGTCGAGAGATAGAGCGGCCATCCGCGGTTGAGCGCGTAGGTCATGCAGCTACGCGCGAAGCCGATGATCGACTCGTCGATGTTGTACATGCCCATCGCGACGCCCGACCCTTGGAAGTCGAACACCTTGTACTCGGTAGGCTTCCCGCCGTCCTTCGGCGTGAACGTCATGGTCAGCGTGCCGGCACTGGGCACGAGGAAGTCCGTCGCCTTGTACTGATCACCGAACGCGTGACGGCCGACGACGATCGGCTTGGTCCATCCCGGCACGAGGCGCGGGACGTTCTTGCAGATGATCGGCTCGCGGAAGATCGTGCCGCCGATGATGTTGCGGATCGTGCCGTTCGGCGACTTCCACATCTCGGCGAGGTTGAACTCTTTGACGCGCGCTTCGTCGGGCGTGATCGTCGCGCACTTGACGGCGACGCCGAACTCCTTCGTCGCGTTCGCCGAGTCGATCGTGACCTGATCCTTGGTCTTGTCGCGACTCTCGATGCCGAGGTCGAAGTACTTCAGATCGATATCGAGGTACGGGAGGATCAGTTTCTCTTTGATGAAATGCCAGATGATGCGGGTCATCTCGTCGCCGTCCATCTCGACGACGGGATTCTTCACCTTGATCTTCGCCATGTTGGCGGCGTTGTATCACGCACGACGCCGACGAGAGGCGAGCCCGGGGCGCAGAACGACCGCGAGCACGCCGGCGAGAACGAGGAACATCGTTCCACCGCTGCCGCCCGGCTCCGCCGCGCAGCCCTCCGATGCTGCGAGCTCGTCTTCCGTTGCGTCCGGATCGTCGCCAGGAGCATCGCAGGCGACTCGTTCGATCCGGCGCTCGGTGACGCTCTGGATCCACGCGACGACCTTGTCCGCCCGGACGTAGATGCCGCCGTTGCTGCACGGCAACCCATCGATCGCCAGCCCGCGCGAGATCACACCAGCGACCGCAAACCCCGTTGGAGTTGCGAGATACGCGGGCCCGCCCGAATCGCCGTAGCACGCATCGCTTCCTCGTCCGCCCGCGGCGAACTCGGCCCGCGGACCTGCGGTTCGCAGACACCCGGGCGCGTGCTCGCAGAATGGATCGGTCACCGGGAGCTGGGCAGCATGAAGCCGTGTGTTCGCGTCGCTCGCGTCGGGCGCAATCAATCCATACCCGACGATCGTCACGAGCGCGCCGGCAGCGAGCCGCTCGTTCGCAAAGCACGCGGTCGCGATCGCTCGCGGCTCGGTGCGCGCCATGCGCTCGAGGACGACGACACCGACGTCGAACCGATCCTGCCACTGCGGATACGCGCGCGACCACTTCACCGCGATCTCCTCGCCGGCCGCTCCCGGCTCGAGACTATCGGCGTGCGTGACGACGTAGAGCGGCTCGATCTCGATGCAGTGCCCCGCGGTCAACACGACGTCGGGCGCGATCAGCGTGCCCGTACACAGGCCCTTGGTCCCGAGGACCGCGACAACGTCGGGCCAGTCTCGCGATCGCGTGTTCGTGCCACCGACGATCGGTGCGGGATCACCAGTGGCAGGAGCGACCGAAACAACGATGAACAGAACGATCGACAACGACAGGAGCGCGATACGCATGGCCGGACCGCAACAGCACGCTCGGTGCCACCGAACGCGTGAACGATCCCGCGGCCTTAGCAATTCTGTCCGGCCGGATCTCGGACACGCGTCCGGGATCCGGCCAAAACCCGGACAGACCACGAACCGACCCGACAGCTACCTCATCGAGTCACGAGTCTGGTCGACCCACGCACTCACATGGCGCGCTTCCGCGAGACTCTCTGGTTCAAGAAGGGCACTGAAGTTCCTCCCGAACAGCCGGCGACAGGAGACGTCGATCGGCCGATCGAAGACCGCTACGACGACGATGGCAGCATCTCGCTCATCGATCACGTCCAGTTCAGCGTCGTGACCGGCACGACGCAGCCCGTCCGGATCTTCAAGAAGCACGAGCTGAACGAAGACGCGGACAAGACGATGCGGCTGATGGTCGGCCAGATGAAGCGCGGACGCGGCAAGCTGTACGCGATGATCGGGGCATCGATGGTCGGCGCGGCGTTTGCCGTCGCGATGTTCGTGGCTTGATCGTCACGGCCCTCGCGTTCGCGATCTTCATCGCGTCGTGCGTTAGCGCCGGCGACGCAGTCCGAGCAGCGCGAGTCCGAGCAGCAGCCCCGCCGTCGAGCTCCCGTTCGTCGAGCAACCGCCCGTGATGTCCCCGCCGTAGCCAGTCCCCGACTCGTCCGGTCCCGTCGGATCACCGCCACCGCCCGGTGGAGGATCCTCACCGCTCTGCGGATCTTCGCCGTCGGGCGGCGTGCTGCCACCCGCGCAGCTGTCCTTGGTCACCGGATGACCGGCCGTCTGCTCGATCCACTGCAGCACCTTGTCGGTACGAACGTAGATGCCGCCACCGCCGCACGGGGTGGGCGAGTTGTTCAAGCCGCGCGAGACCGCTGCGATCACCATCGTGCCGCGCGGCGTGTCGAGATAGACGGGACCACCCGAATCGCCGAAGCACGAATCGGTACCGTTGCCGCCGGCGATGAACTCGCCTGCGGGGGACGCGCCGGCTTGGCAACCGTTGCCACCCGAGCACGTCGGATCCGTCACCGGTGCCGTCGCTTCGCGCAGCGCGGTGTTGTTGCCTTGGCCCGCCGTGTCGGTGAGACCGAACCCGACGAGGTGGACCATCATGTTGTTCGAGAAGCCTTGGAACGTGCAGCCGGCCCCGACGCCGCGCGGTGCGACGGCGGTGATCGGAGTCGTCAGCTTCACGATCGCGACATCGAACGTGGTCTCCCAGTTCGGATAGGCGGTGATCGATGCGATCTGCGAGCGAACGCCGCCCGCCTGGTTGTAGTTCGTCGTGTTCGCGATGACCTGCGTGAGTCCCGCATCCGCGCAGTGGCCGGCGGTGAGCACGATGTCGGGCGCGATCAGTGTTCCGGTGCACGAGCCCTGCGCGCCGACGACAGCGACCGCGTCGGGCCACTTGCCGGCGGGAACCGCGGTGCCGCCGATGACCGGCGCCGCCGTCAAGATCTGGAGGTCGCTGATCCCGGTACGCGTCTCGGCACCGGCGAGCGCGGCGGGGAGGAGCAGCGAAGCAACAGCGAGCATTCGCGACATGGGACGCGAACAAAGCAGGGCTCGTGCCGTCGTGATTCGTGCGGGTTGGCGGTCCGAGTCGTGCGCACGCTGCGCACGCGAGTGCGCGAGCTCGACCGCGCGAGGGCCGAATCGTTAGCGATCCCACGCTGGTAACTCGTCGGGAGATCTCGCTGGCTGGGAGTTTGCCCCCGAGCCGTTCCCCTCAGTTGAACCAGAACAAGTAGCGGAGCTTGTGCTCGAAGGTCTCTTCGCCCTTGTCGACGCTCTGGATCATCGTGCGCACGCGCCCGACGAGCGGGCTCGCGCGCATCGCGTCCTTGTATCCGTGGCCCACGAGCCCGCGCAGGATGCGCTCCATGTTCTGGGGACTCTCGCGCTCGTCGGAGAAGTCGACGACGATATCGGACGGCTCGCGGAACATCGCGCCGAGGTCGAGGAACGCGGCGGGGGCGAGATGCTCGAGATCGTCGTCGATCATGCGAGCGATCTCTTTGAACGACACGCCTGCCTTGCTCGCGAGCAAGTCCTTGACGTCGCGAAGCACGGCGTCCCACGTGGCGTAGATCGAGTCATCCACCGCGAGCGGGATCGGATGGTTCTTCTGCTTCGGGCTCGGGACCCACTCGCGATCGTCGTCGGTCTCGGCGAGGTAGGCGGTGCGCTCGGCGGCGCTGCGATCGAGCGCGAACACGAACAGCTCGAGGGCCTTGGCCACGCGCGCCTTGTCCGCGATCGGAAACACGAGCCGGCGATCACCGCCGCGGCCGAACACCTTGTCGAGCTGGCGCCAGTCGTACGCGAGCACGAGGTTCACGAACGCACGCTGGAAGCCGATCATCGCCCGCCCCCACTCCGCATCGCCGACATCGAAGCGGAACGTCGGACGGCGGCGCACGTCGTTGTCCGGGAGCTCGCCCCCGTGGCCGTCGTACTCGATCTCGAGCATGTGGCGATCGCGTTCGTCGATGCCGCGCCGTCCGTTCCAATCGATCTCGAAGCACGCGATGCACAGCTCGAGCGAGAAGCCCGGGTCCTTCGCGACGATCGCGAGGTCCTTGTCGACCGCATCGAGCGCATCGAGGAACTTCGTCCACATCGCGCGGCCCGACTGGTGATCGAGCGCTTTCATCAGCTCGCCCGTCTCCACGATCGCGCTCATCTCGCTCACGAGTCGCTCCACGCCCGCTTGATAGGTGGCGATCGCCCGCACCGCGGCGGCCTGCGAGCTGCGCGCGTCTTTCGCCAGCACCGCATCGGCCTCGCGCCGTGCATCGGCGAACTTCGACGCCTGGAGCGCGGTGATCGCCGCCGTGGTGTCGACGTGGTTCTGTCCGATCGACGAGGTCGGCGGTTCGGACGAGCCACAAGCCACCAGCGCGAGGACGAGAAGGAGGTGCCGCATCGCAGGGACACTACGATCCGATCGGCCCCGCGCACCCGTGTTCACGTGAAGATCACGTGGTTCGAAGATCCGCCTTGACACCGACACCTCGCAGCTCTATGCCTAGAGGTGTGAGGCAAGCCAAATCAGACGACGCTCGCATCGCGAAGGACCTCGTGGCCGCGTCGGCGACCGCGCTCGTCCTCGCGATCCTCCAGAAGGGCGACAGCTACGGCTACGCGATCATCCAAGAGGTGCGTGCCCTGTCCGGCGGCGAGCTCGAGTGGTCCGAAGGAATGCTCTATCCGGTGCTCCATCGCATGGAGGACGCCGGTTTGATCGAGTCGTTCGAGGAGCGCGGCGAGAACGGTCGCAAGCGCAAATACTATCGGCTGCGGCCCGACGGCCGCCGCGCTCTCACCGAAGAGCGCCGGCAATGGGACGTCGTGCACGCGGCCCTGACCAAAGCATGGAGACCCGCATGAGAGAGCCCACTCCACCTGTTCGCGACGATGTCGATGAAGCCGTTGCTCGCTATCGCGAACGCATCGCGCGAGAAGCCGATGTCGGCCGCGCCACCCTCGACGAGATCGAGGATCACCTCCGGCTGCTCGTCGACGATCTGCGCGCGCAAGGCATGCCGGCCGCGCTCGCGGTGACCGAGGCGGCGAAGCGCTTGGGCGATCCGAGCGAGCTCGCACGCGAGCATGCACGCGTACGCACGCCGTTCGGCGCGAAGCTCCCGCTGTGGCGTGCGCTCGCCGTGATCGCCCTCGTGCTGCCGCAGGTGCTCGTCAACCTGCGCTACGAGAACTGGAATGGCTACGCGGAGGGAGCTCTCGCGCTCGCGTTGTGCGGAGCGATGCTGTGGCGCTCCGCGTGGGCGCGCGCGACCTTGCTCGGCGTGATGGCGTGGAACGTCCTCGTGGTGCTCGTGTCGCTCGCGTTGTACGGCGGTGCGCCAGCGGCGTGGATCGTCGCGTGTCAGGCCGGAGCACTCGCGATCCTCGTCCCGTGGCGGCGCGCGGATCTGACCGCATCGGGCTGGGCGCTCGCGATGCTCTATCCGATGTACACGGCTGGATCGCTGATGCTGTACTGGAAGGTGTCGGGGTTCGACGGGTACCTGCCCGACCCGCAGCTCGCCCTCGCAGCGACGGTGATCGCCGGGGCCGGCCTCGTACTGCGGGCACGATGGGCATCGTTCGCGGCGATCACCGCGTCGGCGCTGCTCGTCCCGTGGGTTCACTTCGCGAGCGTGACGACGTTCCGCATCCACTTGTTCGGGATCCGCGAGATGACGCTCGTCGCGCTGTGGTCGGGCGTGCTCTCGGGGATCGCGATCGCGATTATCGGTTGGCGAACCGCGCGGTCGAACCTCGGCGATCTGCGCGCCGTGCTGAGCTGACTACTTCTTCTTCGCGACCTTCTCGAACGCTTTCGTGATCGCGTCGCTCCACATACCCTTCTCGACATCGCGAGGGCCGGTGAACGCGAACGTCGCGCCGTCTTTACCGACGGTGGCCTTGAGCTCCTTTGCCTTGGTGTTCACGGTCAGCGTGATCTTCACGGACTTCGCCTTCGGCGGATAGTCCTCGAGCGCGGTGGCGATCGTCGTCCAGTAGCGCAGCCACAGCGAGTTCTGCTTCGCGTCGCAGTCGTCGCCATCGACGGTGATCGTGATCGACAGGCGCTTCTTGAACGCGTCCATGTCCTTCTCGACGAGGTCGCGGTTGTACTTGGGATCGTTGTTCGACTGCCCCTCGACCGCGTCCCAGTCCTCGGCGCCCGCTGCCTTCGCCCACGCCGCGATGTCACGCGTGACGAACGTGGCGGCGTGCACCGCGCCCTCGTCTTTGTTCGCGAGCTTCGCGCGGCACTTCTTGCCGATCTTGAACGTGTGGAACTTCGTGAGGACCCAGGCCGTGTAGTAGTCGCCTGTCGCTTCTTTGGTCGCGAACGCGAAGTCATCGGGGATGTTCGCCACGAGCTGGCGGAACGGCTTCTCGAGCTTGTCGTTCCACTGCGCGGCGGTGATGTCCTTGGGCGCGTTGATCGTGAACGTCGTGCCGTCCTTGCTCACCTCGTTCGTGAGGTCCTTCTGCTTGCCGACGTTGATCGTGATGAACGCTTTGCCCGAAGGCGGTGGGTTGTTCCTCACCGCGGCGATGGCGCCCGTCCAGTACCCGAGCCACAGCGAGCTCTGCTTCGCGTCACAGTCGTCGCCCTCGACACTTACCGTGATCGAGAATTTCTGACGAAACTCGTCGAGCGATGCTTCGGTCATTTCCTCCCCGGTAACGCGCTTGCCGTACTCGAGGAGATCACTCGCCGCGAACGTGCCGGCGTGCACGGCGCCCTGGTTCTTGTCCGGCAACTTCGCCCAGCACTTCTTGCCGAGCTTGAAGGTGACGAGCTTCGCGATCGCTTGCGGCCGTGGGCCCTCCCCCGTCGCGTCCTTGACCGCGGCGACGTAGGCATCCATCTCGGCGTCGGCGCGGGCCGGACGAACGGTGACGAGCGCGAAAGCGCTCACTGCGGCAACGAGCAGCGTACGGTTCATGCGATGTGCTCCCTGCGCCGACGCTAGCATCCGGCTCGCGCGTGGCGTGCGCGCTCGGCCCACGATCGGTCGCACGGTCGGAACGTGCGCCTTCGCGACGGTATTCCGCTCGATTCGTCGCGGCATGCCGGCTGCACTCGACGAAGAGGCATGTACAGCAAGGCACGCATCGCAGGTCACGCCATCCACCCGATGCTCGTCGGCTTTCCCCTCGCGCTGTTCACGGCGACGATCGGCCTCGAGCTCGCGTACATCGGCACGCAAGACATCTTCTACTTCCGTGCTGCGATGGTCGCGAACATCGCCGGCGTCATCGGCGCCTTCGCCGCGGTGATCCCCGGTGCCATCGACATGTTCGCGTTGCCGCGCGAATCGCGAGCTCGCGGTGTCGCGCGGCAGCACGCGTTGTTCAACCTGCTGACCGTCGCGCTGTTCGTGGTCAGCGGGTTCATGCTCTACAGCGGCTGGAGCAATCGCACGATGGTCGACGGCGCGTACGCCCTCGGTGCGACCATCCCGCTGGCGATCGGCACCGTCGGCTTCGTGTCGATGGTCAGCGCCGCGATGCTCGGGTGGGCGCTCGTGCAGACGCATCACGTGGGCATCAAGCCCGCGCAGGTCCGCGCGAACATTCCGAGCCGCGAGCCCGAGCTCGACGACCTCGACGAGGTGCTCGCCGACATCCATCGCCTGCCGGCTCCACGCGCATATGGCCGCGTGACGCCGTACCGCCGCCCGGCTGCCATCACGATTCACTGATTCCGTACTTCGACTAGCTTTACGTAGGCTCTCCGCCGCACGTCACCGGGTCTGTGGACCCACCAGTGGCGTGCGGCGTTTTATTTGCGTACGGTCTCGGCGAGTGCAGCTCGCATCGACGATCCGTGGCGTCGGCTACCGCTTTGCTTCCGTCAAGGAAGTACTCGCGAAGGCGAACCCGCCGAAGAGTGGCGATGACCTCGCGGGGATTTCGGCGCGCGATGCCGTGGAGCGAGTGGCAGCGCGCGCGGTGCTCGCGAACCTGACGTTGCGCGATCTCCGCGAGAACCCGGTGGTGCCCTACGAGCAGGACGAGCTCACGCGCCTGGTCGAGGACGAGCTCGATGCGCAGGCATTCCGCGCCGTCGGCCATCTCACCGTCGGTCAGTTCCGCGAGTGGCTGCTCGATATCGATACGACCGGTCCGACGATGCGCGCCGTCGCGCCCGGCCTGACGCCCGAGATGGCCGCGGCGGCGAGCAAGCTGATGTCGAACTTCGATCTGATGACGGTCGGCGCGAAGGCGCAGGTCGTCGTCCGCGCGAACAACACGCTCGGCTTGCCGGGCCGATTGTCCTCGCGCTGTCAGCCGAATCATCCGACCGACGACGTGCAGGGCATCCTCGCGTCGATGCGCGAGGGGCTGTCGTACGGCTGCGGCGACGCGGTCATCGGCGTGAACCCCGCGACGGATACGCCCGAGTCGACCGCGGAGATCTTGAAGGCGATCGACGAGGTCCTGAAACGCAACGAGTGTCCGACGCAGCACTGCGTGCTCTCGCACGTCACGGTGCAGATGAAGGCGCTGGAGCTCGGGTGCCCGATGGACCTCATGTTCCAGTCGCTCGCCGGCACCGAGCAAGCGAACAAGGCGTTCGGTATCAGCGCCAAGCTGATCGGCGAAGCGCACGACATGATGAAGGCGAAGGGGACCGCGAAGGGTCCCAACCGCATGTACTTCGAGACCGGCCAGGGCTCCGCACTCTCGAGCGCGGCGCATCACGGTGCGGATCAAGTGACGATCGAGGCGCGCGCGTACGGGCTCGCCCGACGGTACAAGCCGTTCCTCGTCAACACGGTCGTCGGGTTCATCGGGCCCGAGTACCTCGAGGATGGTCCGCAGATCTCGCGCGCTGCTCTCGAGGATCACTTCATGGGGAAGCTACTCGGCCTACCGATGGGCTGCGATGCGTGCTTCACGTATCACGCGTCGATGACGCAGGACGAGCTCGAGAGCCTCAAGGTCCTGCTCGGAACCGCGGGCTGCACGTACCTCATGTCATTGCCGGTCGGCGACGACATCATGCTGAACTACCAGTCGACGAGCTATCACGACATCCCGACGCTACGCCGCTTGGTGAACAAGCGACCGACGCCCGAGTTCGACGCGTGGCTCGACGTCAAAGGCATCTGGCGCGGCGACGCACCCGGGCCGAAGTTCGGCGACGTCAGCGCGGTTCGTTAGCGAGAGCCGACGACGTTGTACGCGGTCAGCGAGTGACCGTCGGTCCACTGCAGATAGATGTCGGTGCCGGTGGAGGGAACATCGGCGCGCGCGCTCCAGTGATCCGTGGCGCCGTCGATATAGATGATGTTCGTCGTGCTCGTCGTGATGCACTGGGCGAGGCCCATCGACTGCGTGCCATCGGGCGCGGTCTCGGTATAGGTCGAGTACTCCGCATCGTCCGTGACGAACGCGACGGACTGCGCGCCGATCGGCGAGCTGAACGTCAGTCCCTCGAGCTCCGTGCACGCCTTCCGCGGGGAGGCGCTCGGCGTTTCCTTGCCCGGCTCGGCCGCGATGCATCCCGCGACGAGAGCGAACATGGCGAGGACGGCGCGCATCGAGGAGCCAATCCTACCGGAACCTGGGGTACGTTGCACGCCTCGATGAGCCGGACCCGTCAGCTCATGGATCGTTTGCGAGCCGAGCTCGGGTCGGCCGATCCGCTCCCGCCGATCCCCGCGATGCCGGCAATTCCGGCGCCGCCCGCCCGCGTCTATACACCGCGCCCCGAAGTCAGCCCGTTTGCGGCCGAAGCAGCGCGTCATACGACCGCGCTCCTCGGGATCGGACACGTCGGGACACGGTATGCGACCGACGTGGTGCTCCAGTTCCAGGCCGAGCTCGCGGTCGCTCACGCGGCGGTCGGTGCGGAGCTGCCCGACACGTGGGCCGAGCAGAACGGCTTTGTCGGGCTGAAGTCGCGGGTGACGAATCACCGCGAGTTCCTGCTGCGCCCCGATCTCGGGCGGCGACTGGACGATGACTCGCTCGCCGTCGTGCGCTCGCGATGCACGAAGAACATCGATGTCCAGGTCATCGTGGCAGACGGACTCTCCGCCGTCGCGTGCATGCAAACGGGCAAGGCGCTGCACGACGCCGTCACCCGCGCATGCGAGCGACGCGGCCTTCGCGTGGGGACGCCGATCGCAGCCCGCTTCGCCCGCGTGTGGCTCGAGGACGAGATCGGCCACGAAGTCGGCGCGAAGGTCTCGATGATCCTCCTCGGCGAGCGGCCCGGGCTCGGCACCGGCGATGGCCTCAGTGCCTATGTCGTGTTCGATCCGAAGATCGGAAACACCGACGGTGATCGAAACATGATCTCGAACATCCACGCGCGCGGCATCGTTCCCGACGACGCCGCCGAGAGATTGGCCGCGCTCGCGCAGGCGATGATCAACCAGCGCATCTCGGGCGTCCTGCTCGATCTCGGCAAGCTCGGCGAGGTCGCGGGCGGACGCGGATATCGCGAGCCGCAGGTGCGGCAAAAGCTCGTCGGAGGAGGTCCATCGTGATCCTCGAGCCGATTCCACCGACGGTGCTGAGCATCCGGCGCTTGCCGAACGCGGATCCGGCGCTCGTTCGCGCGTACGGCGGAGATCCCGACAAGCACCGATCGCTCGGGCTCGTCACGTGCGATCAGGACGACGCGATGTACGTGGCCCTCGACGAGGCGACGAAGTTCGCGCCCGTCGACGTCATCTTCGCGAAGAGCTTCTATGCCGGCGCGGCCCATGCGAGCGGCCGATTGTCGGGCGAGATCCTCGGCGTGATCGCGGCGAGCGAACCCGAGGCGATCGACGCGGGGCTCGAGGCCCTCGTGCGCTGCTTGCAGCACGACGCGTGCTTCTACGACGCGGATGGCAAGCGCACGGTGACCGTGTTCCCGCATGTCATCGCATCGATCGGCGAGTACCTCGGCAAGGAGGCCGGGCTCGCCGTCGGAACACCGATGGCGTACTTGGTCGCCCCGCCGATCGAAGCGACGATCGGTCTCGACGCCGCGCTGAAAGCGGCCGAGGTGCGGGTCGTGAAGATCCAGCCACCACCGACGGAGACCAACTTCGCGTGCGCGTGGCTGACCGGCGACCTCGATGCGTGCGAAGCGGCGGCGACCGCATATGCCGCCGCGGTGGTCGACGTCGCGAGCGCGCCGAAGTAACGCGCCGAGCTGGATTTCGCGTTTTCAGCTTGTCTGAGCCATCTCTCGGATCAATACTGCACCATATGGTTCAGTATTCGTCACGGCTCGACACGTCGTTCGCGGCGTTGTCGGACCCGACCCGGCGCGGGGTTCTCCAGCGCTTGGGCCGTAGCGACGCGTCGATCACCGAGCTCGCGGACTCCTTCGGTATGACCCTCACGGGCATCAAGAAGCACGTCCAGATCCTCGAGGACGCGGGGTTCGTTCGCTCCGAGAAGGTCGGCCGCGTGCGCACGTGCTCGCTCGCGCCGCGCACTCTCGACGATGAACGGCGCTGGATCGCGACCTACACGGAGATGCTCGAAGCGCGGCTCGACAGCCTCGGCGAGTTTCTCGAACGAACGAAGTCCTGACAGGAGCAATGACCATGACCGCAGCCAAGAAGCTTCAACTCACCACTCCGGCCGAGCGCGAGATCCGCGCGGAGCGCATCTTCAACGCTCCGCGCGATCGCGTGTGGGCCGCGCTCACCGATCCGAAGCTGCTCGCGCAGTGGTGGGGACGTGGCAGGCCGACGAAGATCGTCACGTACGAGCCCAAGCGCGGTGGACGGTGGCGCTTCGAAGCGGAGGGTCAGGGATTCGAGGGCAAGTTCCGCGAGGTCACGCCGAAAGAACGCGTGGTGCAAACGTTCGAGTGGGACGGCATGCCGGGCCACGTGATCGTGGAGACGATGACGCTCGAGGATCTCGGTGATGGGCGCACGAAGCTCGTGAACATCTCGCTGTTCCACACCCCCGAG
>Ga0154020_10002393_pt1 | contig 22880 bp, 31 predicted proteins | sample Klosneuvirus_201_FD_109709 | JGI IMG/M metagenome (GOLD analysis project Ga0154020, IMG submission 109709) | Active sludge microbial communities from wastewater, Klosterneuburg, Austria - Klosneuvirus_20160825_MG | ecosystem: Engineered > WWTP > Aerobic digester > Activated sludge | place...
TAAAATTATATCAGATAATTGGATACATCCTCAGAAGCTATTAGGTATATCTTTACAGTTATCAAAAATAAATGAAATTCTTAAAGATGAATTAGGTCTTGTTGTAAATGATATAAGGGCTGTACCTGTACAGTTACAGTTCAAGTTAAAACCTGAAAAGAAAACCTGGAAAAAGGGAGCCTATATATTACCTGAATTAGAAGTTTTACGTATAGGTAAAGAGTCTTCTGAATACTTAAAACAAATACCTATAATATCTGAAAAATTTGATAGCAAAGAATTAAATGAGGCTTTATCTAAGTTGTTGATTTTAAAAAATAACGTATTAGAAGAGTTAGCTTCATTAGGTACTACATCATCTGTAAAGAAAACTGCATTAGAAGGCCGTTTAAAAAGTATACAGGCTCAGATTAATTCTATTCAAATTGATAGAGATGTTACAGGTATATATGATTTATGGCAGGATATAGTAAATAGGTATTCTGTATTTGAAGAAGGTTCTTATAGACTTAAAAATGTAGATGATAAATTCATTGAAGGTAAAACAGAAGAAGGTGAGGATATAAAACTTACAAATAAAAATTATATGTCTTTAGAAGATCTACGAGATCTACGAGATTCTATAACAACCTTATTATCTATAATAAATTCTACAGAAGAGTTTATGAAAGAGCTTAATGTCAAAGATCCTGCAAAACTAGCAAGACTTAGAGTTATTGAAGCTGAATATACTAAGAGAGCAACAGTAATGATATCTGATTTAAAGGAAAGAATTTTAAATAGAGTTCTTACATCAGAACAAATACAAGAATTAGATGATAGTCATCAACTTGGAATGCTTGCTTGGAACTTTAATAGAGCTTCTGAACAACATAATGTTCTTATACAAGAATACTCAAGACTTGTTGCTTTAGCTAATGATAGAAAAAGATTATCAGTACAAGCTTTAGAAGCTGACTTAAATTCAGTGATGTTACCTTTACAACAGTGGGGTAAACGAAATGGTAAGAAGGGTTTCTCAATGTATGATATGTTAATAGATAAGAAATCAGGAGATTTAATTCAGAATTTAACACCAGACTTTTTTAAATATCTTAAAAATCAAGGAGTTCGAGCTAAAGGTGCTGAATCTACTAAAGATTTTAAAGATAATATTTTAAAATATTATACATTAAAAGATGACGCTAAAGCTACTCAAGAAAAAATTATAGATTCCTATAAAAGAAATAACAATCCTAGCGAACAGCAATTAGATGAATTTAAAAAGAGATGGGATCTCAGAAGTGACTTTGTTGTATTTAATAGAATTAATACATTTTATAAATTAGATGAGTCAAAAATAGAAGATACTTATTTTACTGCAGAATATAAAGAATTATTAAAACCTCAAAATAAAGAAGTTTTAGATTTTTATAGATTCTGGAATAAACACATGTATTCTTTATTACATGACCTTGAAGTATATGGTCAAGGTAAGCATTACAGCAACTTTATTCCTTGGCTACAAGCTGATGCAACTGAGTTAATACAAAGAGATGGTGTAGGAGCTGCATGGAATTCTGCTAAAGAATCTGTAAGAATTGCTACAGGTATGGAGCATCAATTAGATGATACAGAAATGGGTGATACTTTTGTAAAAGGTAAAATAAACCCAGAGACTGGAGAGCAATTAAGAATGGTTCCAAGATTCTTCTTAAATCCTATATATAATAATGAAGGTAAAATAGATACTACACTAAAGTCTATGGACCTTGGACGTTCTTTATTAGAATTTGCCGATATGGCATATAATTATAAATATAAAAGTACTATTGAACCTATATTAGAGTCCTTAAAAGATATAGCATTAACAGATGTTGCTGCAGTTGTAGCATCTGAAAGGAATATAAAATTCCCTGGTGGTGATATACATAAATATAAAGGCCCTAAGAATGAAATCTTTGAATATCTTGATAAAATGATCAAGTATAATGTATATGGATTACACTATGGTGCTGATTTGGATGCAAAAGCTGTTAAAGTAGTTAGAACTATCTTTGAACTAGATAGATATAATAAGAAAAGATTATTTGGATTAAACTTACAATCTGCAGTAAAAGCTCAAGTTGCATCAAGATTAGCCATATTATTCGAAGGTATTAAAGGAATATACTTTAAGAGAGAACATATGTCAAAAGCTACGAGCATGCAAAGTGCTGCACTAGTAGCTGCAATGTCAGGAAAGCAAGATGAAAATGTATTTATTCAAGTAGCCAAATTATTTTCAATTCATGCAGACTCAATAACACCAGATCGTATTGCAAAAGTATCCATGAATAAATTTGATAGTATTGGAGATGTAGCAACTGAAGACTTGGTCAACTTCCTAGGAAGAGGTGATAGAGCTGTGGATAATATGGTACTTGTATCAGTAATGCAAAATTATGGATTCAAAACAACCAAAGATGGTAAAGTTTTAACACGATTAAATAAAGAAAGTACTAAAGATCTTGGTATTAAATCTCTTTTAGATTCAGCTGTATTAAAAGACGGTAAACTTACTATAGAAGGTATTCATGATAAAGAAGGCAAGATAATTTATGAAAATTATACTGAGTTCAGAAAACTTGCCATAAATGTAGCAACTGCCATTAAAGGAACATTAAGTCCTGAAGATATAAATATGGTGGGAATAAACCTATTAGGAAAGCTATTCATGTCACTAAAGACATTTATTCCAGCTTTGGCCAAAGAGAGATTTGGCTCAATCGACTATAATCGAACTACTAAAGAGGTTACATTTGGAAGATATAATGCTGCACTAGGAAACTTCATAACAGCAATAGATGATAATGGTAAGAATTATTTGGAAAGTATAAAAGATGATCCAAATAAAGTTGAATCCACTATGGGTTTTGCAGGATTCTTATTAACTAACTTCTTAAAAAATGCAGCAGCTGTAAGTTACATGATGTTAACATACGGTCTAGCTAATGCAGCTACTGTAGGTAGAGCTTCTAATATGAAAACTGCAGAGTGGGCCAAGAAAATAATTATTGCTGAAAATCGCAGTAGAGCTATATTTGATGATTATAAAGCTAAGTATCCTAACTCAAAAGAAATTCAGGCTCTGGAATTTGATGACTTCTTACATTATAAGTTACAACAAGCCCGAGCAGCTTCTGTAGAATTCACTTATGTTGTGTCTATGATGATAATGTTAAACTATATGCATGGATTAGACAGTGATGATGATAAAAAGAAAGATGTCCAAGAAGACTGGAAAATGAGATTCTTATACAGGAACCTTATGGGAACCTATAGAGAGTTATCATTCTTTGTAAATCCATTAGACTGGTCTCAATCTCTTCAAACAGTAACTCCTATTATAGGATTAGTTAAAAATATATTCCAGCTCGTAGGAAATGGCTGGGATGAAACTACAGATTTAATATTTGGCGAAGATAATAAAAAGGACAAGACTCCAATAGGATACTATATGTCCAAAATGATACCTTATGTAAATCCTCTAGCAAGGCAATTAGAATTATTTGAGGAAGATAAGAATGTTTATGGCTTATCATGGTAAATAAAAAAGGGTAGAAAATTAATTCTACCCTTTCTTTTTAGCAACCTTTTTTCTTGCCACCTTTCTTAGTTTTAGCCATTATTTTAATGTTTTAACAATTTCATACCATTTCTCAATGGCCTCTTCGTCAGTAATATCATGTTTTACAAAGACGTCTTTTTTGACAAATTGAGTTGTCAATTCACCTTTACTTTTTCCTTGAGTAACTGGAACATCTTCTTCAACTAGTTCTTTTGACATACTTTTCAGACGAACTGAAAGATTTTTGAATTTGTAAATTGTGCCATCTTCTTTATGAAGGTCTTGTTCTGCATATGCAAAGTCTAAAAACTCATTCATATTAAAACCTCTTGTAATTTTAAACTCTATTGTTTGTCCATCTTGTCCTGGAACATTTCTTTTTTCTGTGTAAGTAAATATCATAATTAATCTTTAAATTGTTTTATTAGCTCTTGGTATGCTATTTCATCATATAATGCAGTGTAGTCCATACCATCTATAACTACAACCATTGTTTTGCTTCCTTTATATTCCATTGTGGACGTATAAATTGCAGAGCACGAGTCTTTTCTAAAAAAGAAGTCCGAAACTTTGTAGTATTGAGCTGTATCTACTACATAATTGAATGGAATTCTTTTTGGTTCTTCATCATCACCATTTATTAACCTGCTAATTCTTCTCTGTTCAGGTTCATCTTCACTCTCCGTATCATTCATATTATTAATATGTTGACTAATCTTTTCAGATATCTCATTTGCAAGTCTATCTAAATTTTCTAAAATTAATACTTTTAATTGCATATTGCAAAGTTAATCCATTTTATAGTCATCTACTTCATATACAGTGTTAAGTTTATGTAAATTCTTCTTTTAATTTTTCTGTCAATTCCATAATTTTGGGACACTTTCTTATATTGGAATGTACTTGAATATGTGCATCAGGATGAACTATTACTATATTCCACTCTTCTAAAGCATATTGTGGATATTTAGATTTTAATAATACATGATGATAAACACAAGAATTATCTCTATAAGAATTTCTATATAGTTTAACGCCTGTTTCATAACAAATACAGTATCCATTTGTTTCTTGTTTGTCCCAAATTTCATGAAACTTTTTATACATAAGCTTAGAATCTATTTTTAATTTTTTTGCCATGAATATTAATTTGATTTCTATAAAGAATTTCCCAGTTATCTTCAAATGTTCTACGATTAGAATATATACATAACCCATCATTTTTATTTTTACGATAAGATTTACTTCTATAAATACTCACAAGTAGTCCATCGCAGATAGTTAACCTGTAAATTCTGTCTTTAAAATAACCTAATCCATCACTTCCTTTAAATTTACATGTAGCTATAAAAATTTTCATTTTCTATTTATATTAATTTGATTATCTCTAATAACATACCAATCTTTTAATAAGTCACTATAATCATTATAAAATTTTTGACCAACACCTGTAGATAATTTAATAAGAAATCCACCCTGATGATAAATCATAGATAGTTTATAAGTAAGTCCTTTTTTATAAATAAAGTTCTTATCGCCAATATATTTACATCTTCTCATTATCTATTGTCACCTGAACCTTGTAATACTCCTCGAGCTTTTCTGTCATGAAGTTTTACTAAATTTTGTTCAGCAACTTCATCTAAGGTTATTCCAAGATCTCTACATAAGGCTGCCATGTACCATAGTACATCACCTATCTCTGCCTTAATTCCTTCTACACTCTTTGGATCATAAAGTCCTTCATTGTCTCGCAACACTTTCTTTACTTTTCCTGCTACTTCACCTGCTTCATTTACAAGCCCTAATGTTGGATACAGTATATTTTCACCTGCTCCGTAAACTGCTGTTTCTACAGCTTTTTCTTGATATTCGTTAAATGTCATAATTTTATTTGTTTATTTATATATGGTTCCCAGCTTTTACGAAAATCTTCATATGTATTATATTCTATAAATGTATTACGTTTAGTAAAGTTGTAGTTCTTTTTCAAGTGTCATCATAGTTTTATTTGCCCTTTTTGCCAGAATCTTCTAAAGATATCTATATTTTGATATATCATATCTATAGTTTTTCTATCTGACCATCTTACATTAACTGTACCATCTACACCTTCTTCAATTTCTATCTTATAGTCTTTTTTTGAAAAAATTTTTGTAAATCCTGTATACTTATATATTCTCATAACTTAATTTTAATCTGAGTTCGTTGCCAGTGCATTAAAAGTGCTTCCATACTACTGTATGTAAAAAATCCTCTATTTGATTTTGACAATACTGTCATTTTATATCCAGTACCTATTTTTCCTATACGCATTTTGCATTTCTCACCATGTTCAAACTCAAACTGATTTTTTCCTATAAAAATGTAATTTCTCATAACTTAATTTGATTTGGCTCCCAGGATTCTAAAAATGATTCTCTACTAGAATATGCAAAAGTTCCTGCTTTAAGATTAACAAAATACTGTGAATTATATCGTTTTACTTTATGCAACTTTCTGGTAATTAATTTCTTTCTAAATCCTATAAAAATATATCGTCTCATAAATTTTAATTTAAAAAGCGGCAGCTTTTATTGCCACCGCTTTATTTAACCCTCTAAATAAGATTGTTTATATAGAGCACAATCCCCCCGCACAAGCAAGCTCTTGAGAAAACTCGACGTTATCATCATCTTCTCTTATATCATCAGTATTAACTTCTAATATTTTTGAATTCAATTCATTATACTGTTCCTCAGTCATATCTTCAAATGGTGCCTGTATATAGCTTCCATTATCATACGGTAATACTGAAATACCGCTATAGAATTCTCTATTGTTCCACATCCAGTCACCTACTCGTTCCCACTCTTCGGGCTTAATAGATATTGTAGCTGAAACATTATTTATATTATCTCCTTTTCTATGTCCTTCTTTGACCCAATTGATATTATATCTTTTTACTCTCTCTAACAACTGCATTACATCTTCCTCACGAGTAATTACACCACTTGGGGATTTTATTGGAATTCTAACACACATAGTCTTGCTATCTAACTTATCCTGTTCTATAAGATTAGGATTAGTTCTTTCTATGTAACTAGCAAGAACATCTCCTTTGGAGTATCTTGTAGTTCGTAGATATTGATGACCATGCCATGCATGAATCCCTGAGCTTGTGCCTAAAACACAAGATGTTGTACCCGAAGGTTTAACAACTGTACTTCTTGCAGCTTTATTAATTCCTAATATTTCTGCAACTCTTGAATTTTCTTCTTTTACAACATTTGCTGCTTCTTTTTCATTTAATGACATGAAATGTTCATCAGCTATTCCTGTAATTCCTACGCCAATAAGCGCATCTTTTTCTGTAGTTTCTTTCCAGATAGGTCTTAAGTAATGAAAGTCTGTAAATCCTGCTTGTAGTGTACCAAAGAATGAAGCACACTTAGCTCTTTCATTAAAATCATTTTGATCTATAATGGAAGATCCATTTATCTCACAAAGATTACAAAATTGAAATGGTCTCAAACTTACTTCGTGACAAGGATTAAATCCCCACTTAGCATTGTTTGTCCAAGATATTCCTGGTTCACCACTATTACTTAATTCAACTTTTTTCCAAAGTTCTAGAAATTCTTTCTTATTAATTCGATTTCTTACAATAACTGCAGAGTTATTAGCTCTACCTCTTTGTCCATTTAATTCCCACCAATTTCCATGCTTGCAAGTTAACATATCTTCATCATCAAATGAAAATAGTGAAATCATTGCAGCTCTTCTAATACCACCAGCTAATACTGAATTAGCAATGTAGCACATAATATCATGACATTCTAAAGTAGTCAATTTTTGACCATTAATTTTTCTGTCAAGTATCTTTTGTATTTGAAACAGACATTCTTTTAAAGGCTCTGGACCTGGAGCTTTACCTCCAGCTGTAACTAATCTTGATCCCTTTGGTCTAATATCTCTAAAGTCAAATATAGGTAAAACCTTACTATATCCAAGATATGCTTTCATTAGCATTTTTATAGAGTCTGCCCATCCAACAATACTATCTTGTACAAGATACTTTTGTTTTTTAGTAGGCTTTATAATCTCTGGTAACTTAGCTACATCACTAAACTGTACAGAATATCCTACTCCAGTACCTCCCAATAATAAAAACATTGCTTCTGAAAAAGCTTTATAATGGTCTACAGGAAAGAATGCACAATTATAAACCCTAGCTGGATTTACATCAATAGCATTTCCTGCAAACTGTAAAGCTCGCATTGAAGGTAATACTTTCTTATCATGTAAGAATTTACCATTTTCTTTAATTTCTTCTTTTAATTCAGGGTATTTATCAGACATCATTTTAAGATATCTATCAACTATTTCCTCCCAATTCTCTCGCCTCTTAAGTTCAGGAATAAACTTAGCATATTTTGACCAGACTGTAATTTCTGATAATATGTCAATTCCTTTCTCCATCATATTTTAGTTGTTTTTCTGTTAATTTACAATTTTTATAGTTATAGATTTCACTTTTAAAATTAATTCTATCCATTAGTTCATTTTCTAATGGAATAGAACTATTATAAAGGCACTCTAATATACTTCTAAGGTTTGTACTCCTTTTTAATACATGGTAATATGATAAACGTAAACTTGCATGAATCTTTTCAATATCTTTAAGATGTATACAATTCTTATCTGTAATCAATCTAGGTTTGTCTAGATCATCTATATATTTAGCATAAAATTTTGCACTCATATCAAAAAATGTATTTATTTCTACATCATGATACATTTTTGAAAATTTACTTTGCTTAAATTGTCTTAAAGCTGTCTTGTGTGGTTCATTTAATTTAAATACAACCATATGACCTTTACTTACTTCATAATCTGTAATATAATTTGAATGTATCTGCATAAAAAGTATTGCCTTTTCAAGAGCAACACATTCAGGTATATAACAGAATATAATATCATCCTTTATAAAGGATTCCCAGTCTTTATAATTATCATAATTTTTATAATTATAGTCACTAATAAAAAGTGAGACGTTTTTTAAATTTTCAAATACCATAGTAAACTCTCTTCCAAAATTGGAATAAAATGCCCATAGGTAATCAGTTGTCTTGTTTGGTTTCATTAAGTACAGATTTAATCTTTTCTATGTAATTAACTGCATCCATTAACTCTTCTTGAAGATGTTGGAGCCAGTCATACAAAGATAAGTCTTTTCTGTCTAAATTTGTACCATATTTTGAAAAACCTACTTCACTTCTTTTTTTTATTTTTTCTATAACTTCTTTTATTATAGAATCGTTACCATTAGCTATCATGTAGGGCCGCCTCCTCTTCGGTTGGGGTAAAAACTTCAACAGTTGTATCAAAGACTTTATCTTTTATTTCATTGTATAATTCATTGTCCTTTTTTAATAACTCTTTTACACTTTCTTTACCTTGACCTATTTTATTGCCCTCATATGAAAACCATGAACCTGATTTTTTAATTATATCAGATTCAATTGCTGCATCTATAACTTCTCCAAATGTATCTATACCTTCTCCATATAATATATTAAAAGTACATTGTCTAAATGGAGGCGCGCATTTATTCTTAACTACCTTTACGGTAGTAGAATTACCGATTTTATCAGTACCATTCATTACTGAATTTTCTTTTGTTACACTTCTTCGAATATCCATTCGAATAGAAGCATAAAACTTTAAAGCATTACCACCTGTAGTTGTCTCAGGACTACCAAACATTACACCTATCTTATCTCTAAGTTGATTAATAAAAATCAAAATCGTATCTGTTTTAGAGGTAATTCCTGTAAGCTTTCTCATAGCTTGAGACATTAATCTAGCATGTTTACCCATATTTGAGTCGCCCATATCTCCATCAATTTCTGATTGAGGAGTTAGTGCAGCTACACTGTCTATTGCAACAATTGCAAATTCACCTGAACCTATAAGAGCTTCTGCAACTTCTAGAGCATTCTCACCTGAAGTAGGTTGACAAATCTCTAATCTATCTAAGTCTACACCCAAAGCTTTAGCATAACCTCTATCTAATGCATGTTCAGCATCAATAAATGCACAGTAAGCATTTGGATCTTTATGTGCTTGTGCCATAGACTCTAATACTAAAGTTGTTTTACCAGAAGATTCTGGACCATAAATCTCTATAATTTTTCCCTTAGGTAACCCTTTAATACCCAAGGCTTTATCTAATCCAACTGAACCTGTAGATATAACTCCATGTTCTTGAACTTTATCATTTGCACCCATTAAGGTACCTTTTCCAAACTTCTTTTCTAGTTTGTTTTTAATTTCTTCGATTCTTTTATATTTAGAATCATCTACTTCTTTTATCATATCACTTATTTCATACAAAGATACTAAAAAAGTAGGAGCTTTCAAAACTCCTACTATTGCCGTATTGTTAATTAAAATATGCGCAGAGGAATTTTTCCACCTGCATCATAGTTTTCTTTAGTAATATTCCATATATTATTATCGCTTGCCCAAACTATTCCATCTACTAACTCTTCTACACCTCTATGCCATACTCCATTGTGCATAAAGCCTTTAAGTCCCTGTTCTACATGTTTCTCTGTAGTCTGGTATATTAAAGGTCGTCTTCCATTCTTGGAAGTGTCATAAACTACAAACTGCATAGGCTCAACTTTATAGTTTGCCATATCATTATTTTTAGCCCATGATTTTACAGCCATATTATAATAAGCATTTTGTAAATAATACTTACGTTTAATATAGCTATATTCAAACATCTCATTATCAAATGTGCACTTCATATCTATAGGATAGATAGTTTTAGTGTCATGATCTATAAGTATTTGATCTAACTCACCTTTACATTTAATTCCCAATTTATTATGTTCATATAAGAACTCAATTGCAAATTTACGTAAATCCTCTTTATCTGAACTATACAAATCTTTTGTAAAAGGATCTGTAAGTGCCTGTTGTGTTAAAAACTTAGCTTTTTCAACTATAAACATATCCACAACTTGTTTTTTAGTATTTTCTACCAATTTTAAGAAATATTGACCTGCTGGATGAGTGTCGAACTCTTCCATGGCTGATTCCCATTTCTTTTTAGAATACTTACCATCAGCTTGTATTCTTTCAAAAGCTTCCTTGAATCTTTCGATAAAGGATGTTGTAACAACATTTGCTTCATTTGTATCTCTTTTAGTTATTTCATAAAGATAATCAGCAAGCAAAAATGCCTGTCCAGTACCTTTTACTCCTTCATATAAGGAAAACTGTTCGTGAAATCTTTGTGTAAAGACTTCTTCATCTCCATTACAGTCAAGCAAGTAAAAATCTGTTAATGTTCCTATTAACATTTCTTTACTTGGTTTCTGCTTTCTCTCTTCACCCATGATAAATTCAGAATAAAACTGAGCGGGGTCATCATCAAATACTCCTAGCATGCTTTGATTCAAAGCGTCTATCTTACGATATGCTATTTCAGGCTGCACTCTTTTTATTATCATTATACTGTTTTTTAATAAAGTCCATGAATAATTCATTTAATTCATTCATGACTTCCTTTCCCATTGATTCTTGTTGGTCCATTAGACTTCTAAGATCTTCCTTCTCCTTTTCACTCATTTAAAATAGTTTGTAACCATCTTTATATAAATAAAGTAAAGCTTCAGCATTACCTTTAGCATCATCTACAGGATGATGTGTATGAGATGTTTTTCTGTGCTTTTTCCATTTATAATAAGGATCGTTGTAAAATCCTTGGAACTTATCTCCAATTCTTTGTCCGCTAAATCCAAAAGGATTAGAACCTGTAAATTTATGCATATACCAGTTAATATATTGCCAATCAAAGGCAAGATTATCTGAAATAAATATACATTTACCTTGACTGTTAATCCATTCTTTAAAACTCAACATAACTTCTTTAGGATCATCAAAAGTTAAGTGCTCTTCTCTAGTAAAACCACTAATAGCCAAAGCATCGGGTTTATATAGAGTGCTTATAGGTTTAGTCTTACCATAAAAAGTTTGATCTAAATCACCTTTCTTATCTACTACTACTGCTCCGAAGCAAACCATTGAATATTCATTGGTTCCTGGAATCTCTCCATCTGCTTCTACGTCAACTACTACTAATTTTGCCATCATTCGTTAATTTTTCCTTTAAAAAACTTAGAGAGTACATTACCATTCCAGCAATCATCTCTAAATAAAACTCTTTCTTTTATTAATAGTTCAGCCTCATAATATGCTAAATCTTGTTTAGTTAAACATAACTTTACTACTTCACGTTTAAATCCTGAATTTCCATTTTTAGCAATATATTCCAATAAAGGCTTACATGAACCCCAGTATGTTAACCATCCTGAATTCTTAGTACCTATACTAACTCTTTTACCTTTATTTTCAGGTAAAGCTTTAGCTCTTTTACTGAGTTTGGTCTTTGTTCTATGTGTAAAAGCTTTCTTACCATAGTATTTCTTACCTTTATCATCAGTAATACAGTATGTAAATCCATAGTAACCTTCAGGTTCAATTTCTACACACTTCTTATTTAGAAGCCAACAATCTTTTTTGTTTTTCACGTTCTTTATTTCCTTTTTTAATCTGATATATAAGTCTTTTACTGATTTGCCATATCATGTATTTAACTTCAGGATTTTTAGTTAAATCTTTATAGTAATCACTCATATAGATATTTACTACTTCTTTTGCAGTTACTAAAGTTCTAGAATTAAGTCTTACACTCTGTATTTCACTACCTTTAAATGATCTACTGTTGCCTTTACTGCCTTCCACTTTTCTTCGATTTTAATAAGACATGAAATAAATCCATTCTGATCTATCTTTAATCTACAATTAGGAGGAAGATATTTCACCCCCTCCTTTGTAGTTATCTGAAACTCAACCTTAAGTTTAGTCTCTTTCTTGTTTTTTTTCTTAGCTCCACTTTCTGGAGATAATTCTTGTTTATTCTTCGGTTTCTTCTTCGCCATCTGCAAATTTAACATTTTCTAGTGATATTTTTATATCACCTTCAACTTTTATTCCTGCTTGACTTTTCATCCAATCACTGAACTCCTTGGCAACCATTGGGTTATGAGGATTTTGCAAGGCTAAATTAATATTAAAAGTTAAATTACTTCCAAGAGACATTGCTCCTGGATATTTTTCATTTAATCTATCAAAGAAATTTCGCAACTTAACATTAACTTTCTTCTTTCTAACTCTTTGCCAAAAAGTTAAGTTATTATGCATTAAAATAGCTATTTCTGCATGTGATTTTTCAAAGTCAGTATTACATAGCATATTTACTCCAAGACACACATTTTCATCTATACCACTTTTTAATAAAGTATTTATAGTGTTAAATGTACCTTCTTCTAAATAAACCTCACTTTTTATTGGAATAGACTTAACATCTACAAATTTACATTCACCTTTTGATATAGCTGTTAAAATATCATTAAATTCATTAACTAATTGTTCTAATTCATTATTAGCATAATGCCAAGTAGAAGAAATTTGCACTTCATTATTACCTGTTCTTAATGCTGAATTTAATGTCCATCCATCATTATATTCATAATATGTACGATTATACATTAAATTAGATCTTGATAACATTTTATTAATATCAACAATTATAATTTCTGCTCTTTTTGGATCTAAAACTACTTTATTGTTTGGATAACTATCTCTAAAGTCTTTTCTTGGAAAAATTACATTTTTTTCAAAATATACTGATTTTCCCTCTAAAAAAGGAGATGTTTTTTGTAATTTAATTGTCTTCTTAGCATCATCTAATTCTGACTTATCTACATAAAACATCTCCTTTGGTTCTTTTTGCATCACATACGACCGAACTTTATAATCATATTCGGTCGTATATACTTTAAGTTTTTTTAATTCTATCAAAGTGTTAAAAGTTTGATTAGATCTGGGCGCATAGCCAATCTGTTAAATTTAGGGAAGGTACAAATTTTCTTAAGAGATAAGATTAATAAATCTTGAGAAAGATAACCTGATTCCATAATATCACCATAAGCAGATACCATTTTATCGGTAAACTTATCTTTATAGTGAGTAGAGTAATTTAATAATCTTTTAGAAACTATTGCAGCAATATCTTGACGTCTATTACTACCATCTTTTATTACTGATTTTAAATGATCTATAGCTTTTTTAGAATCTGCATTTAACAATTCTTCTGGAGACCATATTTCATCTAAACCATTATTAATAAATGCAGTAAATAATACTACATGTTCTGCAGGTAAAGATCCACTACCAAGATTCATTACAAGTCCTAAGTTGTCTTTAAAAGAAGATATTCCAGACAAAGTATCAAAATACTTAGTCCATATACGAATATTTCCTTTCTTTAACTCATTACCTTTTTTATCTTTGGTTTCACCAATACCTTCTACAATTTCAGGATTTTTCAATATAAAGTTAATCATTATTGTTATCGTGAATCTCTTTATATTCACTTCTTGTAATCTCTTACAAGATCAGACTATATCATCACCTTCTCATGAAGATGCCAGATGCTCGTGTCAATTTCTTCTGTTCTAGAATACTTTTGTTAGTCGTTGAACCTTCTTCTCATTCCTGAGAAGCTTGGCTGCATGATTTTCCCTATTCTTATACTTTTTACCATACTGGGCTAATTACTCCCACCATATACTGTATCACTACGCATACTTGGTATATAAGACTTAACAGGAGGTTCCTGCAATTCATCTAGTTAAGATGCCTTAACTTACTTAAATACAAATTTATTTTCAAAAACTCTTCCTATCTTTATAGCATATGCTATTTTTTGATAAGTTTTTCTATCACCTTTGAAATATTTAACACACTCATTTATCGACTTGAAATCTCTAACTAATTCTCTATTACGGTTATACATTGAAAATGATCGTTTTGTACCACTTTCGCTAACATATTTTCCTATGTTGGAGACTTTATTATATGACCATTGGAATCCTCCAGAAGATCTGGATTTTCCATTTTTAGCTATTAAAGCATTTCTGGTCTGTATTCCAAGTTCTCTTAAAACTTCTCTGCCACTATTCCAATCTTTTATGAAATTTCCATCAAGATCATATTGATAGATTTTCTTAGAAGTTGCAGGATTATTCTTTTGTGAACTTGGAGTCTTGATAGTATTATATTCTGAATTAAAAAGAGATATATAATACTCTTCCTTTTGTATGAGCTTTTTATGCTCTTCTGAATTAAACTTTATCATTTCTCCAACTTCAAGAATTTCTACGACAAAGACACTTTCTCCATGTTTATTGAAAACATTTTGAAGATATGTACAGTGACAGTTGCCTTTTTTTAAAAGATTTCTGTGATCCTTCATTCTTTTAGATAGTGATAAAGCACTACCTATATAGAATTTTTTATTGTGTGTTGTTGTAATTTTGTATATTCCCGAACCTTTCGGGAAATTTTGATACTCTGTAAATAGATTAAACATGATACTGTATTTCAGTATAAAGTTAATGCATATCTTTCAGATTACCAAATTTTAGTAACATCATTTGTTAACATCTGCTATCTACTCCATATTTTTCTGCCCAAGATGCCCAAACTTCAGTTGAAAACTTCATTTCTAACTTTAATTTTCTGGTATCCATAGCACTATCTGTAGAGGAAACAAAATAATCACCAGTATCTGGATTAGCAGTTAATATCACAGTACTCCCTTTTGGTAGTTCCCATGATAAATACTCTTGTCTATCTACAACTTCATTTATAGCTTGTAGAACAGGTAATGATGCTCTTGAATAGTCATCTATTAAGAATATCATAGGTTTATCCTGTCCCATAATCCATTTTGGAATAGCATATCCCATTCTGTGATCGTTGCTATATTTGAAGCCCATAGCTGTATATGTATCAATAGCTGATTCTACAACCCATTCACACTCTTCCCCTTTGCACATTTTATATTCCTTTAAAGGATATCCTACAAAGTCATCCACTGTAATTTGTGCTGCATTTATTTTTACAAAAGGCATTTCTGATTCTATTGCGACTTGCTCTACTACTGATGACTTGGCACAGCCAGCTTCACCAAAAACTTCTATTGCAATTGATTTTTTACCCTCTTTATTTAACTTCTTGTTATTCTCTACTACATATTTTAGTATTTCTTGTATTTCATGTGCGTCTAATGCTGTATTCATATTATGACAATTTTTGTTTTAAAATTCTTACTCCTAGGTTAAATATCTCCTCATCTTTAGATTCGACCATAGCATCTAATTTACTATCCTTTAGAAAAGGAAGTATATCTTCTGCTACATTTTTACTTTTAGTCTCTATAATATACTCTTTTAAAGAAGAGTACATTGAATGGAAATCTTCTTTCCAATCTTGCTTATTTTTTCTTGAAAATAAATATCTTTTTATTACTTTTGCTAAACCCTTAGCATTCAGCTCGTAATATTCTTCATCAGTTTTAGTTATTCCAAAAACTTTAATTATTTCTATATTTCTTGACTTAACTTCTCTCATAACTCTATGATATTGTTGAGAAGTACTGTAGTCTTTAAACATGTCATTAACAAGAATTTTTTTACCACTAGTTGAAAACTTAGCAAGAATATAACTATCATCTTCGCCTGAATATAAAGTTTTATCTTTTACTACTAACTGAGTTTTACCTTTATATAAAGGGGATCTTCCTTCCTTTATAGTGCCTGTTACAAAACCTTCTACTAATAAGGTTTTACTATATACTGTTTTATTTTTCATTAAATGTTAATTTTGTTGTTAAACAGATTTTTTAGAAGATATATCTCCAAATCTATATTTTCCTGATAATGGTGCCATCATTCGTGATAAATCATTTTGAAATATCTTCTTTAATCTTTCATGTGATTCTATATCTACTGTACAAGGATTTTCTTTTTGATATTTTTCAAAAATATCTTCACTGATAGATTTTAATGATTCATTTAAAACTTTTGAAGTTTCTAAATGTTTTAATAAAACTATATTATTTTCCTCTATTAATTTAATGAGATTTTGATAATCAGGATCTTTTAATACAGAAGCAGCAGTTTGATTTTTCCATTCTTCTATAATATCTTCTTGGATTTTAATTATGTCATGATTATTGTCTCTTTGTAAAGTATTATAATCTTTACCTTGTAATCTTTTAAATATATTTCTCATTCTTCTATTGTTACATTTAATCCTGCAGTTGTTAAAGCTTCTTTTAAAGGAAGTAATTGCTCTTTAGAGCCTTCTCTTACAGAATATTTTCCTTTAGTATGTATAATTAATGCACACTGTTGAGCTTGCTCGGGAGTATGTTTTAAGTACTTTATAAAACACTCAATGACCCATTCAAAGGTATTATTGTCGTTATGCACTACCAATTTTACCATATTTCCAAATAAATCATTGAGCAGTTCTTTTATATCGTCTTCTACTTCTACCGTAATATCCTCTAATGTTTCTGTATTTGTATTCATATTTATCATTTAAAATTTGTTGAAACATTTGTAATCCCAATTCTTTGGACTCATGATCTCTACTATTAATGAGTATTTTTAACTTTTCATATTGAGAATCATTTATATCATTTCTTTGAAAGGCAGTTAGTAATATATCCATTATTATATCATGAAGTTCAATTACTTTTAATTCGTCATTTTTTTTTCATTACACATCTTTTCTATTAATGTTCTACCAAGTCTATTAAGCTCAGAATCTTCAGATTCTAACATACTTATTACCTTATTTACTTGAGGAATTTTTATTTGACGAAGTTCTAAATTAGTTATAATAGCATGAGGAATATATACATGCTCTCCACTACTATAATCTTTTATATAACCATTAAGATTAGAATTATTCTTTATATCATCATAAAATTTAGAAATTTCATCATGAAGGCCTTGTATCATAGATTTTGCTAAATTCCAAGAATTTTCATCATATGAATCCAAAAGTAATCTAATTTTAATTCTTTGAGAATGGTCAATTAACTCAAGTTGTTGAAACTTAATAAGTGAAGACTCATACTGTGGCCATGTTGGTCTAAAGTCAATCTTTCTATCCATTGATTTTTACTACTTTATGTTTAGTATTTAATTGATCCGTACCAGAAGCTGTAATTACAATCATACATGGAATTTTAGATACAGGTATATCATTTTCTACATAACCATCAGTACCTATTACTACACAATCAAATTGTTGTCTATGAAGATTAGCATAATCAATAGCACAACCCAGGCGGGTACCTCCACATTTGACTCTCTGAAAAGATAAAGATCCTTTATACTCTCTATGTTCAGTAGCTTCAGCATCCCACTCATTAATATAAACTTTTACACCACTTTTCCAAATATGATATAATTGTGAATTAATTTGCGAGATATCTGATTCTGACATACTTCCACTTTGATCACAACTGACAAGTACTCTAATCTTAGACTTTAATTTAGAAGCAGGACTTCCATCAAATCTGAAATTAGGTCTTTTTCTTGTTTGATATTGATCAGAACTAATACAGCTACCTATAAATCTATTAAAGATATCTCGCCATGATACTACAGGCTTTTCAAGATCAGTGAATCCTTGCATTATTTCTAAAAGATTTGCAGGAACGTCACCTTTCATCTTTTGAGTTTCTTCTGCAGCTCTTACTAAAGCTTGTCTAATATCTCTTCGAAGAAGTTCTTTTTCCATATCACTCATACCTTCGGTAAGTTCATCCCATGAAGCATGTATATCTTCATCAGATTCCAGTTGTGCATCAAGATTTTTACATCCTGATGTTCCATTCTTATTACCTTTAGGTCCAGCTTTAGAATCTTCACCTCTGTCACAACTTTTTTGTTTTTCTTCTTTTGCTTTCATCAATTCCCTGTAATAATACAAGGATGATTCATCTTCTTTTAACTTAAGCTCTTTATAAGTACTCAGAAATACACCCAAAGGTTGTCCTTTTTCATCACAAGGAAATTCTTCTTTAATCTTTTGATTAATGTATAAATCATGAGCTATATTTGCCATTTTCTTATCCAGATATATACCTGAAGACATTTCAGAAATATGTTCAAATACCATATGAAGAACTTCATGTATCAATAGACAAGTCTTTTGGCTATCTCTTGGACAGTACTTTTCCCAAAAATCTGGATTGAATCGCATTTCTATATTATTAGAGTTCTTATGCTTTCCTATACAGGCTGTTTGTACACTCTTGGTAAAGGCTTTGTTTATTTCTGATAAAAATAAGCCATAAAACATGTAATCCTTGTTACATATTAATTTGAAGCTTATATCCCTTAGTGATTTATCGTGATCCATAATTATTTATTATAATATTTTAAAACTTTTCTCTTTAATGTATCTTCTTTTACATCATCTGCAATTATATCACCTGATATAATATCTTTTGCTGTAAATCCTGGTGAGTTATAAGTATACTCTTCTTGATACTTCTTACCAAATCCTAAAAATCCACCATAAGACTTATAAGACTTAACAGTTTTTACTTCTTGAAAGCTTGAAACTGTAATCTCGGCTAATTTTTTATAGGGTGTTGAACCTGTAAGTCCTCCTACACATACATGTCCCATTAAACTTCCCATATTCAACTTTATGAAAGTTCTATATCCACTATAATATCTTCCGCCTAAGAAGTTACACTGGTACCATAACTGAGGACCTTCATTTATATCTATAGATGTTTCTTCAATCTCCATTTTATTAACATCTTCTAGTCTTACAAAGAATCTTCCATTATAAGTACCTTTAACAAAGAATGTTACGGATGAAAAATCTTTATTACCTTTTCTTATATAAATTCTGGCTACTTTTAAGATAGAATCTTTTGATAGAGTTACATTTCCTGCAACTAAATTATTATTTTTTAGAAACTCTTGATTTCTATATTCTTGTATACAATTAAATGTCCAATCATTTGAAAGTTTAAAAGTATCTCCTATTTCTGGTATGTATAATTTCATTCTATTTTATTTACTCTGTTTTTATATTCTTTTTTTTCATACTCAAAATACAACTTGACCCAGTTTCTGAACAGTTCTTTATTTTCATCTGTCCAAAAACTAGGTGGTTGATTTTTATAATCTTTAATAAAATTCTCTATAAAAACTCTTTTATCTTCATAAGAAATCTCATCACTTTGTAATAAAGTAGTTGCAAGTTCTTCATTCTCAATAAGTTTAGAGTTTAATAGTTCTTTTATAATATCTTTTAATTCCATTCTACTCTTTTTTCTTATAGTGTACCCAGTCCATTTTAAGTTTTCTTTGAACTGCAATTTCTTGTATTGTACGTATGAATTGTGGCGAATTAAAGTAACCTGGGTTAAATAATCCTAAATAATCAAATTCATTAATTATTTTTTTAACTTTATCAACAGTAACCATTATTTCTAAGTCATAAAGATTAAGTTCTTCAGCTAAACTTAAAAGAGGTTTAGTTAACTCAGCATTATAATTCAGTGAACTTCCTGCATTCCAAGCTCTTGTATATTCCATAAGAGTATCAAGATTTTCAGCAAATTCTTTACTAAGATTGTTTCTATATACCTCTACATTTTTAAATACATTAGGATATTTATTAATCAATTCGATTTGTATCAAATATCCAGTTATTAATTTTCTAAATAAAGGATGCTTACCTGCTAGAAACTCTTTAACTTCCATAAAATTCTTTAATTTTAAATTTTTAATTTTTTTCTGATTTCTATCAGTTATTATACAAGGTGTTACTTTATTAATAGCAAGTCCTGAACCTGATAAAGTCCATAACATATCAAGTAATTTTCTATCTTCTTCTAGTCCATATACATGAAATTTAGGTTGTTTATGAAGATTATCAATATTTATAACTTTTTCTACAAACTTACAGTTCCAGTCACTACTCCATTTTTCTAATCTTTCTGAGTATTTAACAGCAACTTCTTCTTTTTGCTTTAAAACAGGTGCTGATCTTGCTTTAGTTTTCTTATTTAAATCAATCCAACTTTGAGGTATTTTAAAGCAGTCTAAATCTTTCATTATCTCACTTTCGTAAGCATCAAGTAATTTATTATACTCAATTATATCATTTCTCCATATATTGACACCCGTACTTTTATAGACGCGTTTCATTTCATCCTTGTTGGTAAATCCTAAAATTCTAGAATAACTATAATTACCTTTTTTTAATTTAGGTGAAGCTTTTTTAAATAAGTGAACATTTTCATCTTCAGATAAATCTCTTAGATACTCTAAGGAAGTTTTATCAATTTTACCATTATGCATAAACAATCCACTCTTTCTCATAAAATCAATATTATAAGAGCTTTGAGTTTCAGTTTTTCTTCTATCAGAAATCAAATGAGTTACATTATATAATAGATTAAGATCCTTAAGATTATTAAAAAATCTATTTAGTATTTTATCTGAAACTCCTTTAAATTTAAGCTTTTTATAAGATGTATTAGTCATATATCTAAATAAAGGTTCTAATTTATAAGTAATATCATTTATTCTGATACTTGGAATTTCTCTATACTTTTGAACTATATCATAAATACTTGTATATTCATCAGGTATGGTACTTTGATACTTTTTATCAAACCATTCAGCAACCTTTTTTATTTTAGTCATGACAATGTCTACATATTTATCATCTTTATAAAGGTTCTCTCTTGTTATATCAGGATTAAGACCATCTGCAAGATTAAACTTTAAACCTATATTTAATGGTATCGGCTGAATTCCTAACTTTTCCCAATCAATAGGATATTGATATTGATCTATACATATATGCATATTTTTATGTGTAGAAAATGTGCTAATCTGAAAATCTTCTGATTGAAAAAGTTTAAAATCTGTATTCATAGTTAGAATTCCAGAATATGAATTAATTAATTCTTCTGGCATTATAAAAAATACATCCTTAAAGTAGGCCAACTTAGACTTCATTTCATTTATTAAATCTAAAGTATTTCCTTTTCTAGGATTTACTTCAACTTCAAAAAGAACACCTTTTCTTTCATTAGAAGGTTCATAATCAGATGCTTCATAACATAGACCTTTACCTTCAACTTCCTCTAAATTAACACTGAATTTTCTATCTTTATTGTAGACAGTAAACTTCCACTTCTCATTATAGGCAGCTACTGCTATACTTCCTATACCATGTGCACCCATAGGGCAATCTTCATCATTTGTTTTTTCAGAGCTTTTACCACTTTCTAAAATAGTACAAACTTTACTTACAAAGTCATCTATATCTTCAAATGATAAACCATAATCTCTTACAAAGATTTTATAATTTCCGTCAATTTTTTTTATACCTATCTCAATAGGTTCTTTATTTCCCGACATTCTATGTGAATCAACTGCATTTTGGCATACTTCACTTATCCAACTATAACAAGATGCGTACAATTTTCTTCCGAACATTGCATGCAACTTAGATATATTATTACTTAATTTTAATTCTTTCATTGAATTTATTAATCATTCCCTTCTATCTCTACTGTTTTTTCTACTAAATCCTCAATATCACTAAAGTTAACATACATCATTATATCTTTTCTACCTCTGCGTTGATATAGTCTTGCATGTTCTTTCCATGGCAAAATAGTAAGATTTTTACATAAACTTCTAGCACGATCTCTAAGTTTTACTCTATCTACTATTAAAAAATTCTTATTTCTAAGAAAAGCTATTTTATCTGATTCACCTTTCAGCCAACCATCATCACCTCTTACATTTTTAAATTCAAGCCATACTATATCTGAATATGCTGTATCTTCACGATTAAGTCGCTTTTGGCCTTTAACATCATATTTAACACCATCACATATTACATCATACTTTTTGTCTTGATTTTCTTTCTTTTCTGCTCTTGTAACTTCTTTACATTCTTTTTGCATTCTTTCAAAGAACGCACGTTCTGCTTCTAATCCTGTCATTTTATTTTGTTTAATTTGTTTGCTATTTCTCTTGTATGTCTTAAGACCTCTCTTTTAGGCCATTTTTCTTCAGTATCCCATGCATGATTTGTATCAAATCCTAATATCCATAAATCATTTTTTTTCATATGATCTTTTACTTCAGGCCATGACATCTCTTTAGCTTCTCCTGCAAATGTGAAACCTCCATGTACATCTATATCATATTTCTCATGAATTTCATTATAATGCATTTTATAAAAAGGATGATTTTTTGGTATAACAATATAACCATTACCCCATCCAGATTTAAAATCAAAAATACTTGGCATAGTA
>Ga0154020_10002395_pt1 | contig 22870 bp, 18 predicted proteins | sample Klosneuvirus_201_FD_109709 | JGI IMG/M metagenome (GOLD analysis project Ga0154020, IMG submission 109709) | Active sludge microbial communities from wastewater, Klosterneuburg, Austria - Klosneuvirus_20160825_MG | ecosystem: Engineered > WWTP > Aerobic digester > Activated sludge | place...
GTGTGCCTTTGGGCCATCACCTTCGCACTCCTCGGCTCCGGCTATCGCGAGGCCTTCCGCGGCACGGTCGCCAACAACGTCTATTATCTCGCCCTCGGCCTTGAGTTCCTGCGCGACATGTTCGTGAAGAGCGCCCCGCTCTGGCTTTTGCTGTCCGGTGCGTTCTTGCTCCGCCCCAAGACCAGCCGCACCCCTGCGGCCTCACCCTTGGCTCGGGACACCCTGGCGCTGGGCACGTTCGGCCTGCTGATCGCCGCGCCACTCGCTTTTGCAGCCAGTTGCAAGCTCGGCGCCTCCGCTTATTACTACTTCACCACCCTGCTCATGCTGTCCCTCGTCGCTGCCGGTCTGATTGCCACCCTCGCGTGCACCCGCCTCGTCTTGGCCAGCCTGGGCCTCGCGGCGGGGTTGCAGGGGCTCGTGCTTTCCGGGCATGTTGGCAAGATCGACCTAGCCGACCAGACCCGCGAACTCGCCGCAGTCTGGTCCGTCTGGCAACACCAACCCGAGCCCCGCTTCGCCAGCTACACCAGCCTGAACTTGCCGTGGCTCAACACCAACTCCCCACCGCTCGTGCTCGCCTTCAACTACGGGCCGGATCGTGCCGCCGGCCGCTCCTTCGAGCACAACGGCCTCGGCGGCCTGATCGCCGCGGGGTATTTCCGCGCGCTATTGCTGCCCTCCGCCACCGGAGCCGAATACGACGGCGGTTCACTCCGGCATTACGACCGAGGTGAATCCGTCGGCAATGTGACCGTCTACCGCCGCAAACCCGATCCCCTTCCTTGAAAACCTACGACTTCATCTGTCTCGGTGGCGGCAGCGCCGGTTTCAACGCCGCGCGCGTCGCCGCCGGCCTCGGCCAAAAGGTCGCTGTCATCGACGGCGCCAAACAGCTCGGCGGCCTCTGTATTCTCCGCGGCTGCATGCCATCCAAGACCCTCCTCTACGCGGCCGATATCCTGCACCACGCCCGCCACGCGGCCCGTTTCGGACTCAAAGTCACCGGCGCTCGCGCCGACATGGCGGCGGTGCAGGCCCGGAAGAAACGCATAATCGCCGACTTCGCCCGCTACCGGGTGGATGCCCTGGAGGGCGGCCCCTTCGACCTGTATCGCACGCAGGCCCGCTTCCTCGATCCGCACTCCGTGGAGCTGTCCGACGGCCGCAGGCTCCGGGGCCGGCATTTCCTCATCGGCACCGGCTCCAAGGCCAGCACCCCGCCCGTGCCCGGCCTGAAGGAGGCCAAATTCTGGACCAGTGACGACGTGCTCAACCTGGATTTTCTGCCCAAGAGTGTGATCGTGCTCGGCGGCGGCATCGTCGCCTGCGAACTGGCCCAATACCTCCGCCGCATGGGCAGCAAGGTCACCCTCGTGCAGCGCAGCCCCAACATCCTGCGCGACCACTCGGACGCCGCCTCCTGCGTCGTGCAACAGGCCTTCCGCGACGAAGGCATCGAGCTCTTCACCGACACTAGGCTTGCCGCGGTTTCCACCGACCGCGTCGGTCGCGCCAAGGTGAAATTCCAGCACAACGGCAAGCTCGTCACCCGTCGCGCCGCGCACCTCTTCAACGCGCTCGGGCGCGAGCCCAACACCACGGGACTCAACCTCGTGGCCGCCGGGGTGAAGACCAGGTCCAATGGGCAAGTCATCATCAACCGCTGGCAGCAGACCAGCGCGCCACACATCTACGCCGCCGGCGACTGCTCCGGCCCGCACGAGATCGTGCACATCGCCATCGCCCAGGGTGAACTCGCCGCCCGGCACGCCGCCGGTGGAAATAAGCTCAAGCCCGTCGATTTCTCCCTCCTGCTCAATGTCGTCTTCACCGACCCGCAGCTCGCCACCATCGGTCGGCTGGAGCGCGACCTCGACGCGGCAGGCGTAAGCTACCTGACGGCCTCCTATCCCTTCAACGACCACGGCAAGTCCATCCTGATGGAGGCCAACTACGGTTACGTGAAGGTCATTGCCGAGCCTAGGCGTGGCCGCATCCTCGGGGCGGAGATCGTCGGCAAGGACGCCGGCGAACTCATCCACGCATTCTCGACCCCATTGGTCATGCGCGCCACCGTCCACGACATGCTCCGCGCCCCGTGGTATCATCCCACGCTGGCCGAGATCATCACCTACCCGCTCGAGGACCTCGCGGCAAAGCTCCGCCCCTGAGCAGCCTCAAAGCTTGCCCACCTCTGGCGCGCCCCTACCGGCGCGCTTTTGTTTTCCCGGCCGTGTATGGCTGGTCGCTGCCTGCGACGGAGACATGATTTTCCCTTTGCCGGCCGCCGTGGTTTCCCGTTCAACCATCCCATGTCCGCCTACCAAGCCCCCGTTTTTCTGACCGACCTGCTCCGGGCCAAGTCCCCGTCCGGCGCCGAGGCGCAAGCCCAGGCCGTTTACGACCACTACGTCCGGCCGCACGCCGCAGCCTACGCCAATGACGCCCTCGGCAACCGCCTGGCGACACTCAATCCCCAGGGCGGCCCCACCCTCATGCTGGCCGGACACATGGACGAACTCGGCCTCATCATCACCTACGTCAACAAGGACGGCTACCTCTACTTCGACACCATCGGCGGCCACGACCGCAGCATCATCTCCGGCCGGCGCGTCATCCTCCAAACCGCCCAAGGCCTCGTCAAGGGCGTCACCGGCAAACGTGCCATCCACCTGATGGATGAGGCCGACCGGAAGAAGGTCCCCGAGATCCACGAGATCTGGATCGACATCGGCGCCAAGACCAAGGCCGAGGCCCTCACGCGTGTCGCCATCGGCGACGTGGCCACCTACGACCACGAGTTCGAGCTGATCAACGGCAGCATCGGCACGGCCCGCGCCTTCGACAACAAGGTGGGCGCCTACATCGTCGGCGAGGCACTCATCCGGCTCGCGCAGGGCAAAGGCAAACTGGCCGCCAAGGTCGTCTCCGTCGCCACCACTCAGGAGGAGATCGGCACGCGCGGGGCGCAGACCTCGGCCTTCGCCGTGGATCCGCATGTCGCCCTCATCGTGGATGTCGGCCACGCGACCGACCACCCGGATTGCGACCAGCGCAAGTATGGGGAGACCAAGCTCGGCGGCGGGCCCATCATCTGCCGGGGCCCGAACATAAACCCGAAGGTCTTCGAGCGGCTCGTCGCCTGCGCCAAGAGAGCCAAGATTCCCTACCAGGTGGAGGCCGACCCCCGCCCCACCGGCACGGATGCCCGCGCCATCCAGATGGCCCGCGGCGGCGTGGCCTGCGGCCTCGTGTCCATCCCGCTTCGCTACATGCACACGCCCAGCGAGGTCGTGGATCTCGAGGACGTGGAGCACTGCGTGCAGCTGTTCGCGGCTTTCGCCAAGTCGGTCGGCCAGGGCGAGAGCTTCAACTGGTGATACGCCGGCTGGCGTTGTCGCTCCAGCGCCAGAGGAGATACAGGGCCGTGGGCATGACCACCGGCATCACGTGCCGCTCGTAGGCAAAGCCGACGACATGGAACGCGGAATAGAGCGCGAGGAACGCGAGGTAGGTCACGGCCACCATTGCCGGGTCTGAACGCCACGGAGCCCACCGCGCGGACCACAGGGTCTGCAACGCCAGCCCGATTGCCGCCCAAAGCAGGACGCGGAACGCGAGCAGCCATGGAATTTGCAGGAGATACTCTGGCCGGGCGTAGCGGGATTCGCCGCGCTGCGGCAGGCCGGACGCGCGGATCTCCCCGTAGAAAATCCACGCCTTGCGCGCCGCCAGTTCCAGAAACTCAAGCGGATGAGCCCGGATGAAGTCCACCGCACGCTGCTTAAAATACGCGTTGTGATCCCACTCATCCCGCAGCGGCCGGTCGGCCACCACCTTCCCCTCGTAGTCGAGGATATCGAGACTGTAAGGCGGGTAGAGGCCGGCGGTGTCTGCGCAGTTGCCCTTGTAGAGATTCCAGCCCTCCCAGGACGAGCCGATGGTGAAGCGGCCGGAGTGCCGCGCATTGAAGGTGGCCAAGGCATACAGTCCGGCCGCCACCATCAGCAGCAAGCCACCCGCCGCGCGCCAGTCCCGCCACCGCAGGCCCACAAGCACCGGCACGGCTAGGCACCAGTAAACCATGGAGCTTTTCAGAAACAGCAGCAGCACCAGCAGGCCGCCCACCGTCAGCACCCAAGGCAGGCGCGCCCGGCCGGCCGAATCACCAAACCACAGGAGGGTAAACAGCAGGGTCAGAGCCGGGATGTTGTAGCCCTCCTCCAGACCCACCTCAAAAACATTCAGCGCCCAGCGCGGCATGGTCAGCCCCACCCCCAGCAGCAGGAGGACGGCCCAGAGAGGCGCCCGCGCCGTGCGCAGCACGAGGCTGCCCGCCGACACCAGCAGGCCGCCAAAGAACAGGCATTTGGCCAACGCCACCCAGCGGAGGTCGTCGCCCAAGGCATCCCGCAGGGCGATCAGAAAACAGGGGATGAAGGGCAGTCGGTGCGCGCTGAACGCCACACCCGGGTAATGCACGCCCGCCGGCACGCGATACGCGCCGGTGTCCTCGATCGCCGCGATGAGCACGCCATAGCCGAAGCCCAACTCCCGGACGGACTGGCCGCCGCGGTGCTGCCAGCGATCCATGGTCACCGCGCCCAGCAGCACATAACCCAGCAGGCCGACCACCAACCACCGCTGGACCGTGCGGGACAAATCTGCCGCTGGCGTGCAAAGGAGGATTTTCAGGGTGGCGGCCACAACCGTAGGCTGGTGTTGCGCGCGGTGGCCCACGAGTCAAAAGAGGCTGCTTCAGGGCGTCGTCGCAGGCCCAGCCAAAGGGAAAAGGGCGGGGTCAGCGATTCCGCCTACAATCGAACGGCACGCAGCGACGCGGGTCCTCCACTCAGGCCGCGTCCTTGCTCGTGGCGGTGCCCGGGGCGGGCTTCCTCAAGGAGGGCTTCTTGCGGCCCTCGACCACGGCCCGGTCGATGACGACCTCGACGATGTCGTCGCGCTGGGGCAGGTCATACATGACCTCGAGCATGATCTTCTCGAGGATGGCGCGGAGGGCGCGGGCGCCGGTCTTCAGCTCGATGGCGCGCTTGGCGATGGCGATGATGGCATCGCGGGTGAACTTGAGCTGCACGCCGTCCATGGCGAAAAGCTTGGAATACTGCTTCACCAGTGAGTTCTTAGTGCGGAGCAGCACCTGCTCCAGGTCGGCGATCTTCAGCTCGTCGAGCACGGAGACCACCGGCAGGCGGCCGATGAACTCGGGGATCATGCCAAAGCGGATCAGGTCCTCCGGAGCGACGCCCCGCATCATCTCATCGGCCGTGAGATCGTGATCCTTGGCGTTGATGTGGAAGCCGAGCGAGCGCTGGCCGAGGCGCTTCTTGATGACCTCGTTGAGGCCGACGAAGGCACCGCCGCAGATGAAGAGGATGTTCGAGGTGTTGACCTGGATGTATTCCTGGTTCGGGTGCTTGCGGCCGCCCTGCGGGGGAACGTTGCAGGTGGTGCCCTCGAGTATCTTGAGCAGCGCCTGCTGCACACCCTCGCCGGACACGTCGCGGGTGATGGAGACGTTCTCGGTGGTGCGGCGGATCTTGTCGATCTCGTCGATGTAGATGATGCCGCACTCGGCCTTCTTCACGTCGTAGTTGGCGGACTGGAGGAGGCGGAGGACGACGTTTTCCACATCCTCGCCGACATAGCCGGCCTCGGTGAGCGTGGTGGCATCGGAGATGGCGAAGGGCACGTCGAGGATGCGGGCGAGAGAGCGGGCCAACAGAGTCTTGCCGGAGCCTGTGGGGCCGACGAGCAGGATGTTGCTCTTCTCGACCTCGATGTCGCTGAACTCGGCCGGCACGGCGGCGACTTCCGACGGATTGCCCGAACCGGCGTCGAAGTTGAGGCGCTTGTAGTGGTTGTAAACGGCAACCGAGAGCACCTTCTTGGCGTGATCCTGACCGATGACGTGCTCGTCGAGCACCTTCTTGATCTCAAAGGGCTTGACGAGGCGGAAGGCCGGCTTGGCGCCCTCGGGAGCCGGCGCTTTTACCTCCCGATCAATGATCGTCTTGCAGACGTTGACGCAGGAGTCGCAAATATAAACACCCGGCCCCGCAATGATTTTGCGGACTTCCGCCTGCGATTTGCCGCAGAAGGAACAGAGGGTCATACGCGATGATTTGGCCATGAGGGTGTATCGGCTTTCGCCGGGCGTTAGTCGAGGGATTTTCCCGTCCTAAACGGGTGGAGGCACTGGCTCAGGCCGCGGCAATCCCGGTGATTTTCTGCGCGTCGCGAGTCGAGGTCACCACGTGATCCACGATGCCGTAGGCTTTGGCCTCCTCGGCGCTCAAGTAATAGTCGCGATCGGAATCGATTTCCACCTGCTCGGGGGTCTTGCCGGTGTGCCGGGCGATGGTCTCGTTGAGGGTGCGGCGCCAGCGGAGGATTTCCTTGGCCTGGATGGCGATGTCGGCGGCCTGGCCGCCCGCGCCGCCAGAGGGCTGGTGGATCATCACCCGGCTGTTGGGCAGCGCGAAACGCTTGCCCTTGGTGCCGGCCGCGAGGAGCACGGTGCTCATGCTGGCGGCCATGCCGATGCAGTAGGTGACGAAATCACACTGCAGAAAATTCATGGTGTCGTAGATCGCCATGCCTGCGGTCACGCTGCCGCCGGGGGAATTGATGTAGATCTGGATGTCCTTCTTCGGGTCCTCCATCTGGAGGAACAGCATCTGGGCGATGACCACATTGGCCACGCCGTCATCAATCGGCGTGCCGATGAAGATGATGCGATCCTTGAGGAGGCGGCTGTAGATGTCCATCGACCGCTCGCCGCGGCCGGTGTTTTCGAGGACGATGGGGACGTAGTAGCTCATGCTTTGGCGGTGGCCGTTTTCACGGTAGCCTTGGTGACCAGAAAATCAAGGGCCTTGTCGAAGAGCAACTGCTGCTGGATGGCGCGGAGCTGCTCGCGATCCTTGCCGAGTTCCTTCGCCAGCTTGTCGGGCTTCTGGCCGGAGCGCATGGCCTCGCGCATGATCCAGTTGTTGAAGTCCTTCTCGTCGACCTTGAGTTTCTCGGCATCGGCGATCTTGGCGAGCACCAGTTGCACCTTGACGCGGGAGACGGCGGCCTTGGTGGCGCTGTCGTAGAGTTCCTTCTTGTTCTGCTCGAACTGCTCCTGCGGGATGCCGCGGCGCATGTTCTCCTCGATGAACTGGCGGAGCACGCCGTCGCGCTCGGAGGCGATCAGGCTGTCGGGCACCGGGAAGTTGGCCTGGGCGACGAGGGCGTCGGTCACCTGGCGGCGCTGGGCGGCGCGGTTCTCGTATTCCTTGCGCATCTTCAGGTTGGTCGCGACCTGCGACTGGAGGCCGGCGAGGTCGTCGGCCTGATTGTCCTTGAAGAACTTCTCGTCGAGCGGCGGCAGCACACGCTCGCGCACTTCCTGCACCTCGATGGCGTAGGCGGCGGTCTTGCCCGCAAGCGCCGGGACGGCGGCGAACTCCGCCGGGAAAGTGACTGTGGTGTCCTTCTTGTCGCCCGCCTTCAGGCCGGCGAGCTGCTTGGACATCCCGGGGAGCAGGCCCTCGTTGGCGCCCTCGACTTCCTCCCACGTCTGCGGCGCGGCGGCGTAGATGGCCTTATCCCCGACAACCTCGGCCAAGGGCTTGCCGTCGAGCGTGCCGGTGTAGCCGAAGCGCACGTAGTCGGACTTGGCGGCGGCACGGTCCGCGACCTTGAAATCAGCGCGCTCGGCGCGCAGGCCCTCGATGACCGCTTCCACTTCGGCGGCGGTCGGCTCGGTGGGCAGGGTCTCGGTGGCGATGCCATGGTAGTCCGGTAGCTTGAATTCCGGACGCACATCCACAGTGAGCTTGATCGCGGCGGAGAGGCCGGGCTCGATCGTGCCTTCTTCGACGTCGACGAGCGAGAGGACCTCGAGTTTCGACTGATCGAGGCCGTCGCGGTAAGCCTTGCCGATAACCTTCTGCTTGAACTCATCCTTCAGCTCCTTGCCGAAGCGCTTGGCTACCATGGCGGCCGGGGCCTTGCCGGGCCGGAAGCCAGGCAGGCTGACCTGCTTGGTGAATTCGCCCAAGATGGTGTTGTATTCGCCATCGACCTCACCCTTGTCGAGGGTGACGGTCAGCGCTTTGCGGGTCTCGTTGATGTCGGTGATTTGAACGTTCACGGTGTATAAAAATAGGCGGATTTCAGTCGATGAACCGGCCAACGTAGGTCGCGAACCCCTCCGGTCAATGCCAGATTGGGCCCGGCTGCGGGGCCAGAAACCGGCGTGGACATATCCGTGATCCGGGCCAAACTGGCCCCACGCAATGCCTTCGCTCCCACAGCTTTTGGCCAGTCACGGCAACCTGCTCGTCCTCGACGCCGCTTCAACCCAGGTGCAAGTCGGCTGGTTGAGCGCGACGGCGGCGCATTGGCACCAACCGGACGGCGAGGCCGGCACCGGCATCTTTACGGGCACCGAAGCTGTGCTGCGTGATGCGCAGGCCAAACTCGGCGACATCGGCGCGTTCATGTTTTGCGAGGGCCCCGGCTCGATGCTCGGCACGCGCACCATCGCCATGGCCTTGCGCACCTGGCAGGTGCTCAAACCCCGCCCGGCCTACTCCTACCAAAGCCTCGCCGTCGCCGGCCGCCTCGCCTGGACGCTAGCCACCCGCAGCTTCACCGTCATCGCCGACGCCCGCCGCGACACGTGGCATGGGCAGACCGTCTCCGCCGATGGCCGGATGTCGCCCTTGCAGCGACTGGCCACGAGTGCCGTCCCTGCCGGCGAATTGCTGACCCCGGCGAATTTCCGCTCCTGGGCCCCGCCACCCCGCCCCACGGCGACCTGCAGTTACGATCTCGCCGAGATTTTTCCGGCGCTGGCCGGCGGCGATTATTTTCGGGCCGTAGAGGCCCCGGATGCGTTCCAGCACGAGGCCCCTGCCTACAAGAAGTGGTCCGCCCAAGTGCATAGCGCCGCCACCCCCTCCAACGCGACTGCATGAAACCGCCGCCTGCGGCCATCGTCACCTAAGCCACAACCCTGAGCCAGATGACGACCACCCTACCCCCCGCCGAAGCGTGGCAGCCGTTACCCGCCACTGACTGGAACGAATCCGCCGCGCGCCACCTGCTCCAGCGCATCGGCTTCAGCGCCTCCCCGAACGAACTCGCCCGCGTGCTCACTGAAGGACCGGTTCGATCCGTTGAGCGTTACTTCGCGCACATGCCCGCGTTCCCCAAGCCGCGAATGATCGCCAAACTCGAAGCCGACGGCCCCGAGCTTTACCGCAGCGCCGCCAACGGCAGCGCCCAGGAAAAGCGCCTCGCGCAGCAGGTCGCCCGGGAGCGCTCCCGCGAGGCACTGTTCGATCTAACCATCAAGTGGCTGCAGTTCGCCAGCCGCCCCGAGTTCTCTCCGGCCGAGAAGTGGCTGCTGTTTCTCTCCGACGTCTGGGTCGTCGGCATCGACAAGGTCAGGAACGCCGCGCTCATCTACCAGCATCAGGACTATATCCGGAAATTCGCCTTCGGGGGCGCGCCGAACCTCGCCAAGTTAATGTCTCGGTCGCCGGCCATGATCGCCTACCTCGACCTGCAACAAAACAAACCCGAGGCCCCCAACGAAAACTTTGCCCGCGAGCTCTTCGAGCTCTTCACCCTCGGCGAGGGCAATTACACGGAAAATGACATCAAGCAGGCCGCGCGCGCCTTCACCGGTTACCGTCAACGCCAGGGCGAGTTTGTCTTCGCGCAGCGCCAGCATGACAACGGCCGCAAGACGGTCTTCGGCCAGAGCGGTAACTTCACGGGTGACGACGTGATCAACCTGGTTTTCAAGCAAAAGGCCGCCGGCACCTTCCTTCCGAGGCAGATTGTCAATTTCTACCTGAGCGACGAACCGCTCCCGGCGGAGCAGATCGCCGCCCTCGGTGCCTGGTGGGCCGGGACTGGCCACGACCTGCGCAAGCTCGCGGTCAAGTTCTTCACCAGTCGCGTATTTTTCGATGCGCGCTATCGCGGCGGCTACATCAAGAGCCCCGTCCAATTCTACCTGGGCCTGCTGCAGGACCTGGAGCTCAGCGTTGCCCCGTTGCCGCGCCAACTGATCGGCAGTCTGCGCTCCATGGGCCAGACGCCCTACGACCCACCCAACGTCCGCGGCTGGGTTGGCGGCCGCAGTTGGATCAATTCCGCGACCCTCACCGCCCGTCGGCAGCTGATCCAAGCCCTGCTGCAGCCAGTCAACGAGGAGCTGCTCAATGGCGACGAGCAGATCGAACTCGCCGCCGCCTACGCCGACGGCGTGACCAACTTCACGCTCGATGAAGCCCAGCTCGCCCAGTGGGCCAAGCTGCCTCCGGCTGACCGCTCCCGCGAGCTCATCCGCCGCTACGTGCCCGCCCTCGCCGGCACCGAACTCGAGCGGCAGGTCACCACTTTCCTCGAACGCAGCGCCCGGCACTCCGAGGCGGGGCCAGCCACCCGCGCCGCCTTGGCCACCCTGCTCGAATCCCCAAGCTACCAACTTTGCTGAACATGAAAAACCCCGCGCACCTCCTCCCCTCCACGCGCCGTGAATTCCTCCACTACGGGGCCCGCGGCATCGGCCTGCTCGCCTTCAGCCGTTTCGCCCCCGGTTTCCTTGTCGAGTCCGCTGCCGCACAGGCTCCCGCTCCCGAGAAGGACCGCAGTATCCTGGTCCTCGTGCAACTCGCCGGGGGCAACGACGGTCTCAACACCGTCGTCCCCTACGCCGATCCGAACTACCGCCGGCTTCGCCCGACCCTCGGCCTGCCCGCGAACCAGTTGCTCAAGCTCAACGACACCCTTGCGCTCAACGCCGGCTGCACCGCGCTGCACGAATTGTTCAAGGACGGTAAACTCGGCATCGTGCAGAACGTCGGTTACCCCAACCCCAACCGCAGCCACTTCCGCTCGACGGAAATTTGGGAGACCGGCAGCGACAGCAACGAGACGCTGCCCACCGGCTGGCTCGGCCGCTTCTTTGACAACGCCTGCACCGGCACGCCCAAGGGCGTCGATCCCTGCGGCGTGAATATCAGCAACGAGGTGCCCCAATCCTTCCTCAGCGCGCAGCAACACCCGACCTTCTCCCTCCCCTCCGGCCGCAACCGCCGTCAACAAACCGAGAACCTCAGCCTGCTCGAACAGATGGCGCAGACACCTGCGGGCCATGCCGATCACGATAACGCCGGCTACCTGCGCCACACGATGATGGACGCTCTCGTCACCGAGAAAAAGTTCCAGAAGGTGCTGGCCAACTACCAGACCCAGACCGCCTATCCCGGCACGCCCTTCGCCGGCTCGCTGCGCAACGTCGCCGCCCTCATCGCCGCCGGCACCGCAACGCGCGTCTATTACGTCTCGCTCGGCGGCTTCGACACCCACAACAACCAGCTGAACACGCACGCCAACCTGCTCAAAACGCTGTCCGAAGGGCTTGCCGCATTTCAGGCGGACCTCGTGGCGAAGAAACTCGACAGCCAGGTGCTCACAATGACTTTCTCCGAATTTGGCCGACGCCCGAGCGAGAACGAGAGCCGCGGCACCGACCACGGCACGGCCGCCCCCCTCTTTGTCATGGGTTCACGCCTCAAGCCGGGCCTGCATGGCACGGCGCCCAGCCTCGACGTTGCGCGCAATCAGGATCTGACCTACTCGACCGACTTCCGCGCCGTCTATTCGACCGTGCTTGACCAGTGGCTCGGATGCAAATCCCGCGCCATCCTCGGCGCTGATTACCAGCCGCTCAGCTTCATCTGATACCATCGTCTCCTGGCCTTTAGACTGTCATTTCGAGGAGTGTAGCGACGAAGCAATCCAGCAGGATGGGGTTGATGGCCCCACCTCCATCCAAGCCAGTTCCTGTAGCTTGCGTGCCTGCACGCAAGGTGGTGCGCAAGCGCACCACCCGCCTATATTTATTCCACATCATCCGCGCGCCGGCCGCCCGCCGGCTTGCCGATGCCGGAGGCCTTGAAACCGATCTTCCGCAGTGCGGCGAGGTCCACAATGTTCCGGCCGTCGAACAGAAATGCCGGCTTCGGCATGCTCACGTAAATCTTCGCGTAATCGAGTGTCTTGAACTCATCCCACTCCGTCACGATAGCTATGGCATGCGCACCGGCGCAGGCCTCGTAGGCATCCTTGGCGATCGAGAAACGCGGATTCTCCACGCCCTTGCCGAGAGTGTCGGCCTTGATCTCCTCCGCCGGCACCTTGGGGTCATACACGCTGACTTTGGCGTGCTCGGCGAGCAGATCGCGGCAGATGTTGATGGCCGCGGACTCGCGCGTGTCATTGGTATCCTTCTTGAAGGCGAAGCCAAGCACGGCAATTTTCTTGTCGGCAACGGTGTTGAACAGGTCCTTCACGATACGCGCGGCAAAGCGCCGCTTCTGCCAGTCGTTGATGCCGACCACGCTGGTCCAATAAGCGGCGACCTCGGGCAGGCCGAAGCTTTCGCAGAGATAGGTCAGGTTGAGGATGTCCTTCTGGAAGCAGGAGCCGCCGAATCCGACGGAGCTTTTCAGGAATTTCGGGCCGATGCGGCTGTCCTTTCCGATGGCGTTGGCCACCTCGTCCACGTCGGCGCCGGTCGCCTCGCAGAGCGCGGAGATTGAGTTGATGGACGAGATGCGCTGCGCGAGAAAGGCGTTGGCCACGAGCTTGGACAACTCCGACGACCAGAGGTTGGTCGTGATGATGCGATCGCGCGGCACCCAGCGGCCGTAAACGCCGGCGAGGGCCTCCATGGCCTTCTCCCCTTCCGGGGTGCGCTCGCCGCCAATGAGCACGCGGTCGGGATTGGTCAGATCCTTGATCGCAGTGCCCTCGGCGAGGAATTCGGGATTGGAGAGCACCGCGAATTTCAGCCCCTTGGAATTGGCCACGAGTATGGTCTTGATGGCATCGGCGGTCTTAACCGGGATGGTGGACTTCTCGACGATGATCTTCCCACTCTCGGCGTGCTCCGCAATGGTGCGGGCGACGGATTCGATATAGCGCAAGTCAGCCGCCCGGCCCGCGCCGACGCCATAAGTCTTGGTCGGGGTGTTGACCGCCACGAAGATGATGTCGGCCTTTTTAATCTGCCCGGACACATCGGTGGAAAAGAAGAGATTTTTGCCGCGGGCCTGCTTCACCACCTCATCGAGGCCCGGCTCGAATATCGGCAGCGTGCTGCTGTTCCAGGCGGCAATCCGGGCCGTGTTCATGTCCACCACGGTTACGGTGATATCGGGACATTTTAGGGCAATCATGGCCATAGTCGGGCCACCTACATAACCGGCTCCAATGCAGCAGATGTTCATAATAAAAGAGGCCGACAGGATGTCGGCCTCAGGCAAGAAAACCAAGGAAGATTTTACTTTCAGGCCGGGCTCGGCGCGGGCGCTCCGCTGGGCGCGGTGGGCGCGGCTTGCCCGGCCGGTTTGCCTGCTTCGGGCGGCTGGCGGGGCGGCAGTTTCACCATGACGATGGGCGACTTGATTTCACCGTCCTTGAGGATTTCCAGCACATGGCGGCCTTCGATGGTCTCATGCTCAAGCAGGGCTGCGGCGATCTTGTCGAGGGCGGCGCGATGTTCGCCAAGGATCTGCTCGGCGCGCTTGTATTCGGTGCTGATGATTTCGGCCACGGCCACGTCCACCCGGCGGGCGGTATCCTCACTGATGTGTTGGGAGCGGGTGATGTCCCGTCCGAGAAATACGGTGTCCTGGTTTTCACCCATGGCGATGGGGCCGAGGTCGCTCATGCCGAAATCGCACACCATGGCCCGGGCAATCTTGGTGGCCTGCTTGATGTCGCCCGAGGCGCCGTCACTGATATCGTCGGTGACCATCTTTTCGGCGATGCGCCCGGCCATCGAGGTGCAGACCCGGTCGGCATACTGCTTCCTCGTGCGCCCCAGAATGTCCTTGGTCGCGAGATAGGTCGTGCTGCCGAGGCTCTGGCCCCGGGGGATGATCGTGACCTTGTGCACCGGGAAGGAACCATCGTCGAGCACGGCGCCCACGACGGCGTGGCCGGCCTCGTGCCAGGCGAGGGATTTCTTCTCCTTGTCGTCCATTACGCGGCGGTGCTCGCGGCCCCACAGGACCTTGTCACGCGCGTCATCCACGTCGATCATCTCGACCTTTTTCTTGTTGCGGCGGGCGGCCAGCAGGGCGGCCTCGTTCAGCAGGTTGGCGAGTTCCGCACCGGAGAGACCCGGCGTGCCTCGGGCAATGATCGCGAGGTTGACGTCATCGGACAGCGTGATCTTGCGGCCATGCACCCGGAGGATCTGTTCGCGGCCGATGATGTCGGGCAGGTCAATGTAAACTTGGCGGTCGAAACGGCCGGGGCGCAGTAGCGCGCTGTCGAGCACGTCCGGCCGGTTCGTCGCGGCGATGATGATGACGCCCTCCTGAGTGTCGAAGCCGTCCATCTCCACCAAAAGGGAGTTGAGGGTCTGTTCGCGCTCATCATTGCCGCCGCCGAGACCGGCACCGCGCTGGCGGCCGACCGCGTCGATCTCGTCGATGAAGATGAGGCAGGGGGCGTTCTTGCGGCCCTGCTCGAACATGTCGCGGACACGGCTGGCACCGACACCGACGAACATCTCCACAAAATCCGAACCACTGATGGAGAAAAACGGCACGTCAGCCTCGCCGGCGATGGCCTTGGCCAGGAGCGTCTTGCCGGTGCCGGGAGGGCCGACCATGAGGATGCCCTTGGGGATGCGGCCGCCGATCTTCTGGAATTTCTTGGGGTCGCGCAGGAACTCGACCACCTCGCTGACTTCCTCCTTGGCTTCGTCGCACCCGGCCACATCGGCGAAGGTGGCGCGATCTTTGTCGCGAGTGAGCATCTTGGCGCGGCTCTTGCCGAAGCTCAGCGCGCCCTTGCCCGCCTGGCGGAGCTGGCGGACGAACAGGAAATAGAGCAGGCCGATGACGATGACAAAAGGCAGCACGTTGAGCAGCAGCTGCGTCATTGCGGTGGTTGAAGGCTTGTCGTCAAAGGCCTTGGTCTTTTGCAAGACCTCGAAATTGCTTTCCGTCAACCGGCCCATGGCGACGAAGCGCTTGGTCGGCTCGTTGGCGGGTGGCGGGGTGCGGAGGATGGGCTCCTTGGTTTCCCCGGTAATTTCCGACCAGTCGCGGCCGCCGGTGCTGTCTTGGCGGATGGCGCCGCTGGCGATGAGTCCCTGCTCGGCCAGTTCAATGACCTGCTGGATCTTCAGCGAGGCCGGCTGCGGGGCCTTGCCCGGATTCAGCAGGAAGAGCGCCACAATCGCCCCGATGATGGCGACCCAAATCAGGCCGGTCTTAAGGGGGAAACCATCCGGTGGGAGGCTCTTGAGGGGACTGCGCTTCTTGTTGTCGTTGTTGTCGGCCATGAGAATGAGAGTGGTCGGGGAACGTGTAGGTTCCCTCCGGATATGTCAAACGAAGCGCGGTCGGAATCTGCCTCTTAAATCGGAATCATTCACCCACGCCGGCAAAGCAAAAAGCCGCTCCGCACCACGGCAAAGTCCCTTGCTCCGAGGCTGAAACACGTGTCATGTCCGCGCTCCACAGCCGCGAGCAGTTGCTTGAAGCCCTGCCGCGACAGGTCGGTCTCGGGCCGGACCGCGAGCAGCCAACGGTGCAACGCCCGGCGCACCAGCCCGCGGGGTTTGTCCGCCAGCCGACCCAAATCGAGCCGTCCGCGCCGGTCGAGCGGCTTGATCTCGTCCAGCCAGGCCTCCAGCGCCGTGTCGTCCTCCTCCAGCAACTCCCGGGACAGCGCCGCCCCGGCTAGGGCGTCGCGCCCCGACACCTTGGCCCACACCGGCAGCACCCGGTTCCTAACACGATTACGAAGAAATCCTCCGCCGGCATTGGAGCTATCCTCGCGCCACACGGCGCCAGATTCCTTAAGGGCGGTCACGAGTTCGGCTTTCTTCAAGTTCAGCAGGGGCCGCAGGTGCAGCCGCCCCTCCCCCATGGCCTGCACCGGTCGCGGTGCGGCAAGGCCGCCGGTGCCGCTGCCACGCGCCAGCCGCATCAGCATGCTCTCGGCAATGTCATCCTGCTGGTGGGCGAGCCAGAGCAGCCGCACCTTCCGCCGGCGCATCTCGCGCCCGAAAAACTCAAACCGCGCCGCGCGGGCCGCAGCTTCGCTGGCATCCTTCCGCGCCGCCGGCCAGCGTCCGCTCACGTAATTCACGTCGAGGGCGGCGCACACTTGCCGGCAGAACTTCTCATCCGCCGTGGACTCCCTCCCGCGCAGGCGATGGTCGAAGTGCAACACGACGAAGTCCCGCCCCCAGCGTTCCGGCCCCTCCGCCCAGAGGATGAGCAGCAGCGCCAGCGAGTCCGCCCCGCCGGAAAAGGCCACCGCCCAGCGGGACGGCCGTCCGCCACGCGGTCGCGCCCGCCGATGCTCCTCGTGTGCGCGCCGCATCGCGGCGGGGTGCAGTTGTCCATGCCCGATCCGCGCTGCGAACGCCGCCGCCACCGCAGGCCAGTCGGGTTTTGTTTTGCCGATGCGTGTCATTCAGGGTGCGGCGACGAATGACAGGCCTGCCCCTCACTGAAATGACAGGAATTCCTTGCCAAAATACGGCACAAGGGCGGCCGGCAGCTTCACACGACCGTCGGCCTGCAGGTTGTTTTCCAGCAAGGCCGCCAGCACGCGCGGCACGGCCAGGCCGGAACCGTTCAGCGTGTGCACCAACTCCGGCTTGCCGGTGGCCTGGTTGCGGAAGCGGATCTGGGCGCGGCGCGCCTGGAAGGACTCAAAGTTCGAGCAGCTCGACACCTCAAGCCAGCGTTTCTGGCCGGCGGCCCACACTTCCAGGTCGTATTTCTTCGCTTGCGCAAAACCCAGGTCGCCGCCGCACATCAGCAGCACGCGGTAAGGCAGCTCCAGTTTCTGCAACAGACGTTCGGCGTCGGCGCGCAATTTCTCGAGCTCCTCGTAACTGGACGACGGATGCACCCACTTGAGCAGCTCCACCTTGTCGAACTGGTGCACGCGGTTCAGGCCGCGCACATCCTTGCCGTAGCTGCCGGCTTCGCGGCGGAAACAGGGGGTGTAGGCGCAGCGATAGACCGGCAGCGCGGCTTCATCCAAAATCTCGTCGCGGAAGAAATTTGTCAGCGGCACCTCGGCGGTCGGCACGGCGTAGAGTTTGTCAACAGTCTCATACATCTGGCCTTCCTTGTCCGGCAGCTGCCCGGTGGCCGTGGCGCTGGCCGCGTTGACGAAGATCGGCGGGCTGACCTCGGTGTAGCCGGCCTTCACATCCTCGTCCAAAAAGAGCTGCAGCAGCGCACGCGACACCTTCGCCCCCTCGCCGATGAAGAAGGGAAAACCCGCGCCCGTGACCTTCGCGCCGCGCGGAAAGTCAATCAGGTTGCCGAAGCCGCCGATCTCCCAGTGCGGGACGGCGTGGGGCGACGCGGCCGCGATGGAGCCGTGCGTGGCATGGACGACGTTCTCCTCCGGCGTCCTGCCCTCCGGCACGGTGACGTGCGGGATGTTGGGCAGCGTGAGCATGGCGGCGTGCCATTTCTCCTCGAGCGGCTTCAAGGCCTCCTCGGCGGCCTTGGCCTGCGCTGAGACGCCCTTCATCTCGCCCACCTTGGCGAGAAATTCCGGCGAGCCCTTCTTGAGCGCGACCATCTCGTTGTTCGCGGCCCTCTGCCGGCCGCGAAGAATCTCGACCTCGGCGAGTTGGGCGCGCCAGGCGCTGTCCAGTGCCAGCACGGCGTCGAGGTCGACGTCGAGGTGTTTCCGGGCGATGGCGGTGCGCACGGTATCGGGCGATTCACGGAGAAGCTTGGGATCGAGCATGGGAGGAGCCATTCAAGGCGGAACGCCCCGGTTGAACAGGCTAAATTTCCAGCGCGAAGCCGGCTTCGCCCCACCGTTCAGCCGACTGGTGCCATCTGGGCCGCCCGCGCCTGGGCCTTGGGCAGCGCCGTCTCGATACGGTTGAAGAGGGCAAACACTTCCTTGGCCGGGAGCAGGTTCAGTTCCCCGACCGGGGCCTGGATGGCGTAATTCGTCGGGCTCATCAACGGATAGGGCCCGTATTGCCGCGGGTCTGTCGGGCCGAAGAGGCCGATGGTCTTCAGCCCCATCGCCGCCGCCAGATGCATCGGCCCGCTGTCGTTGGAGATGATCCAGTCTGCCTTGTGCAGCAGGGCCGGCAGCGAGGTCAGGCTGGTGTTGCCGGTCAGATTGAGGAAGGTGCCGTCGGGAAACGATTCCCTGCCCGGGAGATAATTGTTGCCGGCCCACACGACCTTGCGGCCGCCCTCGCGGATGAGGAGCGCGGTGAGCTGGCCGTAACCGGTCCACTTCTTGTTGCGCTGGCCGCTGTCCGGGAAAATCAGGACGGGGCGCTGGCCCTTGCGCGGCTCCATGAACGCCAGATTGAGGCGCTCCATCTCGCGGAAACGCAGCGGCCCGGCGAGGCGCGGCTCGGCGCCGACGGCCGTGCAGAATTGCAACAAAATCTCCAACACGTGCGCCGAACTCCCGGCCGCCGGCAGCGGGATGGTCTGGTCGTAGAACATGCCGGCACCCTCGCGCGCATCGGCGCGGCCGATCTTGCGCCGGCCGCGGGCCCACTTGGTCATGAGCCCGGTGCGCAACAGCCCCTGGAAATCGAGCACGAGGTCGAACTCTTTTTTGCGGACCTCGCGCATCAGGTGCAGAAATCCCCGGGGGCCCTCGTGGCGGCGAAACACATGCACCTCATCCACGGCAGTGGCGGCGCGCACCAGTGGCGAAGAGATATCGCGCACGATCCACGAAATGCGCCACTCGGGCCGCTGCGCCTTGATCGAGGCGGCCACCTGCAACCCGTGCACTATGTCACGGAGCGCGGATGGCTTGATGATGAGCAGGTCGGGCATGGCGCGATAAAGAGACTCCGCATCCGGCGGGGCGTTCCCAAGCTTGGCGACTGCCGGCCAAACGCAAACGCGAACCCGGACTCCGGACAATTTAGCACGGGATTCATAGGAGTGCGGCCTCGCGAGGCCGCTTTCAAAGCGGCGAAAGGTCGCCGCAGTCCCGTCAAAGCACCCGCGCCCGCAACTCCTCGAGTGCCGCCAGCACCGCCGCCGGGTCGAGATCGGCCAGCCGGCCCTCCGGTGCCTGCACCGCGCGGTGCTTGGGATTGTCCAGGGGGAAGGGCCCGAAACGCTGCGGCGCCGTCGGTCCGAAAATGGCCAGCACGCGGTTGCCCGACGCGGCCGACAGGTGCATCGGCCCGCTGTCGTTGCCGATGAAAGTCGCCGGCCGCCGCACCAGAGCGATCATCTCGTCCAGCGGGCAGCCGGTGAGGTTCAGGAAGCGGCCAGCCGGCACCGTTATCTCCGGGGTTGCGGCCTGCCCGGCGCACCACACCACGCGGCTCTCGGGGATCGCCTGAAAAATGAGCGCGGTCAGCTCGTTGTAGCGCGGCCACTCCTTCTCCGCGCCCCGGCTGTCCGTGAAGATCACAAACGAGTTGCGCGGATCGCCCGCGAAAAACGGCCGCCACTTGTAGGCCGTCTCCGTCTTTAATTTCAGCGGAAAATCCAGTCGGGGCCTCACGCCGGCGGCGGGCAAAAAGGCCTGCAGGATCTCGAGCGCATGGTGGGGCCCAGGGCTGGTCGGCGTGCCGACCGTGCGATTGTAGAAAAACCCGGCCCCCTCCCGGGCATCTGCCCGGCCCCATTTCAGCTGGGCGCGCGAGGCGGCCGTCATCAGGCCGGAGCGCAGCAAACCCTGCATGTCCCACACGGCGTCAAACTGCTTGCCTCGCAACCGCCGCAACAGCTGCAGGAACGCCCACCAACCCCCGCGCCGGCGGAAGATTATCACCTCTTGCACAAAAGGGGCGGCCTGCACCAGGCCGGCGAAACGCTCCCGCACCACCCAACTGATCCGGCAGTCCGGCCGCTCCCGCGCGAAGGTCTGCACCACTTGCAACGCATGCACGATATCGCCCAAGGATGACGGCTTGATGACGAGGAGGCTTTGCATCGGGCTCAATCCGCAGGCTTGTGTCCGGCCTAGTTTTGTCCAACTCAATTTGCCGCACTCCATGAAACTCGACGCCCCGGAACTTGCCGCCCGCCAGACCGAACTCACCGCCCGCTGGCATCAGGTCACCCCCACCGCCACCGGCGACGGATTCTGGCGCTTGCTGGAGGAAAACCACCTCCGAAATTTCTCACTCTGGCACGAGGAGGATGTCGCCCGGCGCGACGATCTCGGCTTCGAGCGCGTCTGCCAGGCCAAGCGCAATATCGATCGCTTCAACCAGGAGCGGAACAATTTTGCCGAGGAGATGGACAAGGCCATCGTCGCTGCGCTCAACCCGCCGCAGACCGGCCTGCCGCGCAATTCCGAGACCCCGGGCATGATGATCGACCGCCTCTCCATCCTCGCCCTGAAGGAATTCCACATGCACGAGCAGACCGTGCGCCCCGAAGCCAGCCCCGACCACCAGGCGAAATGCGCCGAGAAGCTCGCCCGCATCCGCCAGCAACGCGGCGATCTCATCGGCTGCCTCGCGGATCTGTTCACCGACGTCATCGCCCGGCGCCGCACCTTCTCCGCCTACTTCCAGTTCAAGATGTATAACGACCCGGCGCTGAATCCGCAGCTTTACCGCCACGCGCCCAAGTCCGGAGGCGCATGAGTCAGGCTGGCGAGCACCCCCGCCTCTGGCTGCCGCAGCACTGGCCCATGTGGGCAGGCCTCGGCTTCCTCTGGCTCTCCGACAAGCTGCCCTGGCCTGAGAAACGCGCGCTCGCCCGCGCCCTCGGCTGGCTGGTGTTTCACCTCATCCGCATCCGCCGCCGGGTGGTCTTGGCCAATTTGCGGCTCTGCTTCCCGGAGAAATCTCCGCCTCAGATCACCGCCCTGGCCCGCGCGCACTACGACTCGCTCGCCCTCGGTCTCTTTGAGGTCTGCGCCGGTTGGTGGGCCCAATCATCCGACCTGCCGCCTCACCGGGTCGTCGGCCTCGAACACCTGACCGCGGCACTTGCCCGGGGTCACGGCGCCCTCCTGCTCACGGCGCACTTCACCACGCTGGAGATCGGCGGCCGGTTCATGTCCGAATCCCATCCGATGGGCGGGCACTACCGCGATCCCAACAACCCCGTGGTCGCCCACCTCATGCGCGGCCAGCGCGCCCGCCACATGTCGCCCGCCGTGCATTTCGACGACCTGCGCGGCCTCGTGCGCGGCCTGCGCGGCAACGCCGCCATCTGGTATGCACCCGACCAGGGCAAACGCAGCAAATCCTCCGAAATCCTCCCCTTCTTCGGCGTGCCTGCGATCTCCAATACCGCCACCAGCAAGATCGCCGAGATGACCGGCTGCGCGGTCGTGCCCTTCTTCGCCCGGCGCGAGGCCGACCATTCCTACACGCTGACCATCCTGCCAGCACTCGCAAACTTCCCGACCCAGGATGCTGCGGCCGACGCCGTGCGCCTCAACCAACTGATCGAACACCACATCCGCCTCGCCCCCGAGCAATACTTCTGGGTGCACAAACGCTTCAAGGCTCGCGGCCCGGCCTACCCGGAAGTCTACTAGTCCCTCCACCCACCCCCTCCACCCGCCAACCACTCCCCGTGTGAGCCTGCTCAAAAAACTTTTCCTCCATGTCCGGCTCCCCATCCGCTGCGGTCCCAACCGGGGCCGATTCTGGAGCGTGTCCACTGCCAAAAATTATTTCTACGGCCGCTTTGTGCCCGGCAAGGCGGCCTGCCTGCCGCAGCTGCTCCAGCCCGGCGAAACCGTCTGGGACATCGGGGCGCACTGCGGCTACACGGTGCTGATCGCCTCGGCGGCCGTCGGACCCACCGGACGGGTCGTGGCCTTCGAGCCCAATCCGCGCAACTGCCACCTGCTGGGCCTGCATTTGCATTGGAACCGCACCGCCAATGTCACCGTGCTCCCCTACGCCGTGAGTGGGGCCGACGGCGAGCTGAGCTTCGGTTGGGAAGGCGACCAGCGCGCCAGCTCCATCAGTTCCCACCTCGGCGGCACCGGCTGGAAAGTGCCCGTGCGCCAAGTGGACGGCCTCATCGCCTCGGGCGAGGTCCCGGCACCCACGGTTCTGAAAATCGACGTGGAGGGCGCGGAGCTGGAATTGTTGCGCGGGGCCGCCCGGCTGCTCGCCCACGAGCCCCAGCTGCTCCTCATCCTCTCCACCCACACGGCGGACTTGCACGACGCCTGCTCCGCGCTCCTTCGCGCCGCCGGTTTTGTCATCATCGAGACCAGCGCGGTCGCCTTGGCCCGGGCGGAAGGCTGGGCCGCGCTGGGCGATGTGGATCTGCTCGCCTACCGGCCGACCCGCCCGGTGAGCGCGGCCGCCCAGGCGGCCTTTGCCCAGATCGGCCGCGCCGGCTGACACTCCGGCCATGGCCTATCCCGATCAACGGCCCCTGCGCATCCTGGTGATCCGCTACCGCTTCATCGGCGATACTGTGCTGGCCATCCCCACCCTGCGCAATCTGCGCCGCGCCTTCCCCAACGCCAAGATCGACGTCCTCAGCGAACCGGTCTCCGGCGACACGCTCGCACTCTGTCCCTACAAGGACGAACTCCTCTACTACGCCCCGCGCCTGACGGGCGAAAGGAAGCGCGCCGCGCGATTTCCCACAAACCTCCTCGGTGCCGCGAAATTCCTCCGCGCCCGTAAATACGACCACTGCTACATCCTGCGTCGCTCCTTCTCCAGCGCCATTCTCCCCCTGCTCGCCGGGATCCCGCACCGGGTCGGCTTTGCCACCGACGGCCGCGCCTGGCTGCTCCAGCGCAGCACGCCCTACGCCGACAAGCACGAAGTCGAGTGTTTCCTCGA